>ENA-OWZU01000642-OWZU01000642.1-human-gut-metagenome-genome-assembly--contig:-NODE-642-length-9293-cov-33.396514_pt1 | contig 9293 bp, 6 predicted proteins | sample MGYA00249263_ERZ652121 | MGnify/ENA primary metagenome ERZ652121 (study PRJEB26925, sample SAMN05827113) | human gut metagenome | biome: ENVO:2100002; feature: ENVO:00000062; material: ENVO:00002003... | reverse complement strand
TTTTTCGCGCACTTATCATCACAAAATTTGCATATAAAGGAAAAAAATAAATGAACTTCTTCAGCCGTAGAAATCAAATTCTACTTAGAGAACTTGTAAAAACTGATTTTAAACTAAGGTATCAGGGAAGCTTGATAGGGTATCTTTGGTCAATCTTAAAACCTTTGCTCCTTTTTTTAGTTATGTACTTGGTATTTGTGCGTTTCTTAAAATTTGGAGGAGAAATCCCGCATTTTGCTATTGCCCTTCTTTTAGGAATTACCATCTGGAACTTTTTTAGTGAAGCTACGAATATGGGAATGTTGTCAATGGTAAATAGAGGAGATTTATTAAGGAAAGTTAATTTTTCTAAGCAAGTCATTGTTTTTTCAGTCATAGCTAATGCAATGATCAACCTCTTACTATCACTAGTTGTTGTAATTATTTTTGCCTTCATTAACGGCGTTCAGATGAGTTGGACAGTTGCTTTCATACCATTTTTGCTTATTGAACTTGTCCTTTTTACTGCAGGAATTTCATTTATTTTAGCAACTTTATTTGTATATTTTCGTGATCTAGGTCCAATTTGGGAAGTTGTTATGCAGGCTGGATTTTATGGTACACCAATCATATATCCAATTACACAGATTTCTAAAACTCACCTGGGTGTTGCCAAATCGCTAATGCTTAATCCAATGGCACAGATTATTCAAGATATGCGGTATATTTTAACTTTTAGTAATAATACAAATCCTACACTTTGGCAAATGGTTCATAATCCAATGGTTATAATCATTCCATATCTCATTCCATTTTTAGTATTTGCTTTTGGGCTTTTTGTATTCAATAAAAATGCGAAAAAATTTGCGGAGGTAATCTAATAATGAATGATAATATTGCAGTAAAAATTGATCACGTAAGTAAATATTTCCGCCTACCTACAGATTCTACAACAAGTCTTAGAACAACGCTTGTGAATCGTTTTAGAGGGGTCAAAGGTTACAAAGAGCAGCATGTGCTAAAAGATATCGATTTTGAAGTGGAAAAAGGTGATTTCTTTGGGATTGTGGGAAGAAATGGTTCAGGAAAATCAACGCTTTTAAAAATCATTTCACAAATATATACACCAGAAAAAGGTTCCGTTACTGTCCAAGGAAAGCTTGTCTCCTTTATTGAACTTGGAGTTGGTTTCAACCCTGAGCTTACGGGGCGCGAGAATGTTTATATGAACGGAGCAATGCTCGGTTTTTCAACACAAGAAATTGATGAAATGTATAATGAAATAGTTGAGTTTGCCGAACTACATGAATTCATGAATCAAAAACTAAAAAATTATTCTAGCGGGATGCAAGTCCGTTTAGCATTTTCTGTCGCCATCAAAGCCAGAGGAGATGTTCTTGTTTTAGATGAAGTTTTGGCGGTCGGGGACGAAGCTTTTCAAAGAAAATGTAATGACTATTTCATAGAACGAAAAAAATCAGGACAAACAACAATCCTTGTTACCCACGATATGAATGCTGTAAAAAAATATTGTACAAAAGCAGTTTTGATTGAAGATGGTTATATTAAGGCGTCAGGAGATGTTGATAAAGTAGCTAATCAATATAGTTTAGATAATCTTCAGACAGAGATTTCTGCTGGTGATAAGCCGGAGACAAAAGAAACACTGATAAATTCACTTGAGGTTAGAGTTCTTTCAGAACAACAAATCTTGCCGTCCGATGAAATAACATTTGAAGTTTCTTATCAGGTAAAAAAAGATATTAAAACTTATATTGCATTTTCACTGACAGAAGTAGATCGCAATATCTGGATTTACAATGATAATTCACTAAATCACTTATCAGAAGGAAAAGGATTAAAAAAAGTTAAATATACTTGTAAATTAAATAACGTTAATGATTTGAAACTCAAATTACAAGTATCGGTAAGAAATGAAAAAGATGACTTAATTGCTTTTGCTGATGAAAAAGTAATAATTATAGCACGAGATGATATTCCTGATAATGATAAGAGCGAAAAAGATTCGGCAACAGGTCTGCTTCAGCGAAACGGAGAATGGGAATTTGGATAGAAAGGAAAAAATAAAACCAGAAAGATTATTTTTAGCGATTTCTCTTATTGCTGGTCTTGCTTTTGCTTTACTTCAACCTCTTTTTATTGAACCAGATTCCAGTTATCATTTTGACAAAGCCATGTATATTTCAAATACAGTGGTAGATCGGACAAAGGTTGGGCTTTCAGGGGAAGATTATCAGTCCTCCCCTATCCCTTTTACTACTGTGAGCAGCATGATGCAAAAAGGAGTTTATTTCGAAAAATTTTTTGAAACAAAACTTCCTGTAATTTCAAAAGAAAAAGTTGTTGATAAAAGAGTAAAAGGAACGAAATGGTATAAAGATATTATGCATTTGGTCCCGAGTTTTGGAGTAAAGTTTGGCCATGCTATTTTCCCATCAATTGGTGTAATGGTTATAACAGCTCGTTTATTAGTTCTTTTGTTCTTTTCTATATCAATGTATTTTATAATTAGATATTTAAAAGCATATAGAATGTTATTTGTTATTATTTCTGTAACTCCGGTAGTTATTCAATTTTCAACGAGTTTAAGTTATGATAGTTTTAATTATGTCGCCTTTGCTTGGTTGAGTGCGACTCTTATTAATATTGCTGTAGATATTAAAGAAAAAAAAGAAAGATTAATATTTAATACAATAATACGATTACTTTTGCCCTGTATAACTGTTTATTTTTCAAAAACAAATTCATATTTGCTTTATTCACTTGCTATTTTAATTTTAATTATATTAGTAGGGAATAAACTAAAGATATCGCTAACAAAGTTTCAAGTAGGTTTAATAATATCATTGTCTTCTTTTTTTGCTGTGTTGATTTACATTTGGAGATATCAAGAGGCTATTTTTACCATCTTAGGAAAATTCATATATACATTAATGGAACCTTATTACACCGTATTTACGACTGAAGTTATTAGTGGTACCTCCACAGCTGGGGTTCCAGCTTGGTTCTATCCAATTCAATATTCGGTAATAATTTTATTGCTACTATCATATACGGAAGAAAGAGTTCCTAGGTGGTTTGCACATGGTTGTTTTGGAGTAAGTATTGTTAATTTATTAGCAATATTGTTCACTTTTTCTGCTAATCCAAGTTTTGCGGATCTCGTGATCACAGGGCCACAAGGACGCTATTTTACTCCATTTCTTTTAATCAGCTCTCCGTTTTTTACAATTTTTACAAAAAAAATAAAGGTAAAATATTCCGGGATTTTCTTTAAAAAAGCTGTTGTTTTCACTAGTATTATGGCACTTATGTTAAATTTAGGTCTTACAATGATAAAATTTTATCAAATCCAAAGTCCAATGGATGAGTATCGCTCAGGAGTTGAGCATTATATTTTTAAATAGGTGAATTATGAACAAAAAAGTATCAGTGGTAGTCACATGCTACAATCATGAGAAATATATTGAAGAATGCTTGCGTAGTATTTTTGCGCAAACACATCAAAATATTGAACTAATAATATTTAATGACGGTTCAACTGACTTATCAGATGAGGTTATTTCTTCTACTTTGTTGGATTCTCCCTTTGTTGAAACAAGTTACTTTTCAGGAAAAAATCGAGGGTTAGCATTTGTAAAAAATGATGCATTATCAAAAATAACGGGTGAGTTTCTCCTCTTTATAGATAGTGATAATTTCATTAATCCTAACCATATCGAAAAATTGCTAGTTACTTTGCTAGAAAATCAAGCAGATATTGCATATTGCCAGCTTTGGGATTTTATATCTAAAAAAGATTTGTTAAGAAAAGACTTAGAATACGAATTTTCAAAAGAACTTGAAGGAAACATGATTGATGCTTCATCACTAGTGAGAGTAGACACAATTGGTAATATAAAATTTGATGAAAACCTAAATAATAAAGTATTGGAAGATTACGATTTTTGGTTAAGTTTAATTATAAATAATTCAGCAAAGCCAATCTTTGTTCCTGACACGAAACTCAATTATCGTGTATTAGATGAATCAATAAGTAAAAGAGGAAATTGGGACAATTATTATAACTCTTACCTTTATATTTTAGATAAATATAAAAATTATATATCTAATGAGAAAAATAAAGCAATAAAAAACAATATTTTAATGTGGATAAATAACTATGAAAAATCAGAAAAACTTTCCAAAGAACGATTTCAATTAATTAAGAATTATGAAAAATTAGAATCAGAACGTTTAGAATTAATCAAAAGCCAAGAAAAAACGATACAAGAGGAATTCAAGGTTAAAGAATTAATGAATCAAGAACTTCTGGACCGAGAACAGAAGCTTATAGAGATTAAAAATTCTTCAAGCTATAAGTTGGGAAATCTTCAAATCAGAACGGCTAAAAAAACTATTTACGTTTTGAAGCATCCCAAACTCTTATTGAAAATTCCTGGAAAAATAGTGGATTTTTTCACCAAAATTCACCTTTTTACAAAAATCAAGAAAGCGGTTTTAGCAAAAATACGAAATAATTTAAGAGCTAAAAATAATTATATTAACCCTAATCGAGTTTTAGTGTATGTTATATATGCAAATAACGAAAAACTTCACGATTATAAAATCATCTTTTTAAAAGCATTAGCAAAGTTGTCTGAAAAAACGATTATTGTTGTTAATGGAGAGTTAATTCCTGAAGATCAAGTATTATTGAGTTCATATGGGCAATTAGAACTTCGGGAGAATAAGGGATATGATACTGCAGCGTTTCGTCATGGGATTTTAACTCTTGGTAAGGAAGAACTTGGAAAATATGATGAATTGTTATTAGTAAATGATACGAATGTGGGACCATTTACAGATTTAGAAAAAACATTTCGAAAAATGGCTGAACGTAAGGTGGATTTTTGGGGAATTTCTTATGGAGAACCTCAAAATGATTTTACCGGATACAATAAATACGGTCAAATTCCAGTTCATCTACAATCTTATTTCTTGGTGATAGAAAAAAGTTTATCGAACTATTCTGGCTTCTTTAGATATTGGGAAAATCTAGAAGACACAAACTCTCGAAATAAAGCTATTGGAAAGCATGAAACAGTCTTTACAAAACACTTTGAAGATTTAGGATTCAAGCATGATGCAGTAAGTGGAAATAATGATGATAGTGCGATGTACATTCATCCGCTAACCATGTTAAAACAATTTGATGTCCCACTCATAAAATATACAGCATTTGCCAATTATAACAATGATAAATTTGCATGGCAGGGCCTTCAAAGAAAGACTGAGGTTCCGGAATTGCTAGAATATATAAAAAACGAGACAGACTATCCGATTACAATTATTGATAGCATCATGAACGAAGTTAAAAATAAGAAGGTTAAGGAACATATCCTTATCATTGATGGTGTGGAAAATGCAATCCCGCAATGCACTCGTTATAGAGCGCTTAATAAAGCAGAACAACTTCGATCATTTGGTTATGATGTTTGGGTAATCAATAATTCTGATTTCCAAATGGGCTATGCAGAGTATGCTAGTCATATTATAATATATCGAGCCCCATATTCCGATAAACTTGCAGAACTATGTCGATTAGCTAAAAAATATAATAAACCCGTATACTACGACATTGATGATCTAGTAATTGATACAAAATATACTAACTTACTAGATTATACACAGCAGCTATCTGAAAGAGAAAAAATTCAGTATGATTCAGGAGTAGAAAATTATAAAAAAATGCTTCTGCTTTGTGATTCAGCGATAACAACAACAAACAGATTATGCAAAGAATTACAAAACTATCAAGAAAAAGTGATTTTGAATCGGAACCTAGCTAGCCAAGAGTTAGTTGAAATAAGCTCTAAGAACATCAAAGATTACAACAAGACTACAGATAAAATAAAAATTGCTTATTTTTCTGGATCAATAACCCATAATGAAAATTTTGACCTGATTAAACCAGCAATTGTTGCTGTTTTATCAAAATATAAAAATGTTGAATTACATTTGGTTGGCCATTTAAATATTCCTAGAGAACTAAATCAATTTAAACAGCAGATTGTGGCTAATGATTATGTCGACTGGAAAGAGCTCCCAGCGCTCATTTCTCAAATGGATATCAATCTCGCTCCGTTGGTAGACACGATTTTTAACCAAGCAAAATCAGAAATTAAATGGCTTGAAGCGGCTTTAGTAGCCGTTCCGACAATTGCTAGCAATGTTGGTGGTTTTTCTGAAATGATCGAAGATAATAAAACAGGGGTTTTGGTTGGGAAGAATCAGTGGTTTGAAAAATTAGAATCTCTTATCTTACAACCTGAAAAAAGACAAAGGATTGCAATTAGTGCTTATGAATATGTGTTAAAAAATTGTATGACCTTAAAAAGTGATGATGAAATGATACGAGAAATAGAAGTAATTGCCAACGGAGAAAGCTTATGAATGTAGAGAATCGTGGATTAAAAAATAAAAAAATAAAAGTTGAAAAGTTATTTTTAATTTTTGCGATAATATTTGGAGTTACAATGACAGTGGCTCAACCAGTATTTTCTGTCCCAGATGAAAATACTCATTTTATAAATGCTTACTCGGTATTTCATAATGATTCAAAAGATGAAAGTTTTGGTAGGTACTGGAAATATTCCCAAGATGTTACCACGGCTACTCGAAACAATACATATATTCAGAAATTTTTTGTAGAACAAGGTGATTTTAGAGAGAATAAATTAGCGCTTCATTTTAATCTTACTAAAATTCAATATTTACCCCAGGCAATAGGTATTTTACTAGGAGAACTAATATATCCTAGTAAAGGGGTTCTTGTGACTGCAGGAAGGCTCTTCAACTTATTTTTATATATTTTTATGATTTATTTTTCTATTAAGAGAGCTAAGGCAATAAAGTGGGGTATGCTTTTAGTGGCACTATTTCCTATTAGTGTACAACAAGCTGCTTCTCTATCTTATGATGTTTTATTTTTTGGAGCCATTTTTGTCACAATGTCAGTATTGACAAATCTATGGACCAGAAAAGAAAAATTGGATATAAAATGGTGGATATATATTTTCTTAAATATTTTTCTTCTTTATATTTCCAAAAATTCTGTTTATCTTTTAGGATTATTTTTTGTGACACTCCCCCCTTTCCTTTTAGGTAAGAACAAGCTATCAGATGCTTTAGAAAGGTTTTGGATTTTATGTAAAAAGTTTTGGTATGTTGTCTTATTATTAGTAGTTATTGCTATCATTTTTTATCTGAGATATGCCTTTCGAAATTATGGCGGATTATTAAATGGCATGCAGATACTAGTAAATACTTTTCTACGGCCTGATTTTAACCCAACACTTGATACTATTATGACAATAGGAATAATTGGAGATTTTGGGCAACTTAATCATTGGTTACCAGCATGGTGGGTAATTATCAATTTTATTGTTCTAATCTTAGTAGGTATAAATGATGGTAAAAAAATTGATTATAATGTTAGAACGGTATTTTCGAGTGGCTTAATATACTTCCTCAATATTTTGATGGTAGCTGTTCTTATGTATACTAGTTGGACAATAGGAAAATTGAGTCTAACAAATATTGTATACAGTTCAGGAAGTCAAGGACGTTATTATACACCTTTTTTAATTGTTTTAGCACCGGTTTGCGCCTACATTGGTAGATTTATCAAAGTTAGTATGTCAGAAAGGATAGAAAAAAATGTAGTAGTAGGTTTAGTAAGTATCAACTTAATTTCGTTTCTATTATTGACATTAGCTTTCTATTATAATGTTGACGGAGGTCAACACATACTTTTTGATTTATTAGGGAGATAGAACTTTTTATTGGAGAAAAAATGAAAAAAATATTATTTGTTTCACCAACTGGGACACTTGATAATGGAGCGGAGATTTCAATCTATCATTTGATGGCTCATCTTGCGAAAAAAGGTCATAAAGTGATTAATGTGGCTCCAATTTATTTGGGAGAACCTGAAAATATGCATGACGAATATATAGCGAATTTTGCTTCTCAAAGTATAGAAACTCATCTTTTAAGGGCAGCTAAATGGTGGTGGGAGGATGCTCCCGGAGGGCTTCCTGCTGATGAGGAAACACGGACTTATTATTATCGCGAAAATATTTCTCGAATAAAAAATATTATTATTGATAATGAAATTGATTTAGTAATTTCAAATACAGTCAATGTGTTTCAAGGAGCTGTAGCTGCAGCCTGTGAAAGTACTGCTCATTTTTGGTTGATTCATGAATTTCCATTTGATGAGTTTGCTTATTATGCATCGAAAATAGATTTTATTGAAGAACAGTCCGATGAAATTTATAGTGTGGATGGTTTATTGAATCTCGAGTTAAATAATTTATTTACATCGAATATAAGAAAATTTGTTCCTTATAGTGATATTGAGAAAATTACTTTAAAAAATGGAAATATTTCACGTTTAGTTTGCGTTGGTAGAATCTCTGAAAGGAAAAATCCTCTGGAGCTCATCAAAGCCTTTTCTCAAGTCAATATTAATAATTTAGAACTTGTATTTATCGGGAATAGTGATGAAAATGTTCAAAAGGAATGCCAAGATTATATTAATAAAAAAAATATAAAGAATATAAATTTTGTTGGTTATATGGAGAATCCTTGGGAATATTTTACAGACAAAGATATTTTTGTAAGTAGTTCATCCTTGGAAACTTTCGGATTGGTTTACGTAGAAGCTTTGTTAAATGGTATTCCTACAATTATTTCAGACAATCCTGGATATCGTTCTGCAATGAAAATTTTTGAAATTGGTCAAATGTACGAATTAGGTAATGTTGAACAGCTCACTCAGGTAATTAAAGAAGTAGTGAGTAACTATGACTTTTATAAAAAAAATAGTTTAGAAAACTTAGAAAAAGTTCAACAAAGATATTCGGTGGAAAATTGTTATAAAGAGTTGGTTGAGAGTATTGAAACCTTACCAGTAGTAGAAAATAAACCTCTTCGTCATCTATCAAAATTATTAACTATCAATCCGCCTCGTACTGTATACAATAGTTACTTAGGACGTGTAAAGCGGAAAGTTAAAAAATTACTGAAAAAGGTTTAGCTCATGAATTTAACAATTTGCTTAGTAGCTTATAGTCAAAAATTTACAGAGACAGTCTCATTTTATTCTTTATTAAACTTGACTAAGAATCTAAAAGAAAATATTAATTTATATATTTTTGACAATGGAAGTGAAGATTTTTCGTCCTCTCATGAGGAGTTGGACTGTCTCTTATACACATCTGACGCTGCCGACGACTTAATAGGTG
>ENA-OWZU01000637-OWZU01000637.1-human-gut-metagenome-genome-assembly--contig:-NODE-637-length-9422-cov-8.045906_pt1 | contig 9422 bp, 8 predicted proteins | sample MGYA00249263_ERZ652121 | MGnify/ENA primary metagenome ERZ652121 (study PRJEB26925, sample SAMN05827113) | human gut metagenome | biome: ENVO:2100002; feature: ENVO:00000062; material: ENVO:00002003... | reverse complement strand
AGATCTACACCTATTAAGTCGTCGGCAGCGTCAGTTGTGTATAAGAGACAGATATCCATACGTATGAAGGCGGAACACATGAATCAGGATTCAAGACTGCATTAACTCGGGTGATCAATGATTATGCCCGAAAACAAAAGCTGATGAAAGAAAATGATGACAACTTGACTGGTGAAGACGTGCGAGAAGGATTGACAGCTGTTATTTCTATCAAGCATCCTGACCCTCAATTCGAAGGACAAACAAAAACAAAATTGGGCAATTCCGAAGTACGGACAGTCACTGATCGGTTATTTAGCGAGCATTTCATGAAATTCTTGCTAGAAAATCCAAGTGTGGGCCGTCAAATCGTTGAAAAAGGATTATTAGCTTCCAGAGCTCGTCTAGCAGCGAAACGTGCGCGTGAAGTAACGAGACGTAAAGGTGCTTTAGAGATCAGTAATCTGCCAGGAAAATTAGCAGACTGCTCTAGCAACGATCCTGAAAAATGCGAATTGTTCATCGTCGAAGGAGATTCGGCCGGCGGATCAGCTAAGCAAGGTCGTAATCGAGAATTTCAAGCCATCTTGCCTATTCGTGGGAAAATCTTGAATGTTGAAAAAGCAAGCATGGACAAGATCTTGGCAAATGAAGAGATCCGGTCTTTATTTACTGCTATGGGTACAGGGTTTGGAGAAGATTTCGATGTATCGAAAGCTCGTTATCATAAATTAGTGATCATGACTGATGCCGATGTCGACGGTGCACATATCCGTACATTGTTGCTGACTCTTTTTTACCGTTACATGCGTCCAATTGTTGAAGCTGGTTATGTCTATATTGCTCAGCCACCTTTATACGGGGTAAAACAAGGGAAGAATATCACGTATGTACAACCAGGAAAGAATGCAGAAGAAGAGTTGAAACAAGTCGTTGCTTCACTTCCTGCCTCACCAAAACCAAGTGTTCAGCGGTATAAAGGACTTGGAGAAATGGATGATCATCAACTATGGGAAACAACTATGGACCCAAGTAATCGAATGATGGCCCGCGTCAGCGTGGATGATGCTATCGCGGCAGACCAGATATTTGAAATGTTGATGGGGGATCGAGTAGAACCTCGTCGTGCATTCATCGAGGAAAATGCACATTACGTGAAGAACTTAGATATTTAATCATGAAGGAGGAAAAAGAATGAGTGAAGAAATCAGAGAAAACATCCATGATGTCAATCTAACCAGCGAAATGAAAGACTCCTTCATCGATTATGCGATGAGTGTTATTGTCGCACGTGCACTGCCTGATGTCAGAGATGGTCTGAAACCCGTTCATCGCCGTATTTTATACGGCATGAACGAATTAGGTGTGACACCGGATAAAGCCCATAAAAAATCTGCCAGAATCGTCGGAGATGTCATGGGTAAATACCATCCTCATGGGGATAGTGCAATCTATGAGTCAATGGTACGGATGGCGCAGCCATTTAGCTACCGTTATATGCTAGTGGATGGTCATGGAAACTTTGGTTCTGTTGACGGTGACGGTGCCGCTGCTATGCGTTATACCGAAGCACGGATGAGCAAAATCGCTACAGAAATGCTGCGTGATATCAATAAGAATACTGTGGATTTCCAAAGCAACTATGATGACACAGAAAAAGAACCCGTTGTATTACCTGCTCGCTTCCCTAATCTTTTGGTGAACGGAACGACGGGGATCGCCGTGGGTATGGCAACGAATATCCCACCTCATAATTTGTCTGAGGTAGTAGCGGCTATCGATTTGCTGATGGATAATCCTGATGTGACGACCAATGAATTGATGGAAGTATTACCTGGACCAGATTTTCCAACAGGTGGTTTGGTCATGGGAAAATCAGGAATCCGAAGAGCGTATGAAACAGGTAAAGGTTCTATTACCGTACGTGCAAAAGTTGAGATCACTGAGATGCCAAATGGCAAAGAACGGATCCTCGTGACGGAATTACCTTATATGGTCAATAAAGCAAAATTGATTGAACGGATTTCTGAGTTGCACAGAGACAAGCGTATCGAAGGAATTACGGATTTGCGGGATGAATCTTCCCGTGAAGGCATGCGAATTGTCATTGACGTTCGTCGTGACGCCAGCGCATCAGTTATTTTGAATAACTTATACAAATTGACATCCTTGCAGAATTCATTCGGATTCAATATGTTGGCAATCGAAAAAGGCGTGCCGAAAGTTTTAAGTTTGAAACAAATCCTTGAAAATTATATCGAACATCAACGCGAAGTCATCACACGACGGACGGTCTTTGAAAAAGAAAAAGCAGAAGCAAGAGCACACATCTTAGAAGGTTTGCGTATTGCTTTGGATCATATCGATGAAATCATTGCGATTATCCGCGGGTCTAAATCAGATGACGAAGCAAAAGCAACAATGATCGAACGGTTCGATTTATCCGATCGCCAATCACAAGCTATCTTAGATATGCGTTTGCGTCGATTGACCGGTTTGGAACGGGAAAAAATCGAAAATGAATATCAAGAACTATTGAAACTGATTGAAGATTTGACTGACATTCTGGCAAGACCCGAACGTGTCACAGAAATCATCAAGAATGAATTAGCAGACTTGAATCAACGATTTGGTGATAAACGACGCACAGAATTACTAGTCGGTGAGGTCTTAAGTCTAGAAGATGAAGATTTGATTGAAGAAGAAGAAATCGTTATTACATTGACAAACAATGGTTATATCAAACGTTTGGCAAATAATGAATTCAGAGCTCAACGAAGAGGCGGGCGTGGTGTCCAAGGAATGGGTATCCACAATGACGACTTCGTCAAGAATCTAGTTTCTTGTTCTACCCATGATACATTGTTATTCTTTACGAATAACGGAAAAGTGTATCGGGCAAAAGGATACGAAATTCCAGAATACGGGCGTACAGCCAAAGGAATCCCAATCATCAATTTGCTGGGTATCGACTCGAGTGAAAGCATCCAAGCAATTATTGCGGTGACGGGAGAAGCAGAAGAAGGCCACTATCTTTTCTTTACGACGCGTCAAGGTACAGTTAAACGTACGTCTGTCACTGCTTTCGCTAACATTCGAAGCAATGGCCTGATTGCAATTGGTTTGAAAGAAGATGACGAATTAGTCAATGTTCTATTGACAGACGGACAGTCAAATATCATCATTGGCACACATAACGGCTACTCTGTGACCTTCAAAGAAGAAGCAGTCCGCGATATGGGACGTACAGCTTCCGGCGTCAGAGGGATACGTCTGCGTGAGGAAGATTACGTCGTTGGGGCAGCCTTGATGAAGGAAGACCAAGAAGTACTGGTGATTACAGAAAAAGGTTACGGAAAACGGACCAAAGTATCGGAATATCCAGTGAAAGGCCGCGGAGGTAAAGGGATCAAAACGGCGAATATCACTGAAAAAAATGGTCCACTAGCCGGATTGACCACTGTTTCTGGAAATGAAGACATCATGCTGATTACAGATAAAGGTGTGATTATCCGTTTCAACGTATCGACTGTTTCTCAAACTGGACGTTCAACATTGGGTGTACGTTTGATGAAGATGGAAGCTGATACGAAAGTCGTCACAATGGCAGCAGTCGAGCCAGAAGCGGTAGAACAAACAGTTGAAGAGCAAGCAACAGAAGAATAACCATCAAGACTAAGTGTGTAAGCTAGCAAGAATGACCGATTAAAAAATCTGGTTATTCCTGCTAGCTTTTTTGATTAATTGAATTTCTCTTAAAATATTTGAAACTGTTTATTCTGTATTGCTTTTGACCAAAATAGAGTGTATAATCAAAGCTTGTGAGTAGTCTAATTAATTAGATAACTCTCCTTGCTCTTAGGAACCTAAGAGCCGAAAGTCCACAGGGAGGTGAATATCAATGGAAAACACGAAATATGAAATCATGTACATTATTCGTCCAAACATTGATGAAGAAGCAAAAACTGCTTTAATCGAACGTTTCGATGCAATCTTGAAAGATAACGGAGCAGAAGTTATCGAATCAAAAGATTGGGAAAAACGCCGTTTCGCTTATGAAATGAACGGTTACCGTGAAGGTATCTATCACATCGTTAAAGTATCTTCTCCATCATCAGCAAATGCTGTCAGTGAATTTGACCGTCTTGCTAAAATCAACGACGATATCATTCGTCACATGATTGTTAAAGAAGAAGCTTAATTGTTGTTTCATGTGAAACAATAGAAAAACGATGAGAGGAGATGACTATTTTGATTAATAATGTTGTATTAGTTGGACGTCTGACGAAAGATCCAGATTTGCGTTACACAGCAAGTGGTACGGCAGTCGCAACATTTACTTTGGCTGTGAATCGTAATTTTACAAACCAAAGCGGCAATCGCGAGGCTGATTTTATCAACTGTGTGATTTGGCGCAAATCAGCAGAAACTTTAGCAAACTATGCTCGTAAAGGAACACTTTTAGGTGTTACTGGACGTATCCAAACTCGTTCTTATGATAATCAGCAAGGACAACGTGTATACGTAACAGAAGTAGTAGCTGACAACTTCCAATTGCTGGAAAGTCGTTCTGCATCTGAAAATCGCCAACAAAGCGGCGGATTCCAAAGTTCTGGTCAATCAGCTGGCGGATTTGGCGGAAACAATAACTCTAATCAAACATCTCAATCATCCAACGGTATGCCTGATTTCGACCGTGATACTTCTGATCCATTCGGCTCAAGTTCAACGATCGACATTTCAGATGATGATTTACCATTCTAAACGAATTTGATAGGAGGGAAATAGAATGGCACAACAAAGAAGAGGCGGACGTAAACGTCGTAAAGTAGACTACATTGCTGCTAACCATATTGAATATATCGATTATAAAGATATCGAATTACTAAAAAGATTTATTTCAGAACGCGGTAAAATATTGCCACGTCGTGTAACTGGTACAGGCGCTAAAAACCAACGTAAAATTACTGTTGCAATCAAACGCGCACGTATCATGGGCTTGCTACCTTTCGTTAGCGAAGACTAATAAATCCGAGGAATTGAATGACTGATCCTTTTGATCAGCTATTCAATTCTTTTTTTTCTGTAAAAATAACCGATATTCGTTTAGTCGCTTGAATGACGAAAGTTATGGTAAAATCAAGTTAGTCATATATGGGAGGAAAATTATGGAAAATAAAAACAATCATTTATCCCCAAAACCTCTCTTCCTTATCCTGTTTATACTAATCGAAGTATTGGTAGTCTTAATTTTACCATTTCGTTTTGTTAGCGCTTCGGTCATTCTTTTGATGAATTTATGGGGCGTTCGCTATTGGTTGAAAATGAAACGCTGGCTTACTTTAAATAAACGTGAAAAAATCCAGCAGGCTTCGACCGTAGCCGAAACAAATCTGGCTTATGTCTCAGAAGTCATGCCTGTAGGAGTGATTGCTTATCAGCCATCAAGCCAAAAAATCGAATGGCTCAATCCTTTAGCATTGAAAGTCAAAGATCAAAGTGGATTAACAGAGGAAGAATTGTTAGATACTTTTTTTACTGCAAAAGAAAAAAAGAAAAACCAAGTCTATCTAGCAGATAAAACATTTCAGTTTGATATGGATACAGTAAAGGGTGTCGTTTATTTTAATGATATCACCCAAAACCAGTTATTGAAACTTCATCAGGCGAACAGTCAGCCAGTGATCGGTATTTTATCTATTGATAACTATGCAGATGCTATTGATAAATTGGATGACAAAGAGATTTCTTATTTGAACTCTTTCGTCACTACACTTGTTTCTGACTGGATGAATGAATACCATGTCTTTTTCAAAAGAATCAACGCAGAACGGTTTTTCTTCGTCGCGCAGATGATCGATCTGAAAAAGATGATGGATAAAAAATTTGATTTGTTGGATCGCTTTCGAGCAGAAGCTGAAAAACAGAGCTCGCCTATCACCTTGAGTATGGGGATTGCTTATGGCGCAAGATCCCTCGATGAAATCGGTGGAGAAGCTCAGAACAATTTAGATGTTGCTCTAGTCCGCGGAGGCGACCAAGTTGTCGTGAAAGAGGTAAAAGAAGGAGCGAAACCTGTTTATTATGGCGGTAAATCAGCTAAGAATGTCAAACGCACGCGTGTCCGTTCTCGAGCGATGAGTACTGCTTTGCGCCGGATTTTTGATGAAACAGGCGATGTGTTCATCATGGGACACAAATTTCCGGATATGGATGCTTTAGGCTCTGCTTTTGGTGTCAGTTGTCTTGCACGCTTCAACCAGAAAAAGGCTTATATCGTTATCAACGAGAACGAGATCATTCCAGATGTAGAACGTTGTCTCGAAGAAATCCATAAACATCCAGAATTAGAAATGCAATTGATCTCTCCAGAACGCGCCATAGAGCTGAAAAAAGATGAAGACCTCCTCGTGATGGTGGATTATCATAAACCTTCTCTATCGATCTCTCAGAGCCTATATGAGCAATTTGATAAGATCGTGATCATTGATCATCACCGCCGGGGGGAAGAGTTTCCAAGCAAGCCTTTGCTGACTTATATCGAATCTTCAGCCTCTTCCGCTTCAGAGCTAGTTTCTGAACTGATCCAATACCAAAGCAGCAAAACGAATCGCTTAGATCGTTTTGAGGCCACACTATTACTTGCAGGGATGGTTGTAGATACGAATAGTTTCAATGTTCGTACAACTGCACGAACTTTTGATGTTGCCAGCTATTTAAGGTCTTGTGGAGCAGACGCATCCTTAGTACAATATTTATTGAGCTCGGACTTAGCGACATACTTGGAAATCAGTCATTTGATTGCTGGAAGCGAGTATGTGACTTCTGATATTGTTGTGGCGGCAGGAACAGATGAAAAAGAGTATAATAGTGTCATAGCGGCAAAAACAGCAGATACACTGCTTTCGATGATCAATATCAACGCAGCTTTCGTCATTACGAAGCGGACAGACGGATTGATTGGGATCAGTGCCCGAAGTACCGGTACGATCAATGTCCAAATCATCATGGAATCCTTAGGTGGTGGAGGACACTTCACAAATGCAGCTACTCAACTGGAGAATACGACAGTTGAAGAAACAAAACAGAAGCTTTTTGCTGCAATCAAAGAAAATATGAATCAAATATATGATAAGGAGTAATCCAAATGAAAGTAATTTTTTTACAAGACGTAAAAGGAAAAGGTAAAAAAGGGGACATCAAAGAAGTTCCAGCAGGTTATGCACAAAATTATCTAATCAAAAATAACTTGGCAAAAGAAGCAACGAAAAGTAGTATCAGTCAGTTAGCTGGACAGAAGAAAGCCCAAGAAAAACACGAAGCTGAAATCTTGGAAGAAGCTAAAAAATTAAAAGACTTCTTGGAAAAAGAAGATACGGTAGTCGAGTTAAAAGCAAAAGCAGGGGAAGACAGCCGTTTGTTTGGATCGATTCCTTCAAAACAAATTGCTGAAGGGCTAAACAAACAATACAAAATCAAATTAGATAAACGAAAAATCGAACTAGAAAACCCAATCCGTTCACTAGGCTACACAAACGTACCTGTGAAGTTGCATCATGAGGTGACGGCTACGATCAAAGTTCATGTCGTACAAGAATAACAAGTCTTGATAGTGATGTTCAGCTGGTAAGAAGAACCAGAAGGAGAAAAGACAAACCGAAATTTATCTGAGAAAAGCAGCTGCAGCAACAAAAGCACAAGCTGCATATCGATTTCAGATTGATTTCGGTTTCTTTTTTGAGAACAGTAAAATAGCATGAAGAAAACGAGTATAATAAAAGAGAGCTATTTTTTTATGATACTTTCGATGCGAATGATGACTTTTCCATCATTTTCTTGTAAAATGAAGCAATTGAAGACAAGGAGCGATACGTATGAATGAAGTGTGGCAGGATCGAATCCCACCGCAAAATATTGAAGCTGAACAAGCGGTTCTAGGCTCTGTTTTTCTTGATGCAGAAACGATCATTGATGCCATGGAGTACATAGAGCCAAAAGACTTTTATCGTCGCGGCCATCAAATTATTTTTGAGACAATGATCGAGTTGAACGATCGTAATGAAGCGATTGACGTTGTTACTGTTAAAGACCGGCTAGAACAAGCAAATTTGTTAGAAGATGCCGGTGGTTTAAGTTACCTATCAGATTTGGCTTTAGCAGTTCCGACAGCAGCAAATATCGTCTACTATGCGAAAATCGTTGAAGAAAAATCATTATTGCGTACATTGATTCAGACAGCAACAGGGATCGTTACAAAAGGATTCGAGCAAGGAGAAGAAGTTCAGACGATCTTAGATGATGCAGAACGCAGTATCTTGGAGGTTTCGGAAAAAAGAAATCGAAGCGGCTTTTTATCCATTGCTGAAGTACTGAACTCAACGATTGAAAATATCGATCGACTAGCTCAAAACAATGAAGAAATCACAGGCCTACCAACTGGCTATCAAGGTCTGGACAAAATGACAGCAGGTTTCCAGCCCGAAGAACTAATCATTCTGGCTGCCCGTCCAGCGGTAGGTAAAACAGCGTTCGCATTGAATATTGCTCAAAATGTAGGAACCAAAACAGATCGTTCTGTTGCGATATTCAGTCTGGAAATGGGGGCGGAATCTCTTGTAAATCGGATGCTTTGTGCAGAAGGTTCGATTGAAGCTAGCCATTTGCGTACAGGTCAGCTTTCGGAAGAAGAATGGTCGAATCTGATCGTTGCGATGGGAAGTCTTTCTCGAGCAAATATTTTTATCGATGATACACCAGGGATCAAGATCTCTGAAATCCGCGCGAAATGTCGGAAACTAGCGCAAGAAAAAGGCAACCTAGGCTTGATATTGATCGATTATTTGCAGTTGATTGAAGGGAACGGTAAAGAAAACCGTCAACAAGAAGTATCAGATATCTCCCGCCAACTGAAAAAACTGGCAAAAGAACTGAAAGTACCTGTCATTGCTCTTTCGCAGTTGTCTCGTGGAGTAGAACAGCGACAAGACAAACGTCCAGTACTAAGTGATATTCGTGAATCCGGATCAATCGAACAAGATGCGGACATCGTAGCCTTCTTGTATCGGGATGATTATTATGAAAGAGAAGGCGGAGATGACGATGATGGAAATGAGCCAAAAAATGACAACGTCATCGAAGTCATCATCGAGAAGAACCGAAGCGGTGCGCGAGGAACAGTTGAACTGCTGTTTATCAAAGAATACAATAAATTTTCGTCGCTTTCGCCAAGAGAAGAATTTTAAAGAATAGGTTGTGAAAGCAGCGTTCAGCCTTGCGCAATGACCAAGGGCACTCGTATAAGATGCGACGAGTAACTGCAAGAGTGACTAGAGCACTTAATTAAAACAGATCTCCAAAGGGATTGTGACAAAAGTCTTGTCACAATCCCTTTTTCCGAATAAACGGTGTTCTCCTGCCAACTCCTCGGTCACAAGTCACAATAT
>ENA-OWZU01000635-OWZU01000635.1-human-gut-metagenome-genome-assembly--contig:-NODE-635-length-9514-cov-32.339254_pt1 | contig 9514 bp, 8 predicted proteins | sample MGYA00249263_ERZ652121 | MGnify/ENA primary metagenome ERZ652121 (study PRJEB26925, sample SAMN05827113) | human gut metagenome | biome: ENVO:2100002; feature: ENVO:00000062; material: ENVO:00002003... | reverse complement strand
GATAAATAGTGATATTATTCGTAGATAAATCAGTAAATTTATCTAGATTTACCTTCGAGGGAACGTTAACCCATTCTGGTATACCAGTATCATCTACAAGTGCTATACTACCCACAGCAGCTTCTTCACCTTTTTTCTCTACATAACCATTAGAGGCCGAAGTTTTGGTCGGTTGATCCGAACTATTTGTTTTCGTATGATCAGTAGGAATAAGTGAATCTCTTAAGGCATAAGCCCCTGCTCCTATAAGGGAAATTATTATTAAAATAGGTACAATTATCAGCCAAATATTCTTTCTCTTTCTCTTTTTCTGCTCCATGTCTTTTCCTTTCTTGCTATTCCTTGTTTTTTTACTTGATAAAGTTATTCGCCCAGCTCTTTTCTGAACCATTCTTTTAGCTCTTTTGGTGAATATTCTTCTTGTGCAATTTTCTCCATTTTTGATGCAAGGACATTTAAACCTTGAGCAAATTGATAGAGGTGCTCTTGATCTTGAACTTTAAGATAATCTCTTTTTTTGCTGATAATTATACTAAGCTCAGCGATGAAATCTGATAATCTTATTATATCATTTTTGTTTAAATCATCATTAAATGTTACATTTTTCAGTGTATTGTCAAAATTATTAAGATTTATCAAAAAGCTCTTATGAGATAATATTTTTTTTTCATCGATTTCTTGAAAGAGGGTAGCAAATTGATCAAATGAAGCTTTAATCGTATCTAATGGATGTTCGAGAATTTCTTTTTTTTGATCTATACGGATATGATTTCTTGATACCCGATTTTTCATTTTTCCTAAAAGTTCTGAGGCCATAAGCCATAGCTGTGTCTTTAATAAGATATTAGAAAGGGTATAGATGAGTATACCTAAGATAATTTGGAGTATCAGCTGAATTATTGTCATTTTAAATGATTGATTCATCCAAAAAACTACGACAAACATCAATAAGCCTGAGATAAAATACTTCCAAAGTCCACCAAATAAATCACTGAATGAAAACTCTTTTCTGATTGATAAATATTGGTAAGTTGTAACTGCAAATTCAGATATCACAGTTGCTACCGTTGCTCCGATCACTCCAAGTAACGGTATCAAAGCAAAATTTATTATGATATTTAATACTGCACCAAAGGTTACTGATAAGGTAAAAGCTCTCATTCTATTGAGTGGAAGGAGATATTGAATACCAAATACATTACTCATTGGAATAAAGATAATGATGGGGGCTTCTAGCATCATAATCACTCCGACCATCTCAAAGGATTTTCCAAAAAAGAATGGTGCAAAGTGTAGTGCAATGCCTAGAATTCCAAAAAAGATACCAAATGAAATCCCTGTTGCGATATTAAATGTTTTTACAATCGATGCTCTGATTCCTTTCATGTTTCCTTCTGAGTGCATACTTGCAATGCGAGGTAACATGACAACACCTATGGTTCCAATTACGGATAATGCCATCTTTATTATTGTGTCTGCTTGTTGATAAAATCCGGCATGAGTGACAGAATCCATAAGTCCAATCATGGATTTATTTGCTACGAGATAAATCTGGGTAGCGATTGTTGGGATAAATAAGATGACTGTGTAATGTAAATGTTTTTTTAACTTGAGGTATCTTAGATTTGGCTTATTAATTTCATGTCTGAGATAGGGCCATAAAGATAAGCTTCCTAGTAAACTTCCAATCCCCATGATTGCAACATAGATTGGTAAATCATTATGATTTCTTACAAAAACAAAAATAGAAATAACGGTTAAAATTTTTATGATGAAATTTCTGGTTACAGTGACTTTGAACTTTTCTCGTCCCATAAAGTACCATGAAATATCAAAAAGACTTGCCAAAATCAGTAAACTTTGCCAAATATAGATATTCTGATACTCATGTGTGAGCAAGATAAAGAAAAAAAATGCAATAAAGGAGAAAATTGCTGTAATCCAACTTAAAAAATTGATTCCCCAAAATATTTGACTTCTTTTATATTTATCATTTTGATGATAAGCGATCTCTCTATTGCCGTAAGTCGCTGTTCCTAGTACTGCAAATAATATAAAATATTGAACATTTGCTCCAGTAAATGCGTATATCCCTACACCATGTGCGCCAATGACACGTGAAATGTAAGGAGCTGTGATAAGGGGCAAGATAATCAAAAGTAACTGATATGAACTGTTTAATATAAAATTTTTAATTAATTTCATCTTATTGATATGATAAAAATCATGAATCGTATTATTCATGAATTTATCTTTTTTATTCCTTAAATTCTTTTTCGACAGCTTTTAATGCCGCACCAAATACTTGATCCATATCATAATATTGATAATTTCCAAGCCTTCCACCAAAAATAACGTTAGCGACTTTATTCGCTTCTGATTTATATTTTTTAAATAGATCTGAATTTTTGGCATCATTGACAGGATAATAAGCCTCTTTTGATCTGTCCCAATCTTGAGGATATTCCTTAGTCAAGATGGTAAAGCCATCATCTGCTTTTTTATCAAAATGTCGCCACTCCATCACACGAGTGAATGGTGTTTCGGCATCTGTATAGTTAATTACTGCATTTCCTTGCTCATTGTTATTTTCGAAAGTTTCAGCCTCAAATCTGACTGAGCGATACTCTAATTCTCCAAATTGATAGTCAAAGAACTGGTCGATCATCCCTGTGTAGATCACTCGTGGAAATTCTTTTAAATAGGTTTCTTTATCTTCAAAAAAGTCTGTATTTAACTGAACATCAATCAAATCTGATGCTAACATTTTATCAAAAATTGCTGTGTATCCATCTACTGGAACTCCTTGGTAACGGTGGTTAAAGTAATTATTGTCATAAATGTATCGCACTGGGAGACGACGAATAATGAATGCAGGTAATTCTGTAGCTTTACGTCCCCATTGCTTTTCTGTATAACCTTTGATCAACTTGGTGTATATATCTGTCCCAATCAAAGAAATAGCTTGTTCTTCTAAATTTTGTGGTGTTTTTGATATTCCCGCTGCTTGACGTTGTTGCGCGATTTTATCTTGTGCTTCTTTGGGTGTTTTGACTCCCCACATCTGGTAAAATGTGTTCATGTTAAAGGGGAGGTTATATCGCTCTCCTTTATAATCCGCAACAACTTGATTAATGTAACCGTTAAATTCTGTGAATTGATTAACATAATCCCATACCTCTTTATTATCTGTATGAAAAATATGCGCTCCAAAATCATGAACATTAATTCCGTGTTCTTTGTGTGTTGCCATGTTTCCACCGATTGATGAACGACGTTCGATGATTAATGATCGTTTTCCTCGTTTTGCTGCTTCATATGCAAAGATTGAGCCATAAGGTCCTGCGCCAACAATCAAGTAATCGTAATTTTTTGTGTTATATTTCATTTCTTTAAATTCTCCACTCCATCACAGCTTTCCCCCATGAGTTTGTTGCATCTTCTTCAAAAAAATTATGGATATCATTTATTGTTTCGATTTTCTTTTCTATTCCTACTAAATTTTCAAATCGTCGTCTTGCTACTTGATGTGTGGCGAGAAATTTGATTGTATTTTCAAAATCCTGTACTCCACTACGACTTGTACCGGAAATTGTTAATCCTTTTTCCAATACCAATCGTGTATTTATTTCAATTGCATGCTCACTTACCCCCATGATTGCGATACTTCCTTGCGGCTTAATCAGATTGATAATCTGATCAAGTGCGAATTGACTTCCTTTTCCTCCTACACACTCGAAGGCTTGAGAAATTTCTAGGTTTCCAGGAATATCATCAACATAAAATACTTCATCCGCAAAACTAAAGAAATTTAATTTATCTCTATTTTTTCCAAAAACGAATAATTTTGATTCTGGAAGCATTGCTTTGATTAGTGTCGATACTATGTATCCTAAATTTCCATCTCCCCATACTCCTATAACTTCTTTATCTTTATTCATCAATGCACTCAAACGAGAGATACTATGCATAGCTACTGAAATCATTTCTGTGTAGGCAGCAACATTCATTGGTACGTCATCAAGAACTCTTACAAGTCTGTCTGTTGTCGTAAAAACATATTCCTGCATTAATCCATCAAAGCCTGATGAGCGAAACTTAGAAGTGGGTAAGTAATTTTCTTGAATGTTCTCATTTGTCTCAAATGGAGTATTTGGTACAATAATTACGCGCTCACCAGTTTTGAAATTACCAGAATAGTCTTTTACTACCTCACCTACCCCTTCATGAATCAAAGCCATTGGTAATTTTCTCTTTAGTACAGAAATATCTCTCGTTCCTGTATAGTATCGCTGATCAGCATGACAAATTGATAAATGAGTAGGACGAACGATCACTGTATTATCTAATACTTTTTCATCTATTACAACTGCTTCAAACTGTTTTGGTGATACTAAACGATAAACTGTATTAAGCATTTTACTCTCCTGCGTTATGACTTGTCGAAAGGATTGCATTTGCTATTCTTAAATCATAAGGTGTTGTGATTTTAATATTCGAAAGTTCACCAGCAATCGTCCCAACTTTTTTTCCACTTAATAAAATAATTTTTGCGGTATCAGATAATATTGCTTTTTGTTCGTCTGATAGTGAGGAAAAACCATCTTGAAATGCTTGAATCTTAAAACTTTGTGGGGTTTGTCCTTGATACATCTCATCACGCACAGGAATTTCAATAACCTCAGTACCATCTCCACGAACAATCGTATCAAAAGCTGGAATGACTGTATCGACTGCTTCAAAATCTGATGCCGCTTTAATGTTTTCATCAATAATTCTTTTTGTAATGAAAGGTCTAACTGCATCATGAGATACAATCCAATCATCGTCATTTAATCCTACCTCTTTTTCAATATAGCTAATTGCATTTTGAATTGTATCATTTCGCTCTTTTCCTCCCGAAATGACACGGATACGATCGTCTTTTACTTTGTATTTCTCAAAAATTTCATTCGTATAATCAATCCATGATTCTGGAACTGAGACTAAAATTATATCAAATTGGTTGTTTAACATAAATTTTTCAATGGTATGGATGATAATGGGTTTTGTCCCTAACGTTAAAAATTGTTTTGGCAGTGGAACATTTCCCATTCTTTTTCCGATACCACCAGCCATAATCTGTGCATATAACATGTATGTTTTCGTTTCCTTACTATTTTAATCTACTTATACTTCTTTGTTTTGTTAAAAATATCATCACTCCCCAAATTAATATTGTTTTAATCAGTGTTAAATTAAGTGATTCAATAAATTTGTTTGAAAAAAATGACATTAATATTGATTGCGCCAGATAGCAATATAAAGCCGGAGTTAAATAAAAAAAGAAATTAATATTTTTAGGTTTAATTATTCTTTTATATAAGTTTATATAAAAATAGTTAATCAATAAAGAACTAAGTATAACTAATATTACAAATCCAATCAATCCGAAATCCAAAATTAATTGATAAAACATTGTATAGACGTTACCTAATCCTACACCATTTACACTATTAAATGGTAAAACTTGTAAAATATTTAGAGAAGTACCTTTGAGAAATGTTTGCCACTGTGTGTTAAAAACATCTATTCCGATTATATTCGAATAGTGGCCAGCAAACATATTAATCCATCCCCTATCACCAATAAATGAACGATACGATAAAAAAGTATCTAAATTTTTTATCGGAGCTCCGATATAAAGTGATATGTAAGAAAATATGTCATTCGCTCTACTTCTTTCAAAAAGTATCCCAATTATAATTAATGTTGCTCCTAGGGTCCCAATTAAAGTCAATATTTTTATTATAGCCATAAGCTTAATTCGTATATTTCCCTTAAGCAATCTATACTGTATTAAATACATTATAGTTATTGAAAAAATAATTTGAATAAAAAGCGTACGAGAACCTAATATCAAACTTGACACTAAACTTATCATAAAATTGGTAGCTAAAAGTGAATTTATTTTACGTGTAATTAAAAAGTTATTAACTAAAATAAAACCAAAAAAATAGCCAAGTGAAGTAGTTAAGACAAATGCATTATATGGAATTGTTTTTAAAGTAACACTTTGGTTAAATTTTGCAATTTGCCCATATAAACCAACTGAAGAGATTAATCCATTTCCTCCATACGGTTTCATAACACTTATTACATCTTTTGCAATAATTACAAGTAAAAATATCTGAACTAATAGAAAAACAAAAAGTTTCAATTGTGAAATTTGAATTGTAGTAAATGATATTTTTTGATTGAATGATTGTCTAATTTTTTTTCTATTGAAAATTAAAGATACCGAGGAAAATATTAGTACTCCAAAAGAAATAATAAAATATGTTGAAAATGAAATATTTCCCCAGTTTTTTGTATTAAGTACTAAAAATATTGAAGAAAACAAAAACCCAAAATTAAAAAGTGATGATGGTGCAAGAAGATCAAAGTCTTGAAACAATAAAAAAATAATTGTTAGTATAAAAATAGTTATAAAAAGTAAAAAATTCATCTTATCCCTTCAATGTAGAGTAAATTTTATTTTTAGTAGTATTCTACAATTGCTTTTATTACATCTTTCGAATAGAAACCATTTCTCAATCTCTCTCCTTGATTTTGTGCATTAATAATTAAAGCTTGATATTCATTTTCTGATAATTCGTGAATTTTATACTTTATTTCTTGTAAAGAATTTACACAAATTCCTAATTTATTTTCAGAAATAAAGTTAGCTAACGCTGCTTTTTTCCATATTATAACTGGAATTCCTAAGGCTAAACTCATGGAAACCTTATAAGGATTATTGATTTTTAGATATTCACCCAATGGTCCTGAACATGTCTCTGTTGAATCACCATCCCAAATTAAAGAGAAGCTCCCTTGTAATTCATATGCTAATTCTTCTTGATCGAAACTTCCAAAATAGTTTACATTCATTGGGAAATTTTTGTCTTTAGTAATTCCAAAAGCATTCACAGGATAAATTTGATCCATTTTTCTTAAAAATGGCGCCTTATCTAAATTACCTGCAAAGATGATAGGATCGTCTTTTTTTAATTTTGTGACGAAAGGATTTGAATCTAAAAAGTCAAAAATCTTTAATGTTACGATGTTTACAAATACACCATCATCAATAAATTGTTGCTTCATAGAATCGTTATGTGCAATTATGGTATCCGCTCTATTTAGCCATGAAATTTCTTCATTTCTCATGGTTGGAAAATCTCTAAGATACTGGATATCATGAATCAGAATGATGATTTTTGCTTTAACTTTTTTACAATAATTGAATAATATATTTGTTCCTAGTGATGAATAAAGCGGAAATTGAATCCAAACTATATCATTTTTCTTAATTTTTCTTAGTTGATTTCTCCAATTAATTTCTACAAAAGGGGCTCTAAGTACTTTATTGGCAATCATGATAAAATCTAATCTGACAAAATCAAAATGCTTCACACAAATATCAGAAAAATCACTATTAGGCTTTTTTGATGAATTTCTTCTGTTTTCTCTATAAGTTCTTGTTACAATGTAGTTTGTCATTTCTTTTTCCCTCTCCACTCTACCACAGTCAACTTATGGGCTATTTGTTTATCTGTCGAAGGAATTTTTAAATAATCACCATAAAATTGAGTTAAAAAAATTTTTTTATCATGTGGACCAATGAATTTTTCGTTTTCAAAATCCATTAGTTGACCTGGTTCATAAACACTTTTCAAAAAAATTTCTTTTTCTTTGTGTATCCCCATACCAACAAAAACATAGTTTGCTTCTTCATACGATATATTCTTTAAATAATTATCTATTATTTTCAAACGTTTTTTTGTATTAAATATTTTGTTAAGTGGGATTAATTGAGCAATCTTGATTAAAACTCGCTCAATTAACTTTCTATCTTCTCGTAGAGTGTTAATATGTTTGATATTGGAAAATTGATAAATCATTCTAAGAAAAAGTAATTTTTTAAAATATCTCTGACGTTTTTTTTCGTTACTAGGCAATCCATCTAATGGAAAAATATCTACCCAAACATTCACTTTTTGAGGAATCAAGGTCGTTTCATCTAATAAAAGTGTATCTTTATCTACAAATTTCATATTAGCTTCATTATATTCTTGATTATTTTCGTAAGTAACCAACCAGTAACGAGAGCTTTTATTATTTTTTATAATAGTTTTTAATTTTTCATAATCACTTCTTGGCATTGCAAAATCAATATCGTCATCCCAAGGAATAAAGCCACTATGTCTGACACTTCCTAGGACTGTTCCACCAGAAATGAAATATTTTAAATTATTTTGTTCACAAATATTTTTGAGCTCTAAAGCTAGGTCTAGCGAACATTGTTGGATATCAGATAACATAATTTATATTTTAAAAACTCTTTCCATATTTTTTATTTCCATATTTTGCACCTAAAAAAGAACCGATTTTTTTAGGCCAATTTGTTTTCCCATCAGACACTATTGGGAGCTCTGCTATTTTTAGTGTTTTATTTTCTTTTTGATTATCTAACCATACATTAAATAGTAATTCGCTGATACGTCCTAAGAATCTTGCGTGGAAGCTATCATATTGAGAAATATCTACTTTTTCTTCTAATTCTTCTAAAATTGGAAAGAGCCATTGACAATATTGATCAAATAAATCTTGTCTCATGATAAACATATTGAACATGTGCCCTGATGACTGATTCATCACTTTATCAAATGTACTCAGTAAATTAGGATTTTGTTCTTTTATAATATCTCGTGACATATCTAGAGGTTCAATATACATCGTATGTTTATAGTGAGAATATAGTGTTTCAATATAATATTTTCTCTTTTTAGGAAGTATAATGTCATAGTCTTCAATCAAATTTTTGATTTCTTTATCTTTTAATACATATTGAAATTTATCTTTTGATATTCTGCTAATAGCTGACCTTTTTGTAAAAAATCTTCTATAATGTACAAGCCCAATATAGTCTGATTTTAGATTTTTCCAAGCCCAATATAAAACTGTCAGTTCAGAATAGTAGGGATTCTTAAACGAAATATTATCACCTGTATTATCCCCCTTATACCCTAAATATTCTGCGTTAATTCTTCCAGCATGAATAGGAAGGTAATAATTATCTTGGGGTATTTTTGCCAATTTATGTGTTGCAACTAGCACTGTTACTTTTTTCAAATTACGTCTCCTCTTAAACTACTTAATACAACTTTAGGATATAATTAAAGTATAATATTAAATAATATCCTATTTCTCTAATATGCATCTGATCCTCTAATGCTTTGTTCAATTGTGAGCATAAGAAGCTTGATGTCGTTCTTAGTGCTGTGATATTGGAGATAATAGAGTTCTAAATCTGCTCGTTGAGGAAAAATAACTTTACTTCGACCATGTGTCGTCCAATAACCAGTAATTCCAGGTTTACATATCAGTAAATAAGGAAGGCGCTCCCCATATTCTTTCGCTTCAAAAAGTAGAATTGGCCTTGGACCAACTAATGCCATATCCCCTTTAAGGACATTGATAAATTGTGGTAATT
>ENA-OWZU01000623-OWZU01000623.1-human-gut-metagenome-genome-assembly--contig:-NODE-623-length-9705-cov-8.586632_pt1 | contig 9705 bp, 9 predicted proteins | sample MGYA00249263_ERZ652121 | MGnify/ENA primary metagenome ERZ652121 (study PRJEB26925, sample SAMN05827113) | human gut metagenome | biome: ENVO:2100002; feature: ENVO:00000062; material: ENVO:00002003... | reverse complement strand
CGAGATGACGTCGAGTCTCGTGGGCTCGGAGATGTGTATAAGAGACAGGTTCCGATGTTCAATAAAAAGAAAATCGCTGAAAGCAAAATACCGATAGGTGGGAATAGCCCCACTAGAAAGGAATACAACATCCCCCACAAAATCATCACGGGGCCTTTGATCAATGCAACGATTGCGATGAACACCGTCAGCAATATCAATTTTTGTGATAACGTCGCAATGGTCAATAATCCAAATAAAATCAACGTGAACCAATGCCAACGGGACTGCTGCTGTTCTTTACGAGAAAAATCGATTCGGTTGGATAAATAATCTGCTAATTTCGGATAAGAACGCTTAAAATCCATAAACTGTTCCTCCTTCGTGGAAAAGGTAGGTTTAGTATACGCAAAATAAAGAGGAAATACATCCGTCTTAAGAGGGAGTTTTTCATTGAAAGTGGAGAAAAAAGAATGGTAAATTAAAATATTCTCAGTTATACTGAAAATTATACCAAATTTCAAAGAAGAAAGAGGATGGGAATGAAAGGCAAACTAAAACGAGAAATCAATCTGTTTGGCGCATTAGCTACCGTTATGGGAACCGTGATCGGCGCAGGGGTCTTCTTTAAAACCGCTGCTGTTACTGCAAGCACGCAGTCTACAAGTTTGACATTACTAGCTTGGCTTTTGGGTGGTTTCTTAACGATCTGTGCTGGATTGACAGTGGCTGAATTAGCTACAGCGATCCCAGAAACTGGTGGAGCTGTCAAATATATTGAAGCAGCTTATGGAAAGCTGCCCAGCTTTTTATTAGGATGGGCGCAAAGCTTGATTTATTTCCCCGCTAATATTGCTGCATTATCGATTATCTTTGCGACACAATTGACGAACTTATTACAATTATCTACCGACTACCTTTTGTTGATTGCAGTGATTACCGCTGTTTCTGTGACAGGATTGAATTTATTAGGAACAAAAGTCGGTGCGTCTGTACAATCAGTGACGCTGATTGTTAAATTGATACCAATTGCCGTGATTGTCGTATGGGGATTATTGACACCAGGACAAGGAACTGTCCAGCTATTTCCAATCGAAGCTGGAAAAGAGGTTACTTTTGTCGAAGGCTTGAGCAGTGCGTTGCTAGCAACATTGTTTGCTTATGACGGCTGGTTAGGCGTCGGCGCAATGGCTGGTGAAATGAAACGGCCGGAAAAAGATTTGCCTAAAGCGATTATACTTGGGCTGAGTTTTGTCACTGTCGTTTATTTATTGATCAATTTTGTTTTCTTGAAAACTCTGCCGATTGATCATCTTGCCGGTAATTTGAACGCAGCTTCTGAAGCATCAGACGTCATTTTTGGAGAAATCGGCGGAAAACTGGTCACTATTGGGATTTTGATTTCGGTATACGGGGCATTGAATGGGTATACCTTAACTGGGATTCGTGTGCCTTATGCGATGGCTTTGGAAGACGAGCTACCTTTCAGCAAACAGCTGACAAAGCTTTCAAAGAAATTTACGGTACCTTATGTTCCTGCGATTTTCCAGTTAGCAGTAGCTTGTATTATGATGAGCCTTGGTTCTTTCGACTTTTTAACCGACATGTTGATTTTTGTGATGTGGCTATTCAGTTTACTGATTTTTATCGGTGTCTTTATTTTAAGAAAAAAATCGCCGGAATTGCCACGCCCATATAAAGTACCACTTTATCCAATCGTTCCGATTATTGCGATTCTCGGTGCTATTTTCATTTTAGGTATGACGATGATGACGCAAACGAAATTAGCATTGATCGGTATAGGTGTTACCTTGATTGGTATCCCAGTCTATTATCAAAAAAAGAAAAAACGCTCAGAAGAGTAAAATATTTCAACAACAGATAGAAAAAGTACGAACTAAGTCCTCTGGATCTTCGTGCTTTTTCTGTTTCAACAAAACAAGTTCTTCTATTTTGATTTTTGCTACTTCTGCAAGCAGTGCTAATGTGCTAAAGTAAGAATGAAAAGGAGCGATAAACATGATATTTGATTCTCATACCCATTTAAATGCGGAACAGTTCAATGAAGATATTCCAGAAACGATTCAGCGAGCACAAGAAATGGGGGTAACGAAAATGGCGGTCGTGGGCTTCGATACGCCAACGATTGAAAAGTCTTTGCAATTAAGCCATGACTATCCAAATATATACAGTATTATCGGCTGGCATCCGACAGAGGCTGGCAGTTATACGAAAGAAATCGAAAATAAATTACAAGAACAATTGACTTTGCCAAAGGTTGTAGCATTAGGGGAAATTGGCTTGGATTATCATTGGATGGAAGACCCGAAAGAAGTCCAAGATAAAGTATTTCGCAGACAGATTGCTATCGCAAAAGAAATGAACCTTCCAATCAGTATCCATACTAGAGAAGCACTTGAAGACACGTATCAAATCCTAAAAGAAGAAGATGTTCGAGATATCGGTGGAATCATGCATAGTTTCAGCGGTGATTATGAATGGGCAAAACGATTTCTTGATTTAGGAATGCATATTTCATTTAGCGGTGTCGTCACTTTCAAAAAAGCATTAGATGTCCAAGAGGCTGCAGCAAATGTACCAATCGAACGATTACTAGTGGAAACAGATGCCCCTTATCTGGCACCAGTTCCTTTTAGAGGAAAGCGAAATGAACCAGGCTATACTCGTTATACAGTAGAAAAGATTGCTGAACTTCGGAATCTGCCAATAGAAGAAGTGGCTGCCCAAACATGGACAAATGCGCACCGATTATTTGGTCTAAGCGAACATGGATAAGATGAGGATCCAAGAGATTATAGTCGTTGAAGGAAAAGACGATACAAGAAGGCTGCGGGAAGTAGTTGATGCAGATACGATAGAAACGATCGGTTCTGCTATCAATGAAGATATCCTGATGCAAATTGAACATGCCCAAGAGACTCGAGGGGTGATCGTTTTTACCGACCCTGATTTTTCAGGAGAAAAAATAAGAAAAATCATTATGGAAGCTGTTCCTCAGGCAAAACATGCTTTTTTGCCGCGTACACAAGCTAAACCAAAGAAAAAGGGAAGTCTTGGTGTTGAACATGCAAGTGATGCTGCTATTTTAGAAGCATTGAAAAAAGTTGTGACGCCAGACATTTCCCAAACGGCTGTTTCTGAAATCACTAGACAAGACCTTTTAGACTATGGTTTAATAGCTGGAGCACAAGCAAAAGAAAAACGAGAAAAACTAGGTGATGAGTTGCGTATCGGTTATACGAACGGCAAACAATTGGAAAAACGTTTGAAGATGTTTCGTATCACGCCGAAAGAGCTCGCACAAGCAATGAAAATAGTGGAGGAACAACATGAGTGAATATCGTGAAATCGCGACACCCTCTAGAACAAAAGAGATTTTATTGAAACATGGTTTTTCATTTAAAAAAAGTTTAGGACAAAATTTTCTCACTGAACCAAATATTTTAAGAAAAATCGTAGAAACTGCGCAAATAGATGAACGAACGAACGTGATCGAAGTTGGGCCAGGAATCGGCGCATTGACAGAACAATTAGCGATGCATGCAAAGCAAGTCGTAGCATTTGAGATTGATGATCGTTTGATCCCTGTATTGGCTGATACGATGCAACCCTATGACAATGTGACCATCATACATCAAGATATTCTGAAGACGGATTTATCAACAGCCGTAAGAGAAACATTTCATGAAGAGCTTCCGTTAAAAGTCGTGGCGAATTTACCTTATTATATTACGACGCCCATCATGATGCATTTTCTTGAATCGGATTTGGTCGTGGATGAATTAGTCGTCATGATGCAAAAAGAAGTAGCTGATCGAATCTCTGCTGAACCAGGAACGAAAGCATACGGTTCATTATCGATTGCTGTTCAATATTATATGGAAGCCAGTTTAGCCTTCATCGTACCAAAAACAGTATTTGTCCCTCAGCCAAATGTAGATTCAGCGATTTTGAAACTGACAAGAAGAGATACACCGGCAGTAGAAGTGACGGACGAAAAAGCATTTTTCCGATTGACAAAAGCTGCATTTCAGCAAAGAAGAAAAACGCTTTGGAATAATTTGCAGCATTCGTATGGCAAAGATGATCAGACAAAAGCATGGTTAGCAAAAAGCTTGGAAACGGCTGGAATCGATCCAAAACGTCGTGGAGAGACGTTGTCATTACAAGAATTTGCCGCATTAAGCAATGCGATGTCAGAAAATAAGCAGTAAAAAAAGAGGTTGTGACAGAAGTGATCAGCTTCAAGAAATAAGAAGAAATTTACGAAAATTGCTTCTCCTATTTTTGATTTGGTTGGTCTTATTTCCGCAAAGGCAAGCTTTTGATTCCCATTATGAACAAGGAGATGTGACACAAATTTTGTCACATCTCCTATTTTTGTCTCTTGATCAAAAAATTCTTATACTGGATACTCACACTCATTTTGTATGGATTTAGAAAAGAATATGTGTCTTGACAGTTATTGATAAGTGAGTTATACTAAGTCGACATTTATGTGTCAAGACATATTAGGAGAGGGAAAAAATGAGAAAAAATTCAGTTCGAAAACTAACGATTTCTGCTTTATTGATTGGGATGGGGGTCATTATCCCAATGGTTATGCCTAAAATCATGATCCCACCTGCTTCTTTTACATTAGCGTCTCATGTGCCATTATTTATTGCGATGTTTTTTACACCAGGAGTTGCAGTGGCTGTTGCACTAGGTACGACATTCGGTTTCTTTTTGACAACACCAGTTATCATTGCATTGCGCGCATTGTCACATCTTGTATTTGCATTGATCGGGGCATGGTACTTGCAAAAGCATCCGAGTATCGTTTTAAAGAATGGACAGTTTACTTTTACTAATTGGCGTTTCCAAGGGTTCAATTTTGTGATAGGTGTGATTCATTCTTTAGTAGAAATGCTAGTAGTCAGCATCTTTTACTTCATCGGTAATATGCCTGACACGTATTACTCTCAAGGATATTTTTATACAGTGTTCATCTTGATGGGAATTGGTGGACTCATCCACAGTTTGGTTGATTATAATATTGCTTATTTTATAGCAGGAACACTCAGCAAATACTTTGATATCCCGGTATTTACGGCAGCAAAAAAAGGAAATCGGAAAGAATCGATTCAAGGGTACGCGAAGAAAACGACATACTAATGATCTATCAAAGAAAAACTCTCATCTGCTAACGGATAATAAATCCGCTAAGATGAGAATTTTTTGTCCTAAAAAGAGCTACACCACTATTTTCTGGCGTAGCTCTGAAGGGGGCAGATTAGGGAAGTTTGATGACTTGTTCGGTTTCTTTATCAAAGAAGTGCCCTTTATTGATGTTGAAGGCAAGGTCAACCATTTCACCTGGTTTATGGAAATCTCTTGCATCTACTTTTGAGATGAACTCAGTAGAACCAGTTTTTGTGTAAAGCATCGTTTCAGCACCAAGTAATTCGGAAACGACAACTTCTGATTTCACTACGGCTTCAGGTGAAGCTTCAAGGGCTACTTGTTCACTGTGGATGTCTTCTGGACGAATGCCGAAGATGACTTCTTTTCCTTCATAACCTTTTTCGACTAATACTTTGTTTTTCCCTTCAGGAATACGAAGCTTAAGCCCATGTCCATCTGTGATGACACCGTTTTTCAATGTCACATTAAAGAAGTTCATGGCAGGAGATCCAATAAAGCCGGCAACGAACATATTGACTGGTGTATCATAAACTTCTTTCGGTGTACCGATTTGCTGGATAAATCCGTCTTTCATGATAACGATTCGGTCAGCCATAGTCATCGCTTCTGTCTGATCATGAGTAACATAGATCGTCGTTGTTTCAAGACGTTGGTGAAGTTTGGCAATCTCAGCACGCATGGCTACACGTAATTTAGCATCTAAGTTTGACAATGGTTCATCCATCAAGAAGACTTTGGCATCCCGAACGATTGCACGTCCTAATGCTACACGTTGTCTTTGTCCACCAGATAAAGCAGCTGGTTTTCGTTTCAAGTATTCTGTCAGTCCGAGGATCTCTGCTGCATTGTCCACACGCTTTTTAATGTCTGCTTTATCATATTTACGTAATTTCAAACCAAAAGCCATATTATCATAAACAGTCATGTGAGGATACAATGCATAGTTTTGGAAAACCATGGCAATATCACGGTCTTTAGGTGCCACGTCATTCATGACTTTTCCGCCAATATTTAGTTCTCCTTCAGAGATATCTTCCAGTCCCGCAATCATTCGCAAAGTAGTTGACTTTCCACAACCGGAAGGACCAACAAAAACGATAAATTCACGGTCTTTGATTGATAGATTAAAATCAGTCACAGAATAATTTTCTGCATTATCATATTTTTTATATACGTTTTTCAGAGCCATTTCTACCATAATACGTTCCACACTTTCTTTTTTAGTTTTATTAACTGATTAAAGTATAAATGAAAGCGTTAACTAAGTTCAATGTCATGTTGAACAAGAATTTTTTCTTTTTTTTGTCAATGTGCTAGTTTTAAGCTTCAATAAATATCCATAAGAAATAAAAACTGATACACTGGAGTAAATAAGTATGTTAACCATATCAAAAGGAGTGTCTCTTATGAAAATCGCTTTGATCGCTCATGACCGAAAAAAACCTATGATGGTGAAATTAGCAACAGCGTATAAAACAATATTGGAAAAACATGAACTTTTTGCTACCGGGACGACTGGACAACGGATCACGGAAGCGACCGGATTGCCCATTCATCGGTTTAAATCCGGACCGTTAGGCGGAGATCAGCAAATTGGAGCAATGATCTCGGAGGACCAGTTAGATTTGGTGATTTTTCTTCGAGACCCCCTAGCTGCACAGCCGCATGAACCAGATGTAACAGCACTTATCCGTTTATCTGATGTTTATGAGATTCCGTTGGCTACGAATATCGGAACAGCTGAGGTGCTGCTAAGAGGACTGGAAGCCGGCTTCCTAGATTTTCGAAGAATCGTCCATGAAATAGACAAACGTCCACTTTCATTTTGATGGATAAGTGTATAGAAAAATAACGTTTAATGTTCGCCTATATGTAGCTATAAAAGCTAAACGAACTGAGAATATGCGATATAATACGAACGTATTGTATAATATAACCAATAATATTAGTTTTTCGTGTTTGCAGTAAATGTGAAAATATGCTATAGTTTCTGTGGGAAAAGATCCCAAAAATAATACAGAGTAGAAAATAAAGCGTTAAGTGCTAAGAGGATGGGATGTTGCCTCTTGGACGAAGGACGTAATGTTCGCGGTTTTATTTTCGCATTCGCTGCATGATACGATGTAGCAGCTCTTAAAGGAGATGCTAAAAATGAAGAAACACCGGTTAGACGCACGTATGATTGCTATTATGGGCTTACTGATTGCATTGATGGTCACGTTGTCCCGTCTGGTAGCAATCGAGACCCCATTTATTAAAATCAGTGTCACATTTATTCCACAAGTGATCATGGGCATTCTTTTTGGTCCTTTTTGGTCAGGGATAGGTGCAGTTTTAGCTGATTTAGTAGGAATGGCTCTCTTCTCGAAATCTGCATTTTTTATTGGATTTACATTGAATGCATTTATTGAAGGAGCAATCTACGGATTCTTTTTCTATCGAAAAGAAATCACTTGGAAAAATGCCATTTTGGCTACGCTTAGTGTCACGCTGATCATAAACTTATTTTTGACACCATTATGGCTTGCGTTGATGTACCATGTGCCATTGTTCAGCTGGGTCGTTTGGGCGCCCCGCCTGTTAAAAACAGTGATATGGTTACCGATTCAATCAATTGCCATTTATTACGTAGGACGTAGTGTTCCTTACAAAAAAATTTTAAGAAGTTTAGCGATCCACGCTAAATAAAAAACAAGCAGTCTTCCCATCCCAGAAGACTGCTTGTTTTTATTGTGCTGTGAATTGTGCTTGATAGAGCCGTCGGTAATAACCATCTTTTTGAAGCAACTCATCATGGGTGCCCATTTCGACAATGGCTCCCTGATCCATCACTAATATCTGGTCCGCATTTTTGATTGTGGACAGGCGATGGGCAATAACAAAACTGGTTTTTCCCTCCATCATTGCTAAGAAAGCTTGTTGGATTTTTTTCTCTGTCAATGTATCGACTGAGCTGGTAGCTTCATCTAAGATCAACATAGGCGGATTACTGATCATCGTTCGAGCAATCGTCAACAGTTGGCGTTGGCCATCTGATATCTTTAACCCTTGACCGCCAATCTTAGTATCTAATTTTTCCGGCAAACGTTCAACAAATTCATACATATAAGAGGCTTTTAGGGCATCATTGATTTCTACGTCACTTGCTTCTGGATTCCCAAAACGAAGATTTTCTCGCAATGTACTGTCAAATAGCCAAGTATCTTGTAACACCATTCCAAAACTTTTACGTAATGTATCACGTTGGATAGAGCGGATGTCATGGTCATCGATTGTAATCGTTCCTTTTGTTGTGTCATAAAAACGCATCAGCAAATTAACAAGTGTGGATTTTCCGGCCCCTGTTTTTCCTACTATAGCAATGGTTTGACCTGGATAAGCAGTAAAATTGAAATCTTCGATCAAACGCTGTTTGGGGTCATAAGAAAAAGAAACATGATCAAAAGAGACTTTTCCTTTGATATTTTTGGGTTCCAAGGCATAGGCATCTGGCAAATCAGGCTTTTCTTCTGGTTGATCGATCAAATCAAATGCTCGTTCTAGACCAGAAAAAGCGGTTTGCAGTTGTGTCGTGATTCCAGAAAGTTCGATAAATGGTTTAGAAAACTGACTTGAGTAGATCGTAAAACTGGAAATCACACCAACAGTGATTGACGAACCACTCTTCAATGCCAATAGGCCGCCAACTAAACCAATCGATAAATAAGCAAGGTGATCTACAAAACGAGAAGACGGGTTTGTCAAGGAAGAAGAAAATTGTGCCCGTTGTCCTTTTTGATATAGATCAGCATTTAGCAGTTCAAATTGCTGTTGACTAGCTTCTTCTTGCTGAAAAGCTTTCACGATTTTCTGATTACCGATTCGTTCGGTCACAAAGCCCGAGATCTCCCCAATGATTCTTTGCTGTCTATCGAAATTTGTTTGCGAAGCACGAGCAACGATCCAACTCACAAGGAAAATAATCGGTGTGGAACAAAGAACGACCAATGTCAGAAGTGGACTTAGACGCATCATAAAAATAAACGAAAGAAGGATGATCGCAACTCCGGAAAACAATTGATTGAAGGCAGCAGAAATCGCAATAGAAATGTTGTCCATATCATTTGTAAATCGACTGACGATATTTCCATGAGAATTTTGATCATAATAACGAAGTGGCAATCGATTCAGTTGAGCAAAAGCATCTTTTCTTAATGTTGCAACGGACAAGTAAGCTAACCGATTGCTTAATACTTGGATGAGCCATTGACTGACTACGTTGATCAAAACGATCCCACCGAACAGAATCAGTAAATGGAATAGTCGATTGAAGCGAACTTGTCCTTCTCCGATCATTTGATCGATACTTTGGCCAATTTGTAACGTCATCACAACTGTTGCGATCCCGTTGATGATCCCTAGTAATACAGCTAGCCAAATGTCTTTCGCATAAGCAGTAAGATAAGGGATGAAGCGACGGAGTGTCTGCCTGTCTCTTATACACATCTCCGAGCCCACGAGACTCGACGTCATCTCGTA
>ENA-OWZU01000619-OWZU01000619.1-human-gut-metagenome-genome-assembly--contig:-NODE-619-length-9733-cov-17.714197_pt1 | contig 9733 bp, 9 predicted proteins | sample MGYA00249263_ERZ652121 | MGnify/ENA primary metagenome ERZ652121 (study PRJEB26925, sample SAMN05827113) | human gut metagenome | biome: ENVO:2100002; feature: ENVO:00000062; material: ENVO:00002003... | reverse complement strand
TCTACAAGGCGATCATGCGCGCGGTCGAGAAGGAGTAACGTACCTGTCCGGGCCCTACCGCCTGCGGGGTTTCCACGGGCACGTCCTCGCCGCTTTGCGGCTGCGGGATGTGCCCTTAGGAAACCCCTCCCGGCGGGCGGGCCCTGCGGTATCCTTGCTGGCTTTTCTCCCGTGCGGATGAAAAGGGCTGAGGGAAAGTTTGTGAGCTGGTCGGGCTTTGCCCGGCCAGCTCTTTTTGATTTAAAATACCTGCTCAGTTGTGATTTGTGGTGCTGGGAGGCGCTTGTGGGCAAGGCTAAGGCTAAGGCGAAGAAAAAGACGACGGGGGCGCGGGCTAAGCGCGATCGTCGTCGGAAGCTTGCGACCGAGGCCCCCGCATCTGCCGAGGAGCTGCTGGCAAGCGTGCCGGGGCTTGACGCGCTGCAGGACGTTCCGGCGTTTGATGACCTGCCGGTCGATGAAACCCAGCAGACTGCCTTTGATGATTTCTGCGCACATGCTGAGGAGCCCGAGCAGATGCAGCTTGGCGCCGTGGTGCGCTTAGATCGCGGGTTTCCGCTGGTGGCGACGGCCGACGATACCTTTCGTGCCGAGCATGCCGTGGGGTTTGCCAAGTCGCGCGGCGAGGACGAGGTGCTGCTGCCCGCCGTGGGCGACCGTGTGGCGGTGCGCCGCGCTCCCGGGCACGATATGGGCGTGATTGAGTGCGTTCTGCCGCGCCGTACGAGCTTTGAGCGTTGGCGCGGCCGTGCCCGCGGAGAGCGTCAGGTGCTCTGCTCCAACGTGGATAGCGTGCTAATCGTGCAGGCGCTCGGTGCCGGTGAGGTGCTGCTCGACCGCGTGGCGCGCTCGCTGGTGTTGGCGCTCGACTGCGATGCCGAACCGGTGGTGGTGCTCACCAAAGCTGATCGCTGCGATGCCGAGGAGCTCGAGCGCGATCTGGACCGCGTGCGCCGCCTGGTGGGTCCGGACATGCGCGTGATCGTGACGTCCTCTGCCGAGGGGCGCGGCCTGGACGAGGTACGCGCCTGCGTGCCCGCCGGGAGCTGCGCCATGATCCTGGGCGAGTCGGGTGCCGGCAAATCGACGCTGCTCAATGCACTGCTGGGCCACGATACGTTGGCTACCGGCGGCGTGCGTGAGCGCGATGACCAGGGTCGCCACACCACGGTCGCGCGCGTGATGGTGGCGCTGCCGGGCGACGCCGGCGTGATCGCCGATGCCCCGGGCCTGCGCAGCCTACCGCTCGTGGGTCACGAGCGGGGTCTGGCGCGCGCTTTCCCCGAGATTGTCGAGGCATCGCGCGCGTGCCGGTTTGGCGATTGCACACATACCCATGAGCCGGGTTGCGCCGTTCGCGAGGCCGAGGACGCCGGGCAGATCGACAGCCTGCGTCTGGAAACGTTCCAAAACCTGGCGTCATCCATGCGCGTGAGCGCTCAAATGCTCGATCCTGATGTCCATTTGTAATTGATTTTTCCTATGACAGCCGTCTCCCAACTGTTCGGGAGACGGCTTTTTTGCTGCGGAAAAGCCTCGAAACATGCAGTTTGCTGACGTGCTGACCAAAACCTTGCCACGAGCTTGACGGGCTGGTCAGCTTTTGGTCAGCGATTGGTTTGACATCGAAAACCAAGATCGCGATTGCGCCGCTTTGCGCTCTGACCGCCCAGACAATGGTGGTACGGGCATTCGCCCGGCACTGCCATGAGAGGAGCGGCCGTGAACAAGAGCAAGCGCATCGCCATCAGTCTGGTCGCGGGCGTGCTCGCTGCGCTGCTCTGCATGGTTTACGGCTCGTCGATCCGCTCGCAAGCCGAACAGGTCCAGGCTGAGACCTTGGCCAAGTACGGTGGCGATCGCGTCGAGGTATGCGTCGCGGCGCGCGATATCGATGTGGGCGAGACCCTCGATGAGACCAATGTCATAACCCAGGAATGGCTGACGAGCCTGTTGCCGCGTGACGCGGCGACCGAGCTGCGCCAGGTGCGCGGCGACGTGACGACTTCGCGTATTCCCAAAAACGCCGTGATCTGCAATGTCTACACCAAGGCCGAGAGTCACAAGCTCGAGGTGCCTAAGGGCAAGGTCGCCGTTTCGGTGGCGGTCGATGCCGAGCACTCGGTCGGCGGTGCTACGGGCGTGGGCAGCTACGTGGATGTGTATGTGCAAAAAGACGGCGTAACCGATCGGTTGTGCGGCGCGTACGTGATCGATACCAGTGAAGATTCCGGTGCCACGCGCGAGGGCAAGATCGAATGGGTGACGCTGGCGGCTGACCCCGAAGACGTCAAGGAACTGCTGGGGGCATCGGGCAAGGGAACGGTCAGCTTGACGATTCCCGCCACGGCGCGCGGCAAAAAGAGCGGAGGCGACGAGTGATGAAGGCGATCTGGCTTGCGTGCTGCGCGTGCGGCGATTACGGGCTGTTGCAGCGGGAAGTCGAGGGCCGTGATACGGGTGCACAGGTGCTTCGCGTGGGTGACCTGGACGGGCTGGTTTCCATGGCGCGGGCGTTTCCGTCGCGCCGCGGAGCTGCCATCATCGCGGCGTCTCTGTTCGATACCGAAGACGTGCGCAAGACTGTTGCGCGCCTGACGGCCGAAGGCCGCGTGAGTCGCGTGGTCGTGTTGATAGAAGCACTCGATCCGTCGGATATCGAGGGGCTGTTTCGCGCAGGGGCGACCGAGGTCATCGCTGCGCACAGTATATGCGGCAACGGGCGCGCGGGCGAGGGAGCGGTTGATTCCGATCGGCGCATGACGATTGAGCCCGATGCTTTTGTTGATAGGGAACCCGGGGCGCCTCGCGCTACAAGAGGCCCGCGTGTTGATGATTATGGAAAAGCGGAAGCCGAGCATGGTCGGCGCCCCCGGAACCCCCTTGCATACGATGACGCTGGAGGGCCGGCACAGCATGCTAGCGATTCCCCGGCTGTAGATATGGGATACGTGCACGGCGTGAATCTGGTGGATGAACTCGACGAAGTTGAGGGCTTTGCCGGGTGCGGCGAGTTGTCGCTGATGCAGCATGAGCAGATTGCACAGAACGAGCCTGCCTCGCAGACCGAACAAGCTGCCATGCCGGCTTGGACACAGCGTGTGGTTGCGGCGGAGGAGACGGGGACGCTGTCACCGACGCCCGCTCCGCCGCCTCCGATGCCGCCGGCAGACGCTGCCGCTCCGCAGCGTCGAGCTCCGGTCATCTGCGCCATTTCGGGTTCGGGCGGTTGCGGCAAGTCGACGATCGTTGCCACCATGGCACACACATCGTCGCTGTTGGGCTTGCGTGCCGCCGTGCTCGACCTGGACCTGATGTTTGGAAACCTTTACGACTTGTTAGGCGTCGATGCTCCGCGCGATATGGCGGCACTTATCGAGCCGTCGGCGGCGGGCACGCTCACCGAGCCGGATATCGTGGCCGCATCGATGCGCGTCGCCCCGGGCGTTACGCTCTGGGGTCCCGTCGCGGCGCCCGAGCAAGCTGAGCTCATGGCACGTCCGGTGGAGCTACTGCTCGATGTCCTGCGTCGCGAATCCGACGTGGTCTTTATCGATACCTCGGTCTTTTGGGGCGATGCCGTGGCGGCTGCGGTGGCGGCGAGCGACCGTTGCCTGGTCGTTGGCGATGCGGCGGTGTCGTCCGCGGCATCGGCATCGCGCGTCATTGAACTGGCAAGTCGAGTAGGTGTGCCGCGCACGCGCATGAGCGCCGTGTTCAACCGGTTCGGTGCGCGCGGGGCAGACGAGGACGTCGCCATGCGCTTTGAGATTGCCTGTGCGTTGAGCTCCAAGATTCGTATCGCCGATGGCGGGCAGGATCTCGCCGCGCTCATGGCGTTTGGGCGCGCTGACGAGGCAGTGGGGCAGACCAGCGCTTTTGCGACCAGCGTGCGCGAGGCCACGCGCGAGATGCTCGTGGAACTGGGGTGCGCCGTCGGCCCTTGGAGCGATATGGTCGCCGACCGTGCAATGCGCACCGAACGCCCGCGTATTCGCCTTCCCTGGTCGCGCGAGGGTGATCAGCGATGAGCCTGCAAACGAGGATTAAGGCTGCCGGCGCTGCAGCGGCGGCAGCGCCTGTAGATGCGGGGCGTCGCCGCGCGGTGAAACGACGCACCAAGCGCGCCGTGATGGACCGCATGGGTTACGACGAAGTGGCGCGTATCAGCGCCTATATCGACCCGGTACTTGCCCGCTCGGAATTGCGTCCCGCGGTGGAGGCGGCGCTCAATGTTGAGGAGCCGACCGATCTCGCGACGACCGAGCGCGAGACCATCATCGACGAGATTTTGGATGACGTGGTGGGCTTGGGGCCGTTGCAGCCGCTCATCGAGGACGATACCGTTACCGAGATCATGATCAACGGCTGCCGCTCGGCCTTCTTTGAACGCGGCGGCGTCTTGTACCCCATCGAGCATGCGTTTGAGGATGATGAGCAGATCCGTGTGCTTATCGACCGCATCATCTCGCCACTTGGCCGCCGTATCGACGAGCGCAGCCCCATCGTCAACGCCCGCCTCAAAACGGGCTATCGCGTCAACGCGGTGATTCCGCCTGTGGCGATTGACGGACCGATTCTCACCATCCGAAAGTTCTCGGACCGCATCTGCTCGCTGGACGAGCTTGTGGGGCTGGGGTCGCTGCCGCTTTGGTATGCGCAGCTGCTGTCGTGCGCGGTGTCGCTGCGACAGGACCTGGCGGTTGCGGGAGGCACGGGATCTGGTAAGACCACTCTGCTCAACGCGTTGTCATGCGAGATCTCCACCGGCGAGCGCATCGTGACGATCGAGGACTCTGCCGAGCTCAAGTTTGCGCATCATCCGCACGTGGTGCGCCTAGAGGCGCGCGAGGCTTCAATTGAGGGCGAGGGCGCGGTGACGATCCGCGACCTGGTGACCAATGCCCTGCGCATGCGCCCCGACCGCATCGTGGTGGGCGAGGTACGCGGTGCCGAGTGCTGCGACATGTTGCAGGCCATGAACACGGGCCACGACGGGTCGCTCACCACGCTTCATGCGGGTTCCGAGCAGGAGACCGTGGTGCGTCTGACGTTGCTTGCACGTTATGGCATCGATCTGCCGAGCGAGCTCATCGAGGAGCAGATTGCCATGGCGCTCGACGGCATCGTGATGTCCGAGCGCCACGCCGATGGCAGGCGTTTCGTCTCCTCGTATTCGGGGGTGCGTCGCGCCGCGTCGGGCGGCGTAGAGCTCGAGCGCTATGTGACTTTCGATGCCGCCGAGCGCACCTGGAAGCTTGACCGCGAGCCGCCGTTTATCGCAGAAGGCCTGCGGTCGGGGACGCTCACACAAGAGGAGGTGGACGAATGGAGGTCGCTGTGCCCCTCGTCGTAGGGGGTTTGGCAGGGTTTTCTGTCGCGACGGCGTGCGGGGTGGAGCCTCGTGTGCCGCAGGTGCCGCCGGCGGAGCTGGCGCGTCAGGCGCTCGAGACGGTGGCAGAGAAGCTGCCGCGTGAGCTGGTGGAAAACGATCTGCTGAAAAAGATCGCCCGTTCGTGGGCATCGCTGGCTCCGGCGCGTCGCCTTGGCCTCGCGATCGAGGATGCTTCGGGGCGTTTGGCGTTTCTGCTGCTATCGAGCGGTGTCTGCTGCGTTTTGCTAACGATGGTGTCGTTATCGCCCCTCGGATTTGCCTTGGGACTTGTTGCTCCGTTTGCCGTTGGCGCCGCTCGGGATGGCTTTGAGAGCCGGCGCGAGCAACACGATGCAGAAGAGGCCATGCCCGAGGCGTTTACCGCACTTTCCATGTCGCTTGCCTCGGGACATTCGCTGGCCCAGGGCATGCGCTTTGTGGGCGCTCATGCGCAAGAGCCGATGCATACCGAGTTTTTGCGGGTGGCGGCGGCGATCGATTGCGGCATCTCGGCGACCGATGCGCTCGATGACTTGCTCGTGCGCATCGACGCCCCCGGTCTTTCGCTTGTGACCTTGGCGCTTAAGGTGTCACAGCGCACCGGCGCTCCGCTTGCCGACTTACTGTCCGAGGCGTCGAGCATGGTAGGGGAGCGCATTGAGCTCAAGCGCCGCCTGGATGTTAAGACGTCACAGGCACGTATGTCGGCACACATGGTCGCGGCGATGCCGGCGGGCATGTGCGCGGTGTTGGCGCTGCTTTCGTCAGATTTTCGTCGCGGTCTTGCGACGCCTGCCGGCGCGGGCGCTGTGGTGCTGGGTCTAGCCCTCAACGCCGTTGCCCTGGTGGTTATCAGGCGCATTATGCGGGTGGAGCTATGAGCGCCCCGGTTGCAGTTGCGGCTTGCCTGTGCGCCCTGAGTGTATTTGTCGCGACGGGTTTGGATCGGGCGGATGCACGCAAGATCGCAGGGGCCTGCAAGCGCGAGGCGGTGCTGGTCGCTGCCGCGGGTCGCTCGGTGGTCGATGCCCTGACCGCGCGAATGAAGGGCGCGGTTGGAGCGGGCGGCCCGGCGCGAGTGTCGCTCGGCGAAGTGTCCGAGATGATCGATGTTGTGCGCTTGGGTCTTTCGGCCGGCCTTTCGTTTGATGCGGCGCTTGAGATTTTCTGCGCCAACCGCCGGTCAGTGTTGGCTCTTCGCCTTGAGCGGGCCTGCATGGCGTGGCAGGTGGGCGTGGGCACGCGTGAGGACGAGTTATTGGCCGCCGCGCGCGACCTGGACGTGCGAGCGCTCGAGACCTTTGCCATCACGGTGGGGCAGGCGCTCGCCCTGGGTGCCCCACTTGCCGAGACGCTGGCCGCTCAAAGTCGCGAGATCCGTGCGGCTCATCGCGCCGCGGTCGAGCGCGAGATTGAGCGTGCGCCCGTCAAGCTGCTGATTCCCACCGGCACGCTCATCTTGCCGGCGTTGCTTCTGTCCATATTGGGCCCGCTGCTGGGAGCAGGCGGGATGATGTAGGGAGGAATACATGAACACGATGACTGACGTTGCTGGCAAGGTTCAGGGCTGGGCGTTTTGCCGGGCGGCACATGTTCGTCAGCGCACCAAGGAGCTACTGCAGGAGGAGAGCGCGCAGGGTACCACCGAGTACGCCATTTTGGTGGGCGTGCTCGTGGTGATCGCGATTATTGCCATCGTTGCATTTAAAGGCAAGGTTAAAGAGCTATGGGATGCAATCAGCGAGGGCATCAACAGCCTGTAGAGGGCGAGCGCCCCATCTGGGTGCTGCTGGTGTTTGCTTGCCTGACCGTGGCGATAGCGGCGGTGCTTTGGGGGCTTAACGCCGCGCGGCAGCAGCGTCCTGGGGCCGCCTTCGATTCGGGCTCAGATTCGGCGGTGGCGTCTCAAAAAGATGAGATGCGAGATACGGACGATTCGGATGTCGCTGTCACGGCGCAAACCTTTCTGCGGACGCTCGACAAGCGGTCTGGTACTGCGATGGATTCGCCTGAGGGCAACGCGATTGCGGTCCGGCTTGCATGGTCCGAGGACCGACCGATGACCGAAGCGGCGGCGGATATGCTGCGTGCCTATCGCGAGGTACCCACGGCGCAACTTGCTCTGAGCGGCTATCTCGACATCAAGGGAAACGTGTGGGGCGCCATCGTGCGCGACGGACGCGGCTGGGTCGATATGGTGACAATTGCCGCGGATGCTGGCGATGCTTCGTGTCGTCTGCGCGTGATCCGCCTGAGCCCGCAAACAATAAGCTCAAAGGAGGGATCGTGAAATGCATGACGTCCTGCGCGAGGAATCTGCCCAGGCGACGGTCGAATACGCCATCGTCACGGTGGCGCTGCTATCGATCGTGCTGGCGATTGTGGGACTTTGGCGTGCTGGCACCGATGGACGCTTGGCGGCGCTGGTTGAGCGGGCGGCATCCCATGGCGTTGCCTCGACGTCGGTTATCGACGCCGCTGCGGGCGCTAAGGACATCGCGTTGTATTGATATCGCGCGCGAGGACCGGGCGCAGTCTACGGTCGAGGCCGCTTTTTTGCTGCCGACGTTTCTGACGCTCATCCTTCTTGCACTGCAACCGGTGTGCCTGCTTTATACGCGCGCGGTCATGGAGTCTGCCGCCGCCGAGACCGCGCGGCTCATGACCACGACGACGGCGGAAGACGACGATCTTAAGGAGTTCACCCTCCGCCGGCTTGCCGCAGTGCCCAACGTTTCGATCTTTCATGCCGGCGGGCCGTTGTCGTGGGATGTCGAGCTTAGCCGGGCCGATGCGGGCGGCGTCTCGTCCGTGTCCGTTTCCGGCGAGGTCAAGCCGTTGCCTGTGATCGGTGCGTTTGCGCAGGTTATGGGTGGTACCGCCGAGGGCGGCTACGTTGAGCTCAAGGTCGATGTCTCGTATCAATCACGTCCCGAATGGCTGGAGGGAGATTATGATTCGTGGATTGCTGCATGGGATTAAGCGTTTCTGGTCTAGACGCGTTTTGACGCGCCGTCCGAGCTGCCATCGCAAGCGAGGCGGCTTTATGGGTCGAGCCGGTATCGACCTGTTTATCGAAGACGGTGCCTACACCACGCTTTCCTCTGCGGTGGTCATCTTGGTGGTGCTCACGCTGCTGTTTTCGTCGACCGCGGCGATATGGAGCATGTCGCGTGCTGGGGATACCCAGGTGGCGGCCGATAGCGGCGCGCTGGCGGGCGCCAACGTAGTGTCGTCCTATCACACGGCTGCGACGGTGGTGGATGCGAGCATCTTGAGTCTGGGGCTAGCGGGGTTTGCCACGATCGGGACGGGCCTGGTCGCCATCCTCATCCCGGGTGCCGAACCAGTTGCCGGCAATATGGTCGACACCGGGATTGAGATTATTAAAACGCGCAACAAGTTTGCCAAAAGCGCATCGGAAGGCTTACAGAAAATCGAGACGGCTCTGCCGTATCTGATCGCCGCGCGTGCCACGCAGGCGGTCTCGGCGCAGGATACCGATAATGTGACCTATACCGGTACGGCGCTTGCCGTGCCCAGGACATCCGAGTCGGACTTCGCTGCGCTCGAGGGGTCCGAGATCTCGACCGATGCCATTAAAGGCACATCAGATGATTTAGAGCGTGCGGCCGAGGAGCTGCGGAAGGCTTCTGAGGACACGGCAAAGGCTAAAGAGCGCGCTTGGCTGGCGGATTGTGGTGGGTCGGACAAGGGCTCGGTCAGCAGCTGTTCTTGCATGTGGGAGCGTGCGAAAAGCCTAGCGGATCTCTCTGGTGCTCAAAATCCGCATTACGCTTCGAGCGTTACGTGGGAACCGCAAGTGGCGTTCGATCGTGCGAAGGCCTACTATCGCCAGCGCCTGGCAAATGAGAAACCGCTTGGCGAGGGTCCGGAAAAACAGGCAGATTCTGCTGCACGAAAGGTGTTCTTCGCTTATGCGAGCGAAGAAGTCGAGCGGGCATATATAACTGAAAAGGACGGCAAAGTTTCCGCCCACATCCCTTTCCTTCCGCGAAATCCAGATGAGGCGCGGACGACTGAACTCTATACCGATGCACGTTGGCCCACGAGTGAAGTAGATAAAGTTACCTATTTGCATTATGGGACTGACTGTCCAAATTACAAAAAAGGAAAGCCGGGCGGGCTGGCATCCGTCGCAGATTTTGACGGTCACGAAACGTGTAGCGAATGCCATTTCGGTGTGTCGTCTTTAGGGTACGTTGCGATTGCAACGACTTCTGTCGAAAGGGGCTTCGAATACCACTTTGACAAGTTCAAAGAGGCCCTGGAAGACTACGTTAAATGCCGCAACAAAGAACTCGAACTTGAGCGTCAGACCGAGGATGAGGCCGACCG
>ENA-OWZU01000601-OWZU01000601.1-human-gut-metagenome-genome-assembly--contig:-NODE-601-length-9940-cov-7.802630_pt1 | contig 9940 bp, 7 predicted proteins | sample MGYA00249263_ERZ652121 | MGnify/ENA primary metagenome ERZ652121 (study PRJEB26925, sample SAMN05827113) | human gut metagenome | biome: ENVO:2100002; feature: ENVO:00000062; material: ENVO:00002003... | reverse complement strand
ACGAGATGACGTCGAGTCTCGTGGGCTCGGAGATGTGTATAAGAGACAGGGCAGAAACAGTCAGATGCAAAGAAACTTCGGAAGGGAATCGAGTATGGTTCAGCCAGATGGGGAACTGCAGAGGATATCAAGCCTTATATGTCAGATGATCCCTGGATGAATATTCCGTTGACAGCAACAGAAGCATTGGCTATGGAGAGCAGACCAAAGCAGCCGAAGTATGCGAGAAATAAAAATATCGTGGTCATCGGTGGTAGTGGTTCCGGTAAGACACGATTTTTCGTTAAACCGTCGGTCATGCAGATGAATTGTTCCATGGTCATTACAGATCCAAAGGGCACTCTCATTGAGGAGTGCGGGAAGATGTTAGCAAAGGGACCGCCTAAGAAAGATAAGAATGGAAATATTATGAAAGATAAGTCTGGAAAAGTAGTTCATGAGCCCTATGTGATTAAGGTTCTGAATACCATCAATTTTTCCAAATCGCTTCATTACAATCCATTTGCTTATATACGGTCTGAAAAAGATATCCTGAAGCTGGTTACAACAATCATTGTTAATACCAAAGGCGAAGGGGAAAAAGCTTCCGAAGATTTTTGGGTGAAAGCAGAGAAATTGCTGTACACAGCACTGATTGCTTTTATCTGGTATGAAGGGGATGAAGAGGAAAAGAACCTGAATACCCTTCTGGATCTTTTGAACGAAAGCGAAACCCGTGAAGAGGATGAAACTTACCAGAATCCTGTGGATATGATGTTCCAGGAGCTGGAAGAAAGAGATCCGCAGCACTTTGCGGTCAGACAGTATAAAAAATATAAAATGGCGGCTGGAAAGACAGCGAAAAGTATTTTGATATCCTGTGGAGCCAGACTTGCCCCATTTGATATCGCAGAACTTCGTGAGATCATGTCTTACGATGAAATGGAACTGGATAAGATCGGAGACAGGAAAACAGCCTTGTTTCTGATCATGTCTGATACAGATACAACCTTTAACTTTGTGATTGCCATGTTACAGTCACAGCTTTTCAATCTGCTTTGCGACAAGGCAGATGATGAGTATGGTGGAAGACTGCCAGTTCATGTGCGTGTCATCGCTGATGAGTTTGCCAACATCGGGCAGATTCCACAGTTTGACAAGCTAATCGCAACCATCCGAAGCAGGGAAATCTCTGCTTCTATTATTTTGCAGTCACAGAGTCAGCTAAAGGCAATGTATAAGGATAGTGCAGATACCATTCTGGGTAACTGTGATACTACACTATTTCTTGGTGGAAAAGAGAAAACTACCTTAAAGGAAATGAGTGAACTTCTGGGTAAGGAAACCATTGATCTGTATAACACTTCGGAAACGAGGAGCAATCAGAAGTCCTTTGGATTGAATTACCAGAAAACAGGCAAACAGCTGATGACAGAAGATGAGATTGCAGTCATGGATGGAGGAAAATGTATCCTGCAGATTCGTGGTGCCAGACCATTTTTCTCAGACAAATATGATATCACGAAACACAAAAATTATCGGTTTCTTGCAGATGAAAATGAGAAAAACCGATACAAAGTAGAAAAAGAGTTAAATCCGCAGTACACACCGAAACCCGAAGAAGAAGTGGAGGTAATTCAGGTGGAGTTGTCGGAGTAACCTTGGGAATGAACGAAAAATAATGAGGAAAGGAATAACTGACATTAGGTGCACCGGCTTTTTAGTCGGTGTATTTTCGTTCCCGTAAACACCTGAAAGAAGTCAGTTTTGGTGAATGTATATGGCATTTTTTAGCAGTGCAATTACAACTTTAAAAACTCTTGTAGTCGCAATCGGCGCAGGTCTTGGCGTGTGGGGTGTCGTAAACCTTCTGGAAGGATATGGAAATGACAATCCCGGTGCTAAGAGCCAGGGCATCAAACAGCTGATGGCTGGTGCCGGAATCATGCTGCTGGGAACTACCCTGATTCCACAGCTGGCAACATTGTTCTCTTAAGAGGAGTGGTAGATGAACACCATCATTGAGAGAATTACGGAAGCGATAAAGGATATCCTGATCGGGCTTATTAAGTCAAGTTTGGATAACATGTTCACGTCTGTCAATGAGCAGGTGGGAACCATAGCCGGGCAGGTGGGACAGACACCGCAAGGATGGAATGCAGGGATTTTTAATCTGATTCAGAATATATCCCAAACGGTGATTGTCCCCATTGCGGGACTGATCATCACCTTTGTCCTGTGCTATGAATTGATCACGATGGTAACACAGAAAAACAATTTCCATGAATTTGAGACTTATAACATTTTCCTCTGGATCTTCAAAGCGTATGTAGCCATTTATCTGGTGACAAATACGTTCAATATCACGATGGCGGTCTTTGATGTTGGCCAGCATGTGGTCAACAATGCCGCAGGGGTGATATCAGGAAACACTGCGGTGGATGCAACAGAAGCAATTACACGGATTGTGGATGCCCTGGAGGATATGGAGTTAGGGGATTTGTTCCTGCTATCCATGGAAACGATGTTGATCAGTGTTACCATGCACATTCTGTCAATTATCATTACGGTAATCTTGTTCGGAAGAATGATAGAAATTTACCTTTATACTTCCATAGCACCAATTCCGTTTGCCACCATGACCAATAAGGAATGGGGCAATATCGGAAACAACTATTTAAAAGGCTTGTTCGCACTGGCATTTCAGGGATTCTTCATGATGGTCTGTGTGGGAATTTATGCAGTTTTAGTAAATGCAATGACCATATCCAGTGACCTTCATGCAGCAATGTTTTCAGTAGCGGCTTATACCGTGATTCTTGCTTTTTCATTATTCAAGACCGGAAGCCTTAGCAAATCAATATTCAATGCCCATTAGCGGGCAGGAAAGGAGCGCATACCATGGCGTATGTACCAGTACCAAAAGACCTTACCAAGGTCAAAACAAAAGTAGCGTTAAATCTGACAAAGCGGCAGCTGATTTTCTTTTCACTTGCCGCAGTTGTGGGAATTCCGTTTTATCTGGTCATGAGAAAACCAATCGGTTCCAGTATCGCAGCCATCCTGATGGTAACGATCATGCTTCCGTTTTTCTTCATGGCAATGTATGAAAAAGACGGTCTTCCCTTTGAAAAAGTGGTGGCAAATATCATTCGACAGAAGTTTATCTGTCCGGCAGTAAGACCATATAAGACAGAAAATTTTTATCAGGAGATTTCCACCCTTGTGAAAAAGGAGGGTGTGCCGGATGGCAAAAAAGACAAAGCAGGAGGCTCAGCAGGAGCGTCTGTCCCTGGCGGAAAAAAGAAACCGTCAGGAAAGAAGAAACAAAAAAAGCAGAAAAGAAAGAGAACAGGAAAAGCGTAGAAAGAAGCAGGAACGGGATCGTAGGAAACAGAAAAACATTCCTACAACTGCACAGCAGAGTATTCCGTATATTCGAATGCTGCAGGATGGTATTTGCCAGGTGACAAAGACCTTTTTCTCCAAGACGATTCAGTTTTATGACATCAACTATCAGCTTGCTTTAAATGAGGATAAGACCACGATATTTGAAAATTACTGTGATTTCTTAAATTACTTTGATTCTTCCATCAGTGTGCAGCTGTCCTTTATCAATCAGCAGGTGGATGTGGCAGAATTTGAAAAAAGTATTGATATTCCGGATCAGAACGATGACTTCAATGCCATTCGTGAAGAGTACCGAACAATGCTGAAAAATCAGCTTTCCAAAGGAAATAATGGTCTGGTGAAGACAAAGTATATCACTTTTGGAATCGAAGCAGAAAACCTGAAGGTGGCAAGACCGAGGCTTGAAAGAATCGAAACAGATATCTTAAACAATTTTAAGGTTCTGGGAGCACAGGCACATTCCCTGAATGGTTTGGAAAGGCTGGAGATTATGTATCATGTGTTCAACCAGGATCGGATCGAACCATTTAAGTTCCAGTATAAGATGCTGCCGGAAACCGGATTAAAGACCAAAGATTTTATTGCACCGACTTCCTTTAACTTTTCCAAGAATCAGACATTTTTGATGGGAAGAACGATGGGAAGTGTGAGTTACCTGCAGATTCTTGCACCGGAGCTGACAGACCGGATGCTTGCAGACTTCCTGGATGTGGATGACAGCATCAATGTTAACATTCATATCCAGTCCATTGACCAGAGTTCTGCGATCAAGATGATCAAGAGTAAGATTTCAGATCTGGATAAGATGAAGATTGAAGAGCAGAAGCGAGCAGTACGTTCCGGTTATGATATGGACGTGCTTCCATCGGACCTTGTGACTTATGGAGAAGAGGCGAAGAACCTGTTGGAAGATCTGCAGTCCAGAAATGAACGAATGTTTCTTGTAACGGTTCTGGTGATGAATACCGCAAGGAAGCGTCAGAAACTGGATAACAATATTTTCCAGGTGCAGGGAATTGCACAGAAATATAACTGTTCTTTAAAACAACTGGATTATCAGCAGGAAGCAGCACTCATGTCCTGTATTCCACTGGGAGTCAATCGAATTGAAATTCAGAGAGGGCTTACCACATCTTCAACAGCGATCTTCGTGCCATTTACGACACAGGAACTGTTTCAGGAAGGGGAAGCTCTTTATTATGGATTGAATGCATTATCCAACAACATGATCATGGTTGATCGGAAACGTTTGAAGAACCCGAATGGACTGATTCTTGGTACACCAGGTTCCGGTAAGTCCTTCTCAGCAAAGAGAGAGATTACGAACTGTTTCCTAATTACGGAAGACGATATCATCATCTGCGATCCAGAAGCCGAGTATTCTCCATTGGTACAGGCACTGCATGGGCAGGTGGTGAAGGTTTCACCGGTATCTGACCAGTATATCAATCCAATGGATCTGAACCTGAATTATTCCGAGGAAGATAATCCACTGTCACTGAAAGCAGATTTTATTCTGTCTTTGTGTGAGCTGATTGTTGGAGGAAAGAATGGACTGGAGCCGGTAGAAAAGACCATCATTGACCGTTGTGTGCGGTTAGTATATCAGGAATATCTTGCCGATCCAATGCCGGAGAAGATGCCAATCCTGGAGGATTTATATAATCTGTTGCGGAAACAGGAAGAGCCGGAAGCACAGCGTCTTGCAACTTCATTGGAGATTTATGTTACAGGTTCCCTGAATGTATTTAATCATCGCACAAATGTAGATATCAACAATCGTATCGTTTGTTTTGATATCAAAGAGCTTGGCAAACAGCTGAAAAAGATTGGGATGCTCGTAATCCAGGATCAGGTCTGGAACAGGGTAACGATGAACCGTTCTGCCCATAAGTCCACCAGATACTATGTGGATGAGTTCCATCTTCTTTTGAAGGAAGAGCAGACTGCAGCTTATAGTGTGGAAATCTGGAAGAGATTTCGTAAATGGGGTGGTATTCCAACTGGTATCACCCAGAATATTAAGGATTTGTTGTCTTCCAGGGAGATAGAGAATATATTTGAAAATTCAGATTTTATTTATATGCTCAACCAGGCTTCCGGTGACCGGCAGATTCTTGCAAAACAGCTGAATATCTCACCAACCCAGCTGTCCTATGTAACCAACAGTAATGAGGGGGAAGGACTTCTGTTCTATGGAAATGTCATTATTCCATTCGTAGACAGATTCCCGAAGAATTCCCTCTATAAAATCATGACAACCCGCTTGGAGGAAACTTCCGAAGCAGGTTAAATCAAAGGAGAAGACAATGTTACGAGCAATTTCATATGTATTAACTTTTAGTGGCGGTGCTGTATTTGGCATCGCTTTTCTCTGTTTATTACAGGCAGGGAAAGGGTATCCGAAGAAGGAGGAGTAATCAGTGGCAGAACAGAGAATGAAAGTCAGGGATAAGAAGGTCCAGAAGATGACCAAAGATGGTCTGGTGGAAGAAAACCTGACGGATAAATCTTCTGTTCGTGTCAGTAACCGTGCCAGTGATGTGCAGATGGGAATAAAACAGGGGGAAAAAGCAGAAAACCTTGTGGATAAGTCTCCCCGCCAGTCTAAGCGGAGTGGGAAAAATATCCGTCCCTCTGTGCAAAAATCCAGGGATGCACCGGAACTGATGCGAACGGAGAACCAAAGTGAGGATTTTGGACAAAATAGAAAGCAACAAAACCGGAAAAGAATCCGTGCTGAGAACAGAAAAAAATCAAGATTTGCGGAAAAATCCGAAGCCAGCCAGTCAGGGAGACTGAAAGAAAAACGTGCGGATCTTTCAGAAAACAGAGGAGACAGCCGGAGTAAGAAGAATGGTGGAAGTAAGAAACCAAAGCAGAAACAGCGTCTGAAATTTGCTTATGAAGAGACTGGTGCTTCTGTGAAAAATGACAAAGATATGGAGAAATTGAACCAGATGGATACGGATGGAGTCAATTTCCGTCATCAGAAACAGAAGGAAAAAGCCAAAAAGTTTTCTTATGAGGAAGCAAGAAAGAAAAAGGAAGCAAAGCAGCATTCCAAGAAAGCACAGGTCTATCAGGCAAATGAAGGAGAATCTCCTGGAAAGAAAAAATCCCGTTTGAAGTTTGGTGAAGGGGAATCTGTGAAAACAGAAAAAGCTTCTGTTGTCAAGAAAGCAGGAAGTGCAACTTCCGTAGCATTGCACCGTGAGATCAGCAAAAATGAAGACGATAATGTGGCGGTAGAAGGTGCCCATAAGTTGGAAGAAGGCGGCGAAGGTATTTACCGGCTGGAACAGAGAAGTGCCAGACGAAGGAAACAGAGGGCTTCCAGAAAGAGAAGCAGACTGGAGAGACAGGCAGAGAAACAGACACAGGCGGCAGCCCGTCAGGAGCAGAAGAAGCTGAAAAAGCAGATTCAGAAGCAACAGATCAAACGGGATTATGCCAAAGCGAAGCGAAGTGAACAGACAGTAGGAACAGCTGCAAAAGGTACGATTGATTATATCAAGAAGATTGGCGGCAAAGTCACCAACTTCTTTAAAGAAAACCGGAAGGTGTATATCAGTGTAGCAGTTCTGATCGGATTGATGTTTCTGATCATAACGAATGTCACGTCATGCTCTGCAGTGTTTTTACAAAATGTGATCACTTACACAGGAACCAGTTATCTGTCATCGGATCAGGCAATCCGGGAAGCGGAACTGTATTATACACAGCTGGAAGCTAATCTGCAGGAGCGGATCAACAACATGGAATCTGAAGAACCGGGACATGAGGAATACCGATATAACATCGGACCTATTGAGCATGATCCGTTTATCCTAATCAGTTATCTGTCAGCAAAGTATGAGGAGTTTACTTTTGAACAGGTCAAGCCTGAACTGGATGCATTGTTTGCAGAGCAATATCATCTGACTACTGAAGCAGTCAATGAAACTGTGACAGAGACAGCAACAGTAAGAGTTGGAGAATCGTTGGGACAGGTTGTAACAAGCGGATATTGTAACTGTCCAATCTGTTGTGGTATTTGGAGTGGAGGACCGACTGCCAGTGGAGCATATCCAACAGCCAATCACACCTTAGCGGTAGATGCTTCCAATCCGTTTGTTCCAATGGGAACAAAGGTGGTCATGAATGGTGTCGAATATACGGTAGAAGATACCGGAGCTTTCGCAAGATACGGTGTACAGTTTGATGTCTATTATGACAGTCATGCGGCAGCATCCGCACATGGTCATAAGACCTGGGAATGCTATCTGGCAGATGATAATGGAAGCCAGGAAGTGGAAGTGACCAGGACAAGAGATGTAGATGTGCTGAATGTCACCTTAAACAGCGGAAATCTGATGTCGATCTGTCAGGACAGGCTGGGATTTTTCCAGAAAGAACTGTTCAGTGCCTACAACGATACAAAAGGCAACTTGCAGATGTTTGCGACACCGGTTGATTTTAACTGGTATTCCAGTGTGACCAGCTATTATGGATACAGGATTCACCCGATTTCTGGAGCTAATCAGTTACACAATGGCATGGATATCGGGGCACCGGAAGGAACAAAAGTGATGGCAGGACTGACAGGAACAGTTACAACTTCTGCTTATAACGACAGCTATGGAAATTACGTCATTATCAAAGACAGAAAAGGTTATGAACTGCGGTATGCACATTTAAGCAGCCGGAGTGTATCTGCAGGAGCATCCGTCACGAAAGGTGATGAGATAGGTCTTGTAGGAAATACTGGAAATTCCACAGGAAGCCATCTTCATATTGAACTTCTGAAAAATGGAGAGCGGTTAAACCCGATCTTTTATCTGGAAACTGGAGAAGGAGCAGGCTTTGGCGGCAATGAATATACCAGTGAAGCAGCACAGCGTTTGTTAAATGAAGCAGCGAGATATCTCGGAACACCGTATGTGTGGGGTGGATATTCCCCAAGTGGATTCGATTGTTCCGGATTTGTAAGCTACTGTCTGACAAACTCTGGTGTAAGGAATACAGGAAGACTAACAGCACAGGGACTGTACAACATTTGTACACCAGTATCCCAGTCGGAGGCGCAGCCGGGAGATCTGATTTTCTTTACTGGAACTTACGACGCAGGGGAGCCGGTAACGCATATCGGAATCTATGTAGGCAATGGTCAGATGATCCATTGTGGACATCCGGTGCAGTATACGTCCATCAATTCCCCATACTGGCAGAGCCATTTCTATGGATTTGGACGATGGTAAGAAAAAAGGGCGGCTGCATCAGCCGTCCGGAAAGGAGAACCGATGAAAAGTCTTGAAAAAGCTACGGCAGATTATGAGAAAGCCAAGGAAAAAATGGAAGCATCTAAAGCCAGATATGAAGCAGATTTAAAGCGGTTCAAGGCTGCGGAGATTGCAAAAACAGAAGCAGAAAATCTGGAAATTGTAAGAATTATCCGTGCAATGGATATGAGTATTCCAGAATTGGAAGCTTTCAAAAAGAGAATGAAAAATGAACTGCCCGGCAGGGTAGAAATACAGAAGGAGGAAATAAAAGCCGATGATGAATCTGGAAAAAATGAAACAGAAGAAGAGAACAAATACTAAAAGCAGGGTAAAAAAGAGTCTGCTTGCAGCAACGACATTTCTTTGCCTGACAACACCTTTGCTCCAGACACAGACTGCTTATGCAGCTGAGAATACCACGCCTGCAATCACGATTGAGAAACCGGATGGCTGGAAACAGGGAGAAACAACCATTGCTGTTACGGTAGATGCCAGTCATATGCCGGAAGGTTTCTCAATAGCAAAGATTGAAGCAAAAGCAGGAAAAGATGGAAGCTGGCAGGATGTAACTGGAAGCGGAAGTATCACGATCACAGGAAATCAGACAGTGTATGTGCGTGTGACAGATGGTGATGGAAAGGTGTATGAGCAGAATCGTTCTATTAAGTGTTATGACACGGAAAAGCCGACACTCTCTGCTTCCCTGACAGATGGTGTGCTGACGATTCAGGGGAATGATACAGTATCCGGGATTACTGCAGTAACAGTTAATGGCACCACTTATACAGATCTGAAGGATGGAATGCTGAGAGTGCAACTGACACAGAAAGATTTTACTACAAAACAGATTGAGATTACGGTAACAGACGATGCCGGAAATACTTCTGAAAAGTATGTGTTGCAGAATCCTTATTATGAATGGGCAAAGAAGCAGGCAGAGAAACAGAAAACTTCCATTGACAGTAATGGTGCAATGGCAACCACGACCAGTGCAGATGCAACTGGGACTGAGAAAACAACGACTTCACCGCTTCCGCAGGATGCACAGGCTTCTGAGCCGACAGATGCAAAAGGAACCGTGGATGATCGGACAGTGACAGGTATTGAGGAACAGCTTAATAAAGAAGGCGAGACAGCAGATTCTGTTACTAAAACAGCTACGGAAGGCACAAAAGAGTTTTATACCATTTCAACTAAGAGTGGTAAGATTTTTTATCTGATCATCGACAATTCAAAATCTGTCTCTTATACACATCTGACGCTGCCGACGACTTAATAGGTGTAGA
>ENA-OWZU01000591-OWZU01000591.1-human-gut-metagenome-genome-assembly--contig:-NODE-591-length-10056-cov-17.727127_pt1 | contig 10056 bp, 20 predicted proteins | sample MGYA00249263_ERZ652121 | MGnify/ENA primary metagenome ERZ652121 (study PRJEB26925, sample SAMN05827113) | human gut metagenome | biome: ENVO:2100002; feature: ENVO:00000062; material: ENVO:00002003... | reverse complement strand
ATGACGTCGAGTCTCGTGGGCTCGGAGATGTGTATAAGAGACAGGTTATAAGGGTAGACTTATTAATATCCACCCATTTAGTACAACAATTAGTAAAGCTATTGCAATTTAAGTTAAAGTTTTACTAATTATTATTGATATATAAATCAAATTCATTATCTTTGCAGCAAATATTAATAAATAAACTATTAAGTGTTATGACAGATAATGAATTTGATTTAAATGCTCAAGAAGTCGATGCCTTCTGTATAAACCATGATATTGATGATTATGATTTATATGGAGAAATAAAAGCTGAGGACGGTGATGGTTCTGGCTTTGGCGATGATATTGACTTTGATTATTAATTTTAAACATAAGAGAATTATGAAAGAAAAAGAATTAAGTTCTGCTGATAAGTGTCGTAGAACTAAACTTAGTAAAAAGAGTGTTGAAGAACTTGTAAATATCATTCTTCGTAAAGATGATACAGAACGTAAATCATCTAAGACTATTGATACTTATAAAAAACTTCAAGTTACCAATGAAAAGAGAATTGAAATTCTTAAAGATTCTCTTGATAAGAGTGAAGAAATTCAAAGAAATCAAGAGAAAACTATTTATTCACTTAACACAACATTAAGTAATAAAACTACTAGTATTAACATTCTTGAAGAACATAATAAAGTTCTTTATGGTAAAATTGATGCTTTTGAAAAAACTATTAAGGCACGCAATAAAGAAGCACGTATATTATTTGCTACTATTGTTGCTCTTATTTTAAGTAATATTATTCTGTTCTTTATATAATATTGCTATGGTTATGTAGTAAAATATTTCGCTAAACGAAGAACTTATAAGTGTATAAGTTATTTTTTAGTACTTTTTTTAATTATTATTGAGTTTAACCACTATTGCTTGTGAAAGTAGTAGTGGTTTTTTAATATTTAATACTTATAATTATGAATGAAAATACTATAACTGGTATTGTAATTGCTGGTAATATATATAATGTAATGCCTAATGGTGTTAAATGTCCTCAGTGTGCTGTAAAAGACCTTTGTCTTAAAGGTAAATTAGGAACTAAAGTACAGTTTGACTGTGCTAGTGTTCATCTTGAAAAGGTTAATATTGCACCTAATAAAGTTGATATTAATATCTTGAAAAAATCCATGCCAATTATTATGCCTAATTTTGGTATAAGTACTGTTAGTAGTGGTAAAAAATGTAATATTTAAATTATGAGTAAAGATAGAACTAAACTTCCTGATGCTCCAAGTACTATTATTCTTAGTGATGATGTACTTGATGATATTTACTCTGATATGCAGGCTGACCAGGCAATTATGCTTGAGCAGTCCGGTATTTATGAGTAAATTCGATTTTTGCGTATTTTCCTAGGTTTCACAGCTCTCAATTAATTTAGCTGATAAGTTTATCGGCAAATTAATTTGAGGGCTTCATATCGCAAAATAAAATATTAAATAAAATGATAACAATAACTCAAGCTCAACTTAGGAATAAAGACACTGAAGCTATGGTGCTTTTACGTAATGAAATTAAAGCTAGTTTTAATACTAATGCTATTGATTATTTTACTATAAGTGCTGTAGCTGAAATTCTATATAATAAATTTAAACATAAGAAACATGATATAATATATCATACAGTTGTTTCTTATGACGGTATTAATAAACCATTTAAAATAAGAATTAATTATGCCATCGAATAGAAGTAACAGTGAAAGAGGCAAAGCATTTGATATTGATACTAAGATTGAGTACATGAACAAATTATATGAAGTAAGAGAAAGTAATCAATGTTGTGATTGTTCTCTTGCTACTATTTGTTCTAGTAGTGATATATCTGCTGGTGATAGAAATGATGATGCTTTATCTAGAGATAAAAGAATTAATATATTTGGTGAATGTTCAAGTCTTAGAAGACTTGACAAAAAATCTGTAGTATTTGTAGAAATTCCTAAAGATGATTCTAAAGATAATTCTAAATATGAATATTATAAGATTTCACCTTTATGGGTATATAATAATCCTACTCAATTAAGACCTATAGAAGTTGTTTTACCTAATGGTCATGAAATTGACGTAGAATCCAGTGATTTGTCTAAAGGTATTATTCGTTTTAGACGTAAATGGTTAACAATAGAAGAAATGTATAAATTAAAACCTATTGTTGCTTGTGAATATGTTATTCCATCTATTGCTATAAATGCATCAAGTCGTAAGAAAATAGTTGCTTTAGCTAATCTTATGGATATTGCTAGATACTTTAATGGTGATTGGAACTATAATGCTAATAGTGATGAATGTGGCTATATGATAGCTTACGATAAAACTACAACAGAAATTTGTGGTTATCAAGTTATTAATATTAATGCTGATACAGACATGTACTTTGGCAATGTTATGTTTAAAAATGAAGCTGATGCACAGTATGTGATAGATAATCCTAATTTTAGAGATATTCTTGATAGTATATTTAAAGTATGAGTTTGTATAAATATAATATAACTGTTAAAGTTGACGATGAAGACGATAAGTATAATGAAATGACTATAAGACTTGGTATTAAAACTGCTATTCAACGTCATTTACGTCATATTAGTCTTCATAATAACAATGTTAAAGTAGAAGGAGGTGTTGTATGATACTATGTAATAGTTGTCTTTATCAGTTTGATACAAGACATTGTCGTGTACCTGATTTTGGAGAAGTTGTACAATGTAATGGTTATGTTGATAAAAAAGACTTTTACAAACATTCTTCAAGGCGTACAGGTTATGTTATTCCTTATAACTTTCCTCTTAATACTCGTAGAGGTTTTAGAACCATATATTTTCTTATGAAATTAAGTAATCATGATATGATTACTGTAATTAAAGATATAATTGCTGTTAGACATGCTGGTATTAATTTCATACTTAATGTATGTGATAAGTTAGAAAAGGAAAATGATTGTATGCTAAATTCTTTACAGGGAGGCTAGAGTAATTAAATAGTATAATAACTTTTATAAATAAAGAATTATGAAATATAAAAATAAGAGAGTACTGTTTATAGATTTAGACAGTACTTTAATTAAAACTGCATCAGGTAAAACATTTCCTGAAGATTTTAGTGATTTTAGAGTACAAGTTCCTGTATTAGCTAAAATTGTAGAAAGAATGCCTATGCTTAATATACTTTTTATAGTAAGTAATCAAGGTGGTTTAAAAGATGTTATATCTAAATATCTTTTTAAATTTAAAATAAATGCTATAGCAAGTATATGTCAAGATTATTTAAACTATAGACTTATGTACTTCACATTTGTTGATAGTTTATATTGTTGTTCTATGGATAAGAATAATGCTTATCGAAAACCTAATACTGGAATGCTAGAACAATTATATAATCAATATAAAATACTTTCTAAAGATGAATGTATTATGATTGGAGATGCTTCTGGTAAACCAGGAGATTTTTCAGATTCAGATAAAAAGTGTGCTGAGAATTTTGATATAGATTATATTGATGTAAGAGATTTCTTAGAATCATAATATAATTAATTAAGTCCTGCTAAGTGTAGTAATACGGCTTATGGTGCGAAACCAAGCAGGACTTCTAATAAATAAAATAATAAAGTTATGAAATATGAAGAATATATAATGGCTATTGCTCCTTTTGAAGATTTTAAAAATAGAGCAAATCATTGTAGTGATGATAAGTTTAAAAATAAACTTATGAAAGCTTATGATAAAGGTTTACGTGAAGTAGGTAGAAAAATTCTTATAGAGAATAATATTACTCCTAATAAAACTATAAATATAGCTTGTACTCCTATAACATTTAAACCAGTTAGTGCTAGAATCGATAAAAATAACGAAGTTATATTAATTGGTTATTTATATCAAGACCGTACTGATTATAAAATCGAAAAAGAATATAAATTAAATGATTTAAAAAATTTGTAATATGGATAATAAATTTACAGAAGAAAGCTTAACTCATTTCTTTAATAAAAGAAATAATATTAGAAAAGAATATGATACTAAAATTACTAGTATTAGTAATAAGTTCTTTGCTGATAATAATCTTCCATTTAGAGTAGGAGATAAAGTTAGATTTCCAAGATTTGCTGTTTCTGCAACTGGTATTATTAAATATGTTACTATTTCTAATAAATTAGATAATGCTTTATCTAAAGAACCAGAAGTAATGATAGCTATTGATGGTTATGTTGGATTAATGCAACGTTTCCCTATTAGCAAAATAAAGAAAATATAGTAATTATGGAAACATATAACGAAGTCTTAAACAACTATAATCTTAAAATTGGAGATAAGATTAAATCAAATGTTGGAGGATATGTTGATGATTTGGAAATAGTAAAAGCTATTAAACTTAAAGATGATTCAATTAAGCTTGTTATTAGACCTAAAATACCATATCCTAATCATCCAAATTATTTTCATGTTGATATAAATGAAGCTATTAAATTTCATAATAAAATAGCTGAATCTGCTAGTATTCAAATTTATAATAGAGTTAAGAAAATAATTAAAGTAAAGTAATTATGGAACTAAAAGATATTAAACAAGAAACTGTTTCTTATTTTATTAAAGAATCAGAAATTGCTCTTAAAGATTATAATAATAGAATTAAGAATTTAACTAATAAATTCTTTAAAGATAACAATATCCCTCTTAAAGTAGGAGATAGAGTTATGGTTGTTAATGGTAAAGTAGGAACTATTGTAAGTCTTCATGCTAAACCTTGTAAATATATTCGTTATTATAAATGTATTCCTATGATAAAAGTTGAGCTTGATGAAAATAAAGAATTAGAATATTTCGCAGCTATTACTAATATAAGGAAAATATAATAATTATGGAAGCAAAAGAATTTAAAGTTAAACTTAAAGAAACTAAAGGTATTCTTGAAAAAGCTAAAGTTGAATATAAAAAAGAACGTACTGCTTTAAGTAATAAAGTATTAGAATCTTATAATATTCATGTTGGAGATGAAATTATTTATAATAATAGAAAATATAAAGTTCATAGTGCTATTATAAATAATAAAAATGTGATATATGTTATTCTCACTCCTGTAGGATTTAAATATTTCAATGAAAAAATACCAATAGAACGTTTAGTATAATCATCTTATTGATGAAGTAATATAGTATTAATTAATTAAACTTTTTGTAAAATGGCTAAAAAACATGATGAAAGAAAGGATTTAAAATGTGTATCACGTATTGCTGAAATCAATGGTAATCATATCATTGTTCCAACTAACACTGTAATTGGTATTCACATGTGGGGTAGAATTGATTTTCTAGTTCATTATTGCGGTTATATTCTTAATCGTAGTAGAACTGTTAAGGCTTCTAATCTTAAATTTGAAGATACTGGTGTAAGTGCTAGGGAAGCTAAGAAAATCAAGAAGGAACATAAACTTTCTAATAAGAAAAAGTAATGGTTACAGATTTCAGTAAATTAAAAGTTAACCTTAATTTCAAGATTAAGGTTAAACATAAGACTAGAGCACCTGCTCTTAAACAAGATAAAGTCTTGACTAAACGTATAGAGACTACATGTCGGTATGATAACGGAAAGTTTTATGTTGTTATTCCTAATTGTGTATATAAACATAAACTTAAAAGTGGTGTAGATATAACAGATATAGGAACTAACGATATAACTTTAGAGTTTACTCCTGAATCATTTGATTTACATGAGGCTGATAGAGTGTTTACTATACGTGGTCAAGATAATGGTAAATATACGTGTTTAATAAGAAACGAAACTGATAGATTATTTAAGAAACTAAACAAAGAACAATATGTTCCATTTTGTAGGAACTGGACTATAATTGTTAGAATTGTTCGACGTGTAGGAGTATTATATGCTGATTTTCGTTCTTTGAAATCACATAATTTATATTATAATTTAAAACAAGATAATGAGGATGAATAAATGCACAATGAAGATACATTAGTTGGAGGTCCTTTGAATAGGACTGATAAAAATAGAGCTGAAATTGCTGGTCTTACAAAGGACCAGCAAAAAGCTTATCAAGGGCTTATTGAGTTTATCAATAAGCCTTTTAATCGTAAAGATTTTAAGCGTGCTCTAGTTGGTGCAGGTGGTGTTGGAAAAACATTCCTTTTAAAGACTATTTTAAAGAATTGTAATATTAGTTTTTCACAAATTGGTGTAAGTGCTCCAAGTCATAAAGCTTGTAGAGTAATACGTGATTCTCTTGCAGGTTTACCAGTTAATGTTAATACTATTCAATCAGACTATGGAATGAGACCTGATTATAATATTGACAAATTCAATGAACGAGATATTCAATTCAGTCGTCAAGGTAGAATAAAAGTTGAAGATTATAATCTTTATGTAGTTGATGAAGCTTCTATGATTAATAAAGCTTTGTTTAATTATATGTGTAAGGTTTTAATTAACAATTGTTGTAAACTTCTACTTCTTGGTGATGTTGACCAAGTACCTCCTGTTAATGAACTTGAACCTTCTGCTTTTAAGAATATTACAACTTATAGATTAACTCAAATTGTAAGACAAGATGAAGATAATCCTATAAGAGAACTTTGTAGTATGCTTAGATATGATGTAGAACACAATACTTTTACGTTCCTTAATTATATAAGTACACATAAAAGTGAGTTTGATTCTACAATGACTAAAGGTTTTATGGTTTGTAATAGTGCTGAATTTCAGCATCAAGTTGAACTTCAGTTCAGTGATGAAGCAATAACTAAAAATACAGATTATGTCAAAGTTATAGCTTATACTAATATAGCTGTTTCTGCTTGGAATAAGTTTATTAGAGAAGCTATAATTAAAGACAGTGAAAAATCTGTTATTACAAAAAATGATTTAATTACTTCTTATATAACTCTTGTAAATGAATTTAAAGAGACTATTATAAGAAATAGTGAAGATTATATTGTAAAAGATATTGCTAATTACACTCATCCTAAATATAGCATTAAAGGATTTATGGTTAAGTTCCAAGCTGTTCATGGTGGACAAACTACTTCTCCTTTATTTGTTCTAGACCATAGAGATAGATATTCTGTTAAGAGATATTGTGATATATGCAATGATTTAATAGAACAAGCTAAAAATGCGTCTAAACAACAACGTGCTGCTAAATGGAAGAAGTACTTTGAGTTCCGTGAAAGTTGTTTGATATTAATTAATATAGCAAAAGCTGATGGAACAGTACTTCATTATCGTAATTTAGACTATGGTTTCTCTGTAACTGCACACAAGAGTCAAGGTAGTACTTATAACGTTAGTATGGTTGACATTAATGACATTGTTTATGACAAGAATGGTCATCCTTACAATAACGCTAAAGATATTAATCGACGACTTTATGTTGCAGTCAGTAGAGCTAAAGAAAAAGTAATTTTAAGATATGGATGAAGTTAATTTAAATCCTTTAGATTATAGAAAATTTCTTAAAGGAATAGAAGATTGTAAAGAACAAATTAAATATTACGAAAATGTAATAGCTGATGTAGTTCTTAAAAATTCTAACCTTGAAGTTAATGATTCTGTAAAACTTGAAAATAAAGGTGGAATTAATAAAGTTTATGGTGTTGTAGTTGGTGCTAAAGCAGTTATTAAAAATGATAATAAAGTGCATAAACTCGTAACTATAATGCCTGAGAATGTTAACACACCTTTCGATTTCGACCTGGCAGAATGGTCAATTAGTCTACGTGTACGCTAGCGAAATTCGCATAATGCGTATTTATTTGCGATTTAAGCCCTTTATGAGTGTGGCATGATTAATCATAAAGCCGCCCCGTAAAAGGCATGTAAATGAGAATTTAAAATATTAAATAAATGTGTTGTAATGATTGGAATAAACTTTCTTTTAATGAACGTGTTCAATGTTACATTAGTAAAAAGGAAGAAATAGAAGCTGAATATAAGAGTAAACTGAAAGCTCTTAAAGAAGAAGCTGCTGCTGATATTCTTGCTAATTGTCCTATTAAAATTGGCGATGTTTATGTAACTGAATTTAATAATGCTTGGGGTGTTAAACGTCAGTATTATAAAATTACTAAACTTGAAGCTAATGTTAATGGTTCGGTTCATGTTTATGGTTGTAAACTTAAACTAGATAAAACTTGGGGTAAACGTGATAACATATTCATGTTTATTGTTTCTATACATGATAATTTTGCCGTTGAGCATTATGAGAAAGTAGAAAATTATGTTGAACCTAGTAAAGATTAATTAATTATGAAAAGAAGTGATAAAATTAAAGCTCGTAAGCGTATTGAAAATGGTTGTAACTTTCCTAGTTTAATGACTATTAGTAAATATCCTGGAAGTTATTAATTTATATACTAAGTAATTATGATTCCTAAAGTATGTGAAGGTTGTCCTTTAGGTATGTTTAATACTAAGTGTAAATGTCTTAGTGGTGTTGGTAATCCAATGTCTGGTATGATTATTGTTGTACCAAATGTTGATTACAATGCTTATAAGAATAGAGGAATGACTTTTAGTAAGTATGTGGAAATAGTAAAAGAAACTATCATACCTTTTACGGGGGGGCTAGAGCAACTAGACCCTTTTATTGTTCCTCTTATTCGTTGTAAGCTTGATGATAAATGTCCTGTAAATGAAAATATAATTCATAGATGTATGTTACATACATTTGCTGATATTAGAATGAACGCTATCAATAAGATAATGCTTCTTGGTAGTGCTGCTACTAATTTTGGTTTTGATATTACTAAAGGTAAAGATAAACTATATTATATATTTCCTTATGTTTACAGTACAAATTACTCTCCTTTTATTAAGTTTATAGATGATAATAAATACGATGAATTTCGTAATCGTCTAGTTAAATGGCTTATTGCTAATAAAAATAATAATTATAATGGAATGGAAATAGTAAAGATAATAAATGATTCATAGTTTAGCTGTAGATTTGGAAGTCTTTGAGAATATGATTTCATTTACTTTTGTAGATTTAAAAGATTATCTTGATAAATTTGCAGATTGTAAAGGTGCTCTTACTGATAGTTTAACAGTTGAAGAAATAACATCTAGACTTGATAAAGTTAAAAGCTGGATATTTTATGTTAGTGATACAGATGATTCTCAAATGTTGAGTATTGTAGATTTCTTTGAAAAAATGAGACCTGTAGAACATGAAGATGGCTCTGTTGATAGATATGATTTATATGGTTATAACAATCAAGGATATGATGATATGCTTATTAAAGCATTTCTAATGTATTGGAATCGTTTTGATAATACAAAACAACTTTGTTTATTTCTTAAAGAAGTAAATGATAAGATTATTTCACTACAAGATGATAAAGATGCTTTATGGAAAGATAAACTGTTAAATCTTATTCGTAAGTATAGAGTTCATTATGTAACTGTAGATTTGTTTAAGATATTTGCTCTTAATTCTGCTGGAGTAAATATAGATAAAGACACTGGTGAACGTAAGAAGTATGGTAAAAGTTTAAAGCAAGTTAGTATTAATCTTAAATGGTATAATCTTCTTGATTTTAAACTTCCTCCCATTGACGATGAAGAAGGCGACATATATAGAAAGAGAAATGAATATAAAGGCATGACAAATGAACAATTGAATTGTTTGATTACTGCTGACTTTAGTAGGTATCTTCTTCCTAGATATGTTAAGCCTATGTTATATTATAACAAGAATGATGTATTTCTTTGTTGTGAAATGGTAAGGCAAAAGCCTGATGAAGTTATACTTAGATATAGTCTTGGTCACGCTTATAGAATAAACTTCTTATGTAGTGCTAGAAGTAATATTGCAGATAAACTATTAAATAAGTTTTATGCTGAACGTAGTGGTTTGCATGAAGATGCTTTTAAAAATCTTCGTACACAAAGAACTGCTCTTAGTTTTAATAAAATAATATTTCCTCATATTAAGTTTAAGACTAAACAACTTCAAGATTTACTTGAAGAAATGAAGAAAGTTGTTATATATCTGTCTCTTATACACATCTCCGAGCCCACGAGACTCGACGTCA
>ENA-OWZU01000589-OWZU01000589.1-human-gut-metagenome-genome-assembly--contig:-NODE-589-length-10133-cov-11.229311_pt1 | contig 10133 bp, 21 predicted proteins | sample MGYA00249263_ERZ652121 | MGnify/ENA primary metagenome ERZ652121 (study PRJEB26925, sample SAMN05827113) | human gut metagenome | biome: ENVO:2100002; feature: ENVO:00000062; material: ENVO:00002003... | reverse complement strand
CCATCACTGCCTTTGTCCGCTCCAGATCGTCAATTTCACGTTGAATGCTTCGAATACGCATTTGAATCACTTCTTCTGTTGTCATGATGGACCACCTCGTTAAAAACGCTCTTCCTTGAACGTATTCCGATATTTTTTAGCTAATATCAACGGCACTTGATATTGATGACAGAACAATTTTGCCTTGATCTTAAAGTCTTTTGTCTGCATTCCTTTGACATCTACGACTTTGACTAGTTTGCCGTTTTTATAAAATGTGAAGTCAGGAATATACTCGATCTTGCGATACTTCTTTCCTTCTAGTTCAAATTTCGGCATCAGCTCAAATCTTTCCTGAAGTTTTACTTTCCAGCCATTCGCTTCCGCTTGCCACAAGGCTAGATCGTAATACTCTGCTTCCGCGATAGAATCAAACTTGATACCTCGATGAACAGTTTTTTTATTACGGTATTTATTCATGCGATACTACCTTTCACTGGTTTTATGCGCTTGTCTGCTGTTTGTTGGAATTTCAGCGCATAACCTTCTGAATTCTTAAATATTCTAGAAACAATTCTTTCGCCGTAGGCTTCTCTTAGTTCAGGACCGGATAAGTTTGTTGTGATGATCGTTGCTTTGTTCTGTCTGGCTTCTAAGAGCGTGTTTAACGTGTTGTTTGTAAACTGCCTACTATTTGATACCCCGCTACCTAGTTCAGCTCCAATATCGTCAAAAACCACCAAATCAGTTGTTTTGATATCGGCTATAAGCGATCCTTCAATTTCTTTTCTCAGTTCAGCATTGTTATAAGAGAACTTTATTTGCTCTAATAATTCTTGATAGCTTATAAAAAGTATTTTCTTGTCATAATTTGAGCGCTCAAGTATTTCCCAAGCTGTAGCCATTGATAAGTGGCTTTTCCCGCTTCCTGATTTCCCTGATAGAATAAAATGTGCAGGATGGTTCAGCAGAACCTCATTCGTATAGCTTTTTGCTTTTTCTAAAGCGATTTTTGTTTCTTGATCCACTACGTGATAATTTTCCATTTTGCATTTAAACAAAGTTTTATCTGTTAATACCGAACCATTTTGAAAAAAACTCAACGCTCGTGCTTTTAAGCTGTCGTTATATATCCGTTCGGTCTGTATATCCTCTTTCACACGTAACGCTTTATAACCACAACTCATGCATGTTGGTTTGCAACGTTCTGAACCATCCTTATTTTTAGCTCGCCAACTATACAAAGGTTCGCTGCACTCTGGGCATTTTCCACTTTGTACTAAAACTCTTCTTATTAGCTTCTCCATAGTATTTGCTAGGCTTTCCATGTGATGCATCTCCTTTTTAAATTGGCAAGTCGTCATATTCACTAGGATTGCTGTACTGTAGTTTTTGACTTTGCTTTTTATGATTATTTTTATCTGCCTTGATTTCGAATTTAAGCTTCTCGAATTTTTCTCGCAGTTTCTTAGCACTTCTAATATTTCCAAACCAAAATTCATTTGTAGGTAGCCAATTGATCACATACTCAATCGCTTCTATAGATGCTTTATCTCTTTCTTCCATCAACCTGATTGTGTCTGCCCATTTTTCGATATCTACTTTATTCATTTCTTTTGGAAAATCTTCAGTTAAATTACTTTGCAACTTTTTAGCAAGGCGTAAGTGTTCGTCAGAATACTTACCTTTCTTTTCTTCTTTATCTATATCTATATCTATATCTATATCTTTCTCTAACTCTATCTCTAGGCGACCTTTTCCAGACAACTTCTGGACATTGTCCTCCTTTGCTCTTTGGATTCGTTTTTGCCTAGCGTATTCAGTCTCTGATCCTACTAATTCACTTAGCTGATTTAGATATATCTCTCCGCTGTCCAGTATTTTTATTAGTCCGATTTTGTTGAATAGATCCATAGCGACTTTCACTGTGTCCGTATTTGAATTTGTTAGTTTTGCTAGAGATTCGGGATCGTAAGGTATCATCAGATTACCTACATTTCTAACTAGTATTCCTTCTGTCTTTAGAGATTTAAGACAGAGTTTCAGATAAAATAAACAATATTCTTTACCATTCGGTTGTTCTTCCAACCATTCGATGGTATCTTCTTCGAAAAAATCTTCTTTTAATTTAAGCCAGTAATAGCGTTTCTTTTGTTTGTCTGACAATTCAATACCACCTTTTCCTTATCCTCCGATATTTAACTTTTTGATTGTCTCCTGGTTTAACTTAATCCCTTTGATTTGATACTTATTTTTGAAATTAGTCACACCTATTTTGTGTTTCTCTTAATCTTCCAAGAAACTAAATGTCTTCCCTGAAGCTATATTCAGCACGGTATGCCTGCTGACATTAAAAAGTTTCATTATTTCTCCGGAGCTCATCAATTTGTTTGTATATAAACGCTTGATAGCTAAAGCTTGCAAATCAGTTAGTTTTGATGGTCCTTTCAAGTTAGTTAATCCATTTTTTCTAGCATGCTTTTTATTATCATCAGAACTGAGCCATTCTAGGTTTTCAACAGTATTGTTAGATTTATCTCCGTTCTTATGATTGACTTCAGCACCTTCGAAATACGCTTCTTTTAAAAAGTGAAAAGCTACTAGCCGATGGACATACCTTCTATCTCTAAAACCTTTGCCGCTTAAGAAGATAATTTGATACCCTTTCCCATTGTCAGATGGTTTCATAATAAATCCTTCTTTGTTAACGTATCCCTTATTAATTACATAGTTAGGGCGATTAGATTTAACTCTTCCTAAGCTACTAACTTGATATACTCCCTCGTATCCTTCGATATCCATCCATAATTCATTCAATGATATTCAACCCCAATCTTTTTAAATCACTGTCTTTGAGAACAACTGCCGTAAGCTTTCTTTTAGTTGTAAATGTAGTAAAACCTTCGACATGAATTTTCGTATGGCATTCTCTGCACAGAGCCATAAAGCGCCTACCAGAATTGTTTATTTTTTTTCGGTTATTTCCCATGCCGACAGAGTCTACGTGATGTATATCAGCATTTTTCTTTCCGCAACTACAGCACACCCTGTTCGTGAGGCATTTGTAAAAGAAATACTGTTCGTTTTGGGGCAAAATTTCATATCCATTTTTAAACGGAATATCATGCTCAAAGATGAAATCTAAGATGATATTTGCTAAGACATTAGCATCACTCACAGTTGTATTCGATTCGTCTTTGAGGCTTATTTTGCGCCCTGTGACACCTTCAAAACGGAAGTAGAAGAATTCCTTCCAGAAGTCCGTTGGCATTCCTGTATCGATGAAAATATCGCCTATGAGCGCATAGATGAAGTTTCGTTGCTGCACAGTGAATCGACGTGGATCAATAAAGCGAATTTCAATGACTCGATCGCCATCGTAGCCGTCATACATCGTCTTCAATCGCTCGATATTCACTTCTTCATTGATTCTTGCCACTATCTGGTTGCCTTTGAATCTTCTTAGTACCGCCGAGTATGAGTCTATTAACGGTTTAAACATTCATATCACTTCTCTTTTGTTTCTTCTCTGTACTGATCTTCAAGCCAATTAACGCCTCGTTTTAGAATGCCCAAGTCTCTCTTGGTCCATTTACTGTCATCAGCGGTTATAGAAGCCGCATCAGTCAATGCAACAATTGCTTCATCAATTGATTTTTCGTACTTGTTAGCAACCAGTTGTAAAGCATCCAAGAATAGCTTTTTGCTTCTTTGAGTAGCTGGTTCAAGCATCGAGACATCTTCTGGCATATCTTCGCCAGCAAATATATATAGCCCTAGCCCAAACATTGCTAGATTTTTTACAAGACAGCGCATGATCGTTTTGTTGATATCAAACATAGTTGCTGCTTCAACTCGCTTTTCGATTTTTCCAACAATCTCTTTTTTCTTCGTTTCGTTATTCCACTGATAATCATTGACTTCGTAGGTATATGGCTCATCTTTCATTGCCTTGTTTGCACCATCCATGACTGGTAACCACATGTCACGCTTTACTCCGTTGACTGTGATACTGGTAAAAACCATATAGCCTGTTTTTTCATCAAAGAGGTATGGACGATGCGTTTCTGGATCACGATAGATTTCGTAGTCTACTTCTTCGCAGATTTTGCTGACTTCTGCCCACGCCCATGCCCAAGACAGATAAGTTAGTTTGTTTCTTTTTTCGACAACATCATTGACGGTTATCTTGTACAGACTATTGAATAATTTGTTATCGTTGCGTTTCGTTCCTTCACTCATCAAATTCTGCCTCCATTTCAGCAATGTATTTCTTACCTGGTCCGTAATAAGAGATATCAATCAAGTTATCTCTGTCATACTCTTCTAGCGCATCAATCAAGCCATCTTCGATGACATAGATATATTCAGGTTTTTTGGACTTCCTCGATAAATGGATAAGATAGACATGATCCCAAATACTCACAAAATTTCCCAAATCGTCTTGATCACATGCTAGTTCTTCATCCGTCAAAAGATTTCGTCTGATTTTTCGATTATTTGTTTCCTTGACATTCGATTTGCCCCAACTAGGATCAGTCAAATATTGATCTAGAGTGGAAAGTTCTTTTTCCATGTGGTAACATCTCCTTAGATGTATTTGCTATGTGACTCATTGCTTTGGACGGCTGAGTCACTTTTTTATTTGTTGCCATGCTTTTTGCTTTTCGATATGTTGTTTGCTTAAAATAATAGATCGGCTATTTGCCCACCAATTATCATCAATCACTTTACCGATTTTTAGCGCTTCTTCTCGTGCCATAGTTGCTCCTTTCTTTTGAGTCAAGCAGATTGATTAAAACCATCAATGCTGCGAACAAGCTTCCTCCGATAATACTTTGGTGCGCTACAATCACTAATAACCCCAAAATGAATCCTATAAAAAGTGTGTCTGTCTTCTTCATAATCTAATCTCCCTATTTTTTATTTCTAGCATTCTCAAATCCTCAAGTTCAGAAGCAATTAGTTCAGCTTGTCTATCTGATAGCTCATCGGATTTTCTAAGCGCTGCACGATCATCTTGTAATTGTTTTCTACGCTGTTTAATCAGACCTAGAATTTGATGTTCTTGTTGCAATGTGTAGGACATAAAATCATTCTCCTTTGCCTTTAGAACTCAAAGTTTTCTTTCAAAAATCTTTGGAGTTCCGATCGTTCAATTCTGATGTCTAACTTGCTCCACTGCTGTGTTTTTAAGCCTAGGCTTATCCAATGTGTTAATTTGTCATCACCAATTCCTAAAACTTTTCTTACCTCTGATTTGTTTGGATATGGAGGAAGCTCTACTGATTTGTTCATAAGGTGTAATCGTTCGTCCAAAGAATTAAGCACTGCATTCGTGATCTGTGTAGTTAATTCGGAAACTACTAAATTATCTGGAATTGTTATTTGCATGCTTTTTCTCCTTTTCTAATTCTGCTAGTACTGCCTCAATTGGCTTGATTTGTTTATCTGGTTTTCTACGCCCGTTCATAATATCCGACATATAGGCTGTTGAAATATCAAGCTTTTCAGCTAACCAAGCTTGACTCTTGTTATGCGTAGCTAGCGCCACACGCACTTTTAAAATGAAGTCCTGCGACATAACTATCTCTCCTCTAATAGATCAATTTCTGGAATATATCCTTCTTTTTTTAGCGACTCATAAATGAACAAACGTCCTTTTTGAGTCCATTTTGTATTCATCACAACTTTTGTTCCACCATCAGATTTCGGAATCTCAGTTGTATGAGATTTTGTATATCCTTGTCTCATATGTTTCTTGCATAATAACCATTGGTTGCCTACTTTTTTCTGAATACCTAGTTTATGAAGTAGTTTGTTCATCTGTTGTGGAGACATCCCATAATCTGCTGCAATCTGACTAATTGTTACTGAATCTGTAGAAGATAAGATACTATCCAAATACGAAATTTTGGGTTCGTATTCTGCAATTTTTTGTTCTGCGATTAGTCTTCCAGTACGTTCTTCTTTCAACTTAGTTGCTAATTGGATGATTGTATCTGGATTAAGCAAGGCTTCTTCTACTTTTTCTGGAGTTAGATAACCTCCATGTTTTCTAATTGCTGGCAACACTTCACTTGTTACCCATCGTTTGAATTTTTTTGGCAGAAGGAAGTTTTGATTTTAAGATTAAACTGTAAAGGCCTGACTCGTTGATGATTGTCATATTACGATTTTGACCTGATGCACTAATTCGGTGCATTAGCCTATCCTCTTCGTCAACATGATTTCTGACAGCGTTGTCTGCACGTTCGTATCCAAGAATCTCAGCTACATCTTTACCTACAAAATACGGTTCATCATTTAATAAAACTGTTCTTACTTCCTGTTGTCCGAAATTAAAAATTTGTGGTGTGTTCATTTTGCTCATTCCTTTCTTTGGTATAATTTTGAATAGAAAGCGAGGTGAAAATAGTATGGAAGAATTTAATATGGATGTCGACGCCTTATTCAAACAAACCGTATTCAAGACTGTTAATAAAGAATTCAAAATAGATTTCCAAAATGACGAATCTTTTCCAACAGAAATTGAATTATTCGAATAACTTTCTCAGATCGTTTCTGAGTCTTTTTCTCGTCAGTTGCAAAAGAATTTTTTTGATGCTCTTGTGGATGAATTTCATCAACAACAGCACTAAACTTTTGGTCTTTAAAATTTAAAGTTATTAAAGCTCCTTTTGCGGAAGGAGTTTTTTTATTTTGTTTCATGATGTTTCCTCCTTTTCTTTAAATATGTAAGCTAATAAAATTAGCTAATTTTTATTGACAAATCTATCCAACTGTCTTATATTTATATACAGTTAAATAAGCCTAGAAAAACCCTAAAAATTAACATTCTTAGTTTGCCGACCTCGAATTCGTTTATTTTATTAGGTGTATTTCTTGTTGCTTGTTAGCTTATTAAATTAGCTTACGAGTTAAATATAAGACAACTGGATAGATTTGTCAACTACCTTTCTATCTTTTTGTATAAATTATTATCGTACGCTCTAGGAAGGTTGATTTGACATGCTTTTCGAAAGAGTTAAAGAGCTCTGTAAAAAAAGAGGTATTTCTATTTCTGAATTAGAAAATAGAATAGGATTTGGAAAAAACTCTATTTATAAATGGAAGACACAAAGTCCTAAAATAGAAACTTTGCAAAAAGTTGCTGACTATTTCCATGTTTCAACAGATTATTTGCTAGGACGCACAGATGATCCTAACGCGGGAGTTGCACCAGAGGAAAGAAAACTAACCGTGGAAGAAGCTTTAGCATCTGTTATGAGTAGCGACGGAAAACCGCTCACCGATAATGATAGGGAAATACTATCAGCTATGATTGAAGCATATTTAGAGAAAAAAGATAACTAAATAAGTAGGTGAGTCATTTGGACAGTCAAATTGAAATGATAATTAATGAACTCGGCGTTAAGGTAGAAGAGCGTGAAAACCTTGATGCCGATGGCCATTATGTTGCTTGTATGAATACCATAGTAATAAAAGCTAATTTATCTAAGTATAGAAGACAAAGAACCTTATTACATGAATTAGGACACGCTTCTAAACATCATGATAATTATTTTTTATATAACTTAGCATTCTCTCTCCATTCAAAAATGGAATATGAGGCTGATCGCTTCATGATTGAAAAATTATTAGATAGATATATTGCAAAGTCTGAATTAGAACCACACAATATCAATTACATGAAATTTATAGAAGATAACAATTTAAGCGTTCGCTTCGAACCACTTGTGAAAGAATTATTAAAAGCTCGCATCTATTGTTATGCAGCTCTCTAAAATTTTTTAAGCAAAAAAGAACATATGTTCAAAAATAGAAAGGTGAACAAAAATGATATATACAGAATTCAAAGAATGGTTAGAAAAAAACACAACCGGATACGAAACATTTATCATCAAAGCTACTAATTATCAAATTGAAAAAAACAAAAATAGACCCCCAAAAAAACGCTGGGATGATAAGAAAATAGATAAAGCTGTATTAGAAATGTGGAAACAAGTCGTGACTAACTTGTATCAAACAATTCGTAAAGAAAAAGGAGTTCCATTAATTAACGGGAAGGAAATATGGCTTGAATTTATAGAGGAACAAGGACTGATCGAATTTTTCAATGATAGCATGGCAGAATTAGAATTTGAATAGGGGTAATATTGATGGCAATGATAAAACAATATAAAAAGAAAAATGGCGAAAAAGCATGGTACTTTAAAACTTATCTCGGTATTGATCCGCTAACTGGAAAGAAAAAATATACTACTAAACGAGGATTTAGAACACAAAAAGAAGCAAAAACAGCACTTTCTAGGTTAGAACTAGAATTACAAAAAACAGGAATGCCCACAAGTACAAATACTACTTTCAAAGAAGCAGCAGAATTATGGCTAGAAAGCTATAAAAAAACTGTAAAAGAAAGTTCATATTCAAGGACTAAAATAATCTTTAACAAACATATATATCCCAAATTTGGAAATATTAAGCTTTCTAAAATTAATACGGCATATTGTCAAAAGGTAGTAAATGATTGGAGTGAAAAAGGAACTTCAAAGCAGTACCCTCTTTTCATAAACTATATGAACAAAGTTTTTAAGTATGCTATAAATATTGGTTTATCATCTGATAATCCAACATTAAATTTACTTATTCCAAAGCCACAAATTAAAACAGAAAAGAAATTAAAATTATATACAAAAGAACAGTTGGAATTATTTCTAAATGAAGTATCTCAAGAACAGAATCCATATTTTAAAAACAGAGACTATACGCTCTTTAGACTATTAGCATTCAGCGGATGTAGAATCGGCGAAATATTAGCACTCACTTGGGACAATATTAATTTTAAAACAAATGAAATGGCCATTAAAAAAACTGTAGCTCGCTCAGATAAATATTATATATCTGAAACTCCTAAAACCAAAAAATCAAATCGAATAATTTATTTAGATGAAAAAACTATAAAGCAACTAAAATTTTGGAAGCTCGAACAAAGAAAGTACTTATTTCAATTAGGATTTACCAAAGCTAATTATTTGTTTACCAATGACGAAAATAATTTCACAATTAATCAGTCAGTGGCAGAAAGATACAATATATATCGTGAGCGTGCCGGCTTACCTTATATCGGTCTGCATGGTTTTAGACATACACATGCATCAATGCTATATGAGGCAGGCGCAGATCACAAAGAAGTCCAAGAAAGAATGGGCCACGCAAATATAAAAACTACTATGGACACATATACACACATTACTAACAGCAAAAAAGAGGAAACAACACAAAAACTAACAAATTATATTAACTTCTAAGAAAGTATGGTCAAAAGTATGGTCAAAAAAAATCCCATAATTTACAAAAAAGCTCCATCCCTTGCCACACAAGAGATAGAGCAGTTTATTTATTAAGCTTCTTGAGCTACTGGATAAACAGACACTTCAATTATACTGTTTCCTGATAAGCTCTCAATTCTTCTGAACCCATGATGTTAGTGCTTTTCTTCTATTATTAAATATCTTGGAATTTTCTATTCTTTCTAAAAAGTATGGTCAAAGTATGGTCACTATTGATAGAATGTTAATAGTAGTAGAAAGCTGATATCTAGGAGGAACTAATGTGAGTAAACAATGTGCAAAGTGCGGAGGTAAAATTGGCTTAACTTCATATAAAATCAAAGATAAACAAATTGTTTGCGGCAATTGTATGAAAAAAGCTGGTTACGGTATGACTACTCCTTATAAAATAATAAGATCTTTGAATTTAGAAGATTTAGATAAGGATCCATCAGAAAAAAGAAAATTAAACATATCTGATCATACTGCACAAAACAATCATGATATAGGTAATGATAGAATGAGAACCACTGAAGAGATGGTAGAATTTTGTCTTAAATACGGCTACGGTAAAGGAATGACTAAAAAATGGACAACTCATCATTTTAACTTAATATCAGATCAACTTAACAGTGACGAATACGTAATCTTCTGCTTTGTAGGATTGCATAATTATATCTCATCAACTAAGCATGACAATAATTATGCATACGCATTAACTAATAAACGTTTAATTGTAGCTCAACAAAAAATGATAGGCAATAATGTACAAAGTATTATATTAGACCTGTCTCTTATACACATCTGACGCTGCCGACGACT
>ENA-OWZU01000588-OWZU01000588.1-human-gut-metagenome-genome-assembly--contig:-NODE-588-length-10150-cov-6.303616_pt1 | contig 10150 bp, 9 predicted proteins | sample MGYA00249263_ERZ652121 | MGnify/ENA primary metagenome ERZ652121 (study PRJEB26925, sample SAMN05827113) | human gut metagenome | biome: ENVO:2100002; feature: ENVO:00000062; material: ENVO:00002003... | reverse complement strand
GAGATGACGTCGAGTCTCGTGGGCTCGGAGATGTGTATAAGAGACAGGATTAGTAGTTACATTATTTGGCTCGATCATGGTTTTAGGTGCGGGAGATGCGCAAATGAAAGCCTTGATTGAAACGAATCCAATGAAGTTTGCAGCGATGGAAGGAACTTATGAGGATACTGGAGACCCGGCAGCCTGGACCTTGATTGCTTGGGATAATGAACGAGAACATAAGCAGGTGTTCGGGGTTCAAATTCCCTATATGCTAAGTATTCTTTCTTATAATAAACCTTCTGGCTCGATTAAAGGGATGGATACTGTGAACAAAGAGTTAGTTAAAAAATATGGCGATCGAAATTATTATCCACCGGTGAATGTTTTGTTTTGGAATTTCCGTATCATGGCGGGCTTTGGTATGCTGATGCTGCTAGTAGCCGTTCTTGGTTTGTTCTTTACTCGTAAGAAAAAACCAATATTATATGAGAAGCGTTGGATGCTGTGGGTGATGGGGCTTTGTACCTTTGCACCATTTTTAGCCAATACAGCCGGCTGGCTAGTGACCGAGTTAGGCCGCTATCCGTGGACGGTTTACGGCTTGTTTACGATTGAAGACAGTGTGTCGCCAAATGTTTCAGTGACCTCTTTATTAATTTCAAATATCATTTACTTCCTGCTGTTCTCAGGATTAGCAGTAACAATGATTTATTTAGTTAAGCGTGAATTAAACAAAGGACCAGGACTGGATCAAATGAATCAGGAGACTGACTCAACTGATCCTTTCGATAAGGGGGCGTTCAGTCATGAGTAGTTTACAGTTATTGTGGTTTTTATTGATCGGCGTCCTGTTTTCTGGCTTTTTCTTTTTAGAAGGGTTTGATTTTGGTGTCGGTATGACGGTTCAAACCTTGGCCCATGATGAACACGAAAAGGACCAGATCGTAGAAACAATTGGACCGGTGTGGGATGGCAATGAAGTCTGGCTATTGACAGCTGGCGGTGCGATGTTTGCCTCATTTCCGTATTGGTATGCGTCACTATTTAGTGGGTACTATTTAATTTTGTTTATCATTCTATTTGGCTTAATTATACGCGGCGTTTCCTTTGAATTCCGCAGTCACATGCCGAAGGAACACAAACAATTATGGAATTGGACATTGACTATCGGTAGTTTTCTTGTGCCATTTTTCTTTGGTATTTTATTTATTAGTATGATTCAAGGAATGCCATTGGATGCGAATCACAATATGACAGCGACCTTTACTGATTACATCAATTTGTATTCTCTTGTCGGCGGTGTGGCCTTAACGTTATTGTGTTATTTGCATGGCTTGAACTATATTGCGCTGCGTACGGAAGGCCCCGTTCGCTACCGCGCAAAAAACTATGCGCAGCTGCTATACGGCGTTCTTTATTTTGGCTTAGTCGCATTTGCGATTTTGATGTATTTCAAAACGGATTTCTTTCAAAATAATTTTGCGGTGACATTGATTTTATTAGCGGTGATCGTGCTGCTGACAATTATCGCAAATGTATCTGTCTTTAGAAATAAAGAGATGCTGGCGTTTATCACTAGCGGGTTAACCTTGATTGCGCTAGTCGCTTTATTATTCAGCGGCTTGTTCCCGCGAGTCTTGATCAGCTCTATTCCAGGAAATGACTTGTTAATCGAACATGCTTCTTCAAGTCCGTATACGCTGAAGGTCATGTCTTATATTTCACTGACTATTTTACCCTTTGTACTAGGCTACACTGCCTGGACATATTATATTTTCCGCAAACGGATCAAACATCCTCATGAGATCGGAGTACAATCAAATTATTAGCAGCTTTATTTGAATTAACTTTACTAGGAAATAGGAGCTCAATCATGATCGACAAGAAGTTATTACAACTTCCCGGTATCAAAAAAATTCTGATGTTGCTTGCAGGATCTGCTATCCTGCAAGCAATCTTTATAATCGGACAAGCGTATGGTTTGTCTAGGACAATCACGCATTTATGGGACGGGGAAGAATTAAACAAACAACTACAGTGGATGCTGTTGTTTTTCATATCCTTTGCGTTGCGTCATTTGATGACCTATTTGCGAGAGCATGTATTAGAAGAATATGCTTATCAGCAGGCTAAAGATTTACGTGGTCAATTGTTGCGAAAAATCTTTCGTTTAGGTCCGCAGGTGGTGCAAAAACAAGGAACTGGAAGTGTGGTTACGACTGCACTAGATGGGATTGATCAGGTGGAGGAGTATTTGCATCTGATTTTACCAAAAATGCTGAATATGATGATTATCCCTTGGATTTTATTAGTAGCAATTTTTCTATTGGATTGGGAATCTGGTGTGGTTTTACTGCTTGTGTTTCCGCTGATTATTATTTTCATGATCATCTTAGGATACGCGGCTCAAAGTAAGGCCGACAAGCAATACAAGGTCTTTCAAGTGTTATCGAACCACTTTATCGATTCTTTACGAGGAATTGATACGTTGAAATTCTTTGGTATCAGCAAGCAATACAGCAAGAGTATTTTTACGACCAGTGAACGTTTTCGCAAAGCGACAATGAGCACACTAAAAATCGCGATTCTTTCGACGTTTGCACTGGATTTCTTTACCACGCTATCTGTTGCTGTAGTAGCTGTTTTATTGGGGCTGCGTTTAATCAATGAAGGCATTTTCTTATTTCCGGCATTGACGGTGCTGATTCTTGCTCCTGAGTATTTTCTGCCCATTCGTGATTTTTCTAGTGATTATCACGCGACTTTGGATGGAAAAAATGCGATGGACGATGTTAATCAGATTTTAGAACTGCCTGAGACGCAGGATGCGAAACTTGAACTGCCAACCTGGTCAGCTGATAGTCAGTTGAGTGTGAAAATGCAGTACAATTACGCAGAAAAGCTTGGTGCAGAAGTTGATTTCAAGGTACGGGGTTATCAAAAAATTGGAATTATCGGCATGAGCGGCTCTGGAAAATCAACATTGATCAACTTGCTGAGCGGCTTTTTACGTCCTGATGCTAGTCAGATTCGTCTTAATGATCAAGCGTTAACCGCTTTTGACCAGCCTCAGTGGCAGAAGCAATTGATTTATATTCCGCAAAATCCATATATCTTCCAGCGATCAGTCCGGGAAAATATCGCTTTTTATCACCCGAAGGCCAACGATGAAGAGATTTTAAAGGCAATCGAAGTGACTGGTTTGACGGAATTGGTGAATGAGCTGCCAGACGGATTGGATACGAAACTAGGCGAGGGAGCACGCACACTGAGTGGTGGACAAGCGCAGAGAATCGCGTTGGCTCGTGCCTTTTTGGATCAAGAACGAAAGATAGTATTATTCGATGAACCAACAGCACATTTGGATATCGAAACGGAAGTCGAATTAAAGGAACGAATGTTGCCGCTGATGGAAACTCATTTAGTCTTTTTCGCGACACATCGGCTTCATTGGCTAACCGAAATGGATTATCTGCTGGTAATGGATCACGGAAAACTCGTTGAACAGGGAACCTTGAAAGAGCTGCAAAAAAGAAAGGGTGCCTTTACAAAATTAAGTCAGGCGTTGCGAGGTGAAGAGACATGAAGCAAATCGGATTATTTGACGTCCTAAAGACCGATGAATGGGTCAAGCCCTTTTTCAAGCAATATAAGAAATCTTTGATTCTAGCTTTGACATTAGGCTTTATCACTTTTTTCTGTGCGGGGGCCTTGATGTTCAATTCAGGCTATCTGATTAGTCGGGCAGCATCGTTGCCGGAAAATATTCTGATGATTTATATTCCTATCGTGTTAACACGAGCTTTTGGAATCGGTCGACCTGTCTTTCGATATGTGGAACGGCTAGTCAGCCATAACTGGGTCTTGAAGATGACCTCGAATTTACGCGTAAAGCTTTATGATTCGTTAGAGCAGGATGCGATTTTCTTTAAACAGAACCATCGCACTGGAGACATTCTCGGACTGCTTTCTGAAGATATCAACCATATTCAAAATTTGTATTTAAGGACGATTTTTCCAACGATTATCGCGTGGCTGCTCTATGTTTTTGTAATTATTGGGATCGGCTACTTCTCTTTCTTCTTTGCTTTAGCGATGCTGCTCCTTTTAGGGATCGTCGTATTTCTACTGCCTCTATGGTCAGTCATCATCAATGGTGCTCGTCAAGAACAGCAGAAGCAGATGAAGAATGAATTATACAGTGATCTGACCGATAATGTGTTGGGCGTGTCGGATTGGATTTTTAGTCAACGAGGACAGGATTATGTGAACCATCATGAAAAATCCGAAGAGGCACTGCGAGAGGTCAATCGCAAGCTTCAAAGCTTCCAACGTAAGCGTAATTTTATTTTACAGCTGATGTTTGGCCTGATTACGATCGCTCTGCTCGTGTGGACCAGTCGTCAATTTCCTGGGAATCATGGAGGAGCGGCCAATTGGATCGCAGCTTTTGTATTATCAGTTTTTCCGTTGATTGATGCCTTTGCGCCATTGCCAGCAGCGGCTCAAGAAACGAATAGCTACAAAGATTCAATCAAAAACTTGAATGATCTGCCTACGATTCAGAAGCGTCATGAGGCAACCCCAAAACTTTCAGGCGCTTTGACATTGAAAATTGACAATGTTCACTATCATTATCCTGAAGGTAAGAAAAGTGTTTTATCAGGAATTGATCTAACGCTGCGGCCTGGAGAAAAAATCGCAATCTTGGGACGGAGTGGTTCCGGCAAGAGTACATTAGCGAATCTGATTCGTGGCGATCTGCGAGCGACTGAAGGGACAATTACGCTAAATGGAGAAGAAACCTACAAATTTGGTGATGACATCAGCAATTATCTAGGTGTTATCCATCAAACACCGTATCTTTTCCATACAACAATCGCGAATAACCTGCGGATTGGAAATGAGGCAGCAACAGATGAAGCTCTTTGGCAAGTATTAGCTCGAGTAGAATTGAAGGAATTAGTGGAGAATTTGCCAGAAGGCTTACTGACAATGGTGGATGAAGCAGGTTTACGTTTCTCTGGCGGCGAACGCCAACGTTTAGCATTGGCGCGCATCTTATTACAAGAAGTTCCGATCATATTATTGGACGAACCAACTGTTGGTCTCGATCCGGTAACCGAGCAGGCATTAATCAATACCTTTTTCAATGAGCTGCAGGATAAAACAGTTATTTGGATCACCCACCATTTGCAGGGTATTGAAGCGATGGATCAAGTTATTTTCATCGAAGACGGTCATTTAACGATGCAGGGAAGTCCGAGTGAATTAGAACAATCCAATGCTCATTATCGGAAACTAAAGCAAATTGATCAGGGAATTATTTAAAACTACAACTTCCTCAGGTAATTCTGAGGAAGTTTTTTGCTTGTCGGGCGAGTCGCAGTTTTGTAAAGTGAGTGAATGTAAAAAATTTGGAACTTCTTATAGACTCCCACGTTACGTGCTAGTCTATAATGATAGTAAGGACAGAGTTATGGGAGGAAGTTATAATGGTAAGACCAACAACTAAACACGACTTGATTCAGGTAGGAAATGACATGTACGAGAAAATGATTATGCTACTAGATTCAATTCCAAAGGAAGAATTGAACCGTACTTTTACTTTTGATACAAAAAATGAAAAACAGGCGCATTGGGAACGTGATAAAAATCTTCGTGATGTATTGATCCACCTATATGAGTGGCACCAATTATTGTTAAAATGGGTGCGAGCGAATCAGGCAGGAGAGAGTAAGCAATTCTTAAAGGAAGGCTATAATTGGAAATCTTATGGGGAAATGAACCTTGAATTTTGGGAAAAACACCAAACAACCAGCTATGAAACAGCACTTGAGCTATTAATAGAAAGCCATAAACAAGTGATGGAGCTTGCCAATGATTTTTCAAATGGAGAGTTGTTTTCAAAGGGAATCTTTTCGTGGGTCGGTGGCAGTACACTAGGAAGTTATTTCGTTTCTGCCACATCTAGTCATTATAATTGGGCGATGAAGAAAATCAGAAAGTTCAAAAAATCATTATAAATTATGAACAGCTTAGCATCCCAGCATGTTAAGCTGTTTTTTAGATAATACGATTAGAACTTAATCATTGATAACTTTTGGAAGAAGGACTGACTTTATCCTTTTCTGGTACAATTAAGAAAACGGGTTGGAGGCACGACATGAAAAAAAGGAAAATTATTTTAGCTGCTAGTGTTCTCGGTACTGCAGCAGTTCTCGGTAAAAAGAAATTGATTAATGAAACCGTCACTAAGCAATTGATTCCTCGGCATTGGGATGAAGCAGAAATCAATGAACGATTGCGGGATTTCACCCAATTTTTAGCTGACGGAAATGAGGAGAAGATTGCTTCATTTGTTTTAGGCAAGTCGATAAAACCATTCAAATCATTGAAGAAGCAAGAATTAACCTTTTTAACGGCACATTTTTTGAGTATGTACAAAGTAAAAGGAAACAGCAGCAATAATTTACGCGGTTTAGTTTCTTATCGTGTGGCAACACCGAAAAAGGAATATACTTATCTGATCAAAGTAGCGCGACTTGGTGTTGAAAAACTAGATTGGTATATTCAAAAAGTAGTAGAGCAAGATCACGGCATTAACTATCCGAATCAATATTTACTTCAGCTGACCTCTCCACGCCCTAATGAAGAGCTTTGTCTGATTGAAACTGATGCAGGAACCATTACGATGAGAGTCTTTCAGCAGGATGCGCCAAAAGCGGTTAAGAATTGGCGTGGGCTGGCTAAGCAAGGATTCTATGATGGGACACCCTTTGCTCGGGTAATCAAGGATTTTGTGATCCAAGGCGGAGCATTAGATGGTTCTGGAGACGAAGCAACATCGATTTTTGGGGGTTATTTCGAAGATGAGGTGGATGAAGGGCTGTATCATTTTGACGGAGCCGTTTGTCTGGGGAATCATGGACCTAATACCAACGGGAATCAGTTCTATATCGTGGAACGAAATCATATCGACAACGACCAGTTATACCGTATGAATCTCCCTCACAAAGTGCGCTCTCACTACGAAGCGGTGGGAGGAATTCCAGAGCTAGATGGACGCTACACAGTCTTTGGACAGGTTATTGAGGGGATGTCGGTGGTACGCGAGATTGCTAGTCAAGAAACAGACGATAATGATGCGCCGTTAAATCCGATCAAGATTCAAAGAATTACGTTTAAGCGAATACGAAAGATCAAATAAAGTCGTTTGGCAATTTTTAACACTAAGATTTTGAATAAGCAAACAGAACCAGTAATGGCAACTAAATTGTCCTCGCTGGTTCTGTTTGTGTGATTGATGTAAAGTTATTTTATCCAAATGGAAATAGAGAGTATAGCTAGAAAAGTAAACAAAAAAAGTTAAGGAAGGCTTAATTCCGGCTTCTTAACTGTCTTTATAATACCACATTTTTGACTCTTTTTCAAGATTGTCTTTTTTGCTAGTCTGTGTTATTAGGACTATGAAAGGGGTGAACAAATGAATGTCAAATTTTGATGTTTCGTTATTTAACCAATTCCTATCAGAGCAAAAGGAAGAACCGCGAACAACGATCAATCAAGTGCTTCAAGTCAATCACAAAAGCTTTCAATTATCGGTGGCGGATTTTAGGGAAATCGCTGAGGAACGCAAACAGCATTTTAAGAATTATCACTTACTTGATTTCAGTTGGGAGAATTCTCAGACGGTCGCACATTTCTTAGCAAAGGAGCCATTTTCATACAAAAGTGATTACTTAGAGCATTTCTCTATTTGCCAGGAACTCTTTTATTATTTGCGGGCCTACCATTCTGGATCAATAACAGATCAAGAAATACTTGAAGAGATCGAACGCCGCTATCAAAAATATCAAGGAGATGTAGAAACACTTCAAGGTTCATTTGAAGACTTTCCGGAATTGGAGGAAGAGGAATGAGGAACGAACTTTTAGATCCAGCTTTTTATCCATTTTTCATGAAGAAATTGCAGGAACGGTTAAGCGGTTCAAGCGTTATGCCAATTGATCAAGCAGAAAGAATCCAACAGTCCCTTGAGTTTGTTCTAAAAAATGGTGGAGAGGGAACTTTGCTGGAGCGCTTCGAACAAGGAAAGCAGCAATTGAAGCAACGCATAGAGAAATTACAACAGCTCTATGAAAAAATCCTTATAAGTTATCAAAGCTTTGGAATTGATTCTCTTGAGGAAAGCTTACGAGAAATTGGCAGTTTTTTTACAGATTATGATATTGATTACGGAGCAGCTGAGGTCGATCAGGCCTTTCTTGATTACCAACTTGCTGAAGCTGTTCCGGCTAACTTTGTCGGTCTTGATTTTTATGAGCGCTACCTACAAAATTTAGCAGCGGAAGTATTCTTTATTGCAAATATTCCAGAGAATCAAATTTACGAACTGTTAGAGACATATCAGGAGAAGTTAGGATTTGATTATCGCAAAGATGTGAACAATCTGTTTGAGATTGTCTTCAGGCAGGTTATAGGTAAATTGTTAATTGGAAAAAAGGAAAATGACCGTTTACTGCTAAATCCATTCGAAGCACAATATGCTCTGAATCAGCTTCAAGAAAAAAATCATCATCAAGAACTGAATCAATTGTTTGAATTGAATGAATATTATTATCGCATTTTTGAACAATTAAGAGGAATTAGTCAACGCTTAGAAGAGCCTGAGAAGGCATTTGACTTCTTTCTCACCATTACTCCTAAGAAGAAGGAGCTAGAATTGACTCCCACCATGACATCTAGTCGTTTCAATCAATTGCTAGAAGCCTACTCTGCAGCTGATCAGCAGGAAAAAATACGTCTAATTTCGAAGAATATTTCTGCTCCAGCAGATTTTGAAGAACTTCTAGATTTCACTTCAGAAAAGTCCGAATTTTACGAAAAACTTTTAAAAGAGCTAGATAAAAATTTTATAAAGGCTTTAATTTTATATGAAATGAAAAAGAATAGCTTCGAGAAATTCCATCAAATCATTTATACATCAAGGGATACAGCGGTTTTAAATCTTTTAAAAGATTATTTAAAAACTTATACAAAAGAAGAACGTTTAGCGCTTTTTGCTTCTATAAAAGACTATCAACTAACCCATTATGACTTTTCATAAATCAAGAAGGAAGCTTTTAGGTCATTCTGCCAAATATGCTCGACCAGTTTTGTTTTCAGAAAAGAAAGTTATGAAACAACTATTTAAAAGGGGAGTACCGCACGATCTTTTCGGAGTATAAATAATAATATTCGTTATTTCACGAGCACCATTACAGTGATAGGGCTGTTTTTCCGTTAATTTGTAAGCAAATAGCAAAGAGTTTTTGCTTAGGAGGAAACAGAAATGAGTACCTATTTTAAATTTATTATTATCGCTGCACTTTTTTTAACAAACGGCGCAGCATCTGTATTGGGTGAATCAGAAAATGGTTCATCCGCCACAAGGGATCAAGAAATTGTAGAACAGTCTACCAGTCAGGAAGAAACTAAATCAGCGTCTTCAACAACTAAAGATAGTGGAGGCTCAATTGAATCAAATGAGGATGGCAACCAGATAACTACTCAAAGCAGTAGTGTGAATCCAGCAGCTACGGCCAACTCTGGAGCGTCCAACACAGACGCACATTCTGCAGAATCAGAAGCTGAGACAGCAAAAACAAATACTCGACCCTCACCAACAGTGAATGAAGCTGAGCCTAATAACAGTTCAGCACCGGAGTCCACCGCACCAAACATGGCAGTGCCGCAATCAACAACAATGCAGGCGGATCAATTGGAGATTGCTGGGCAATTGATAACTTATTTGAATGCGGGACAGGGAAACGGACAAGCCATAATTGATGCCAATCCCAATCTAGTCGCAACCTGGGGCGGTGCTTCTGTTCAGTCAGGAGACGATGGCGCGAATACACATTTTATTGGACATAATCCTGGCATTTTCAATGTGCTGTTCTCAGTAGGCGTCGGGGAAACGATCAGTGTTTCAGATGGAGCGAATAATGTATCGACATACACTGTTTCTCAAATCGTTACGGTGGATGATTCTGGAATGGCGGAGGACGGAACAGATTATTGGGAGCAAATCACAAGCTCTGGTGGCGGAGAGCGCATCAGCTTGCAGACGTGTATTAATGCTGTCTCTTATACACATCTGACGCTGCCGACGACTTTATAGGTG
>ENA-OWZU01000582-OWZU01000582.1-human-gut-metagenome-genome-assembly--contig:-NODE-582-length-10244-cov-5.981352_pt1 | contig 10244 bp, 7 predicted proteins | sample MGYA00249263_ERZ652121 | MGnify/ENA primary metagenome ERZ652121 (study PRJEB26925, sample SAMN05827113) | human gut metagenome | biome: ENVO:2100002; feature: ENVO:00000062; material: ENVO:00002003... | reverse complement strand
CGAGATGACGTCGAGTCTCGTGGGCTCGGAGATGTGTATAAGAGACAGGAATCTGGTGTACGCCACCACACCTCCTGAGGGAAACAGCGAACAACAAGAGGCATGGCGTCAAATGGCACCAGGCCCGGCCAATGCGCAGCGTTTACCCAATGGAATCATAACGTCGATGGCATCGGGGCAGATCAGCCTGTCCCGTCGCCTGGCCATTGTGGACGATTTGGGTATTGTGCGCTCCGTTTCCGGCTCACTCGACGGTTCCTGGACCATCGCCGATAGCCAGGTCACTGCCCTCGGTGCGCAGTAGATGGTATAAGAAAAACGGTGTTCATAATAACTTTTCTTGTGTTGTGATGCGGCGGCTTTGTCGCTCGGCTGACGAGCGGCATTGCCGCCGTGCAACCACCTCTTATTATGGCTTAATAACAAGGCAAAACGGCGCTGTGAAGCCGTTTTTTGAACTACTGTTATCAAACTGTTATAAACCTGTTATCAAACTGTTATCGCATGCGATTGAACATTTGGCCTGTGAGCGTCATACTAGAGGCTGTCGATGACGAACAGTCACCAAACAGGATGAAAGATCATCCAAAAAATAAACACTGCTCGAGGAGGAGTATTTATGAAGAATTGGAAGAAGGCCATTGCCCTCGTTGCTTCTGCTGCTGCGCTTGTCAGCGTTGCCGCATGCGGTTCCAGCAACGCAGGTGGCAGCTCGGACTCCGGCAAGAAGACGGTTGGCTTCGTGGCTGTCGGTCCTGAGGGCGGCTTCCGTACCGCCAACGAGAAGGACATTCAGAAGGCATTCGAGGATGCCGGCTTTGACCTGACCTACTCTCCGACCCAGAACAACGATCAGCAGAAGCAGATTCAGGCGTTCAACAAGTTCGTTAACGACGAAGTCGACGCCATCATCCTGTCCTCCACCGAGGATTCCGGTTGGGATGACTCCCTGAAGAAGGCCGCTGAGGCTGAGATTCCGGTCTTCACCGTTGACCGTAACGTGGACGTCAAGGACGCCGAGGCCAAGAAGGCCATCGTTGCTCACATCGGACCGTCCAACGTCTGGTGCGGCGAGCAGGCTGCCGAGTTCGTGAACAAGAACTTCCCGGATGGCGCCAACGGCTTCATCCTCGAAGGCCCTGCCGGCCTGTCCGTGGTGAAGGATCGTGGCACTGGTTGGGACAACAAGGTTGCCTCCAACGTCAAGGTTCTTGAGTCCCAGTCCGCTAACTGGTCCACTGATGAGGCCAAGACCGTGACCGCTGGTCTGCTCGACAAGTACAAGTCCGACAACCCGCAGTTCATCTTCGCTCAGAACGACGAGATGGGCCTCGGTGCCGCTCAGGCTGTTGACGCCGCCGGCCTCAAGGGCAAGGTCAAGATCATCACCATCGACGGTACCAAGAACGCTCTGCAGGCTCTTGTTGATGGCGACCTCTCCTACGTGATCGAGTACAACCCGATCTTCGGTAAGGAAACCGCTCAGGCCGTCAAGGACTACCTGGATGGCAAGACCGTTGAGAAGGACATCGAGATCGAGTCCAAGACCTTCGACGCCGCCTCCGCCAAGGAAGCCCTGGACAACAACACCCGCGCCTACTGATAAGTCTGCTGCGACTCATTGATAACTGGACCAAATAATTGATGTGATGGTGTGAGAAGGATGTTCCTTCCACGCCATCACTCATGTGTGGCTCAAATATCACAAAACGATAACATCTCATTCTCGTTTAAGGCAAAGACATGACAGATAAAAACCCCATCGTCGTAATGAAAGGCATTACGATTGAATTCCCGGGCGTCAAGGCCTTGGATGGTGTTGATTTGACTCTCTACCCGGGTGAAGTTCACGCCCTGATGGGTGAGAACGGTGCAGGCAAGTCCACCATGATTAAGGCTCTGACCGGTGTGTACAAGATCAACGCCGGCTCCATTATGGTGGACGGCAAGCCTCAGCAGTTCAACGGCACCCTCGACGCACAAAACGCCGGTATCGCCACCGTGTATCAGGAAGTGAACCTGTGCACCAACCTTTCCGTCGGTGAGAACGTGATGCTGGGCCACGAAAAGCGCGGCCCTTTCGGCATCGACTGGAAGAAGACCCACGAGGCCGCCAAGAAGTATTTGGCACAGATGGGTCTCGAATCCATTGACCCGCACACTCCGCTGAGCTCCATCTCCATCGCTATGCAGCAGCTGGTCGCCATCGCCCGCGCTATGGTTATCAACGCCAAGGTGCTGATTCTCGATGAGCCGACCTCTTCGCTGGATGCCAACGAGGTCAGGGACCTGTTCGCGATCATGCGCAAGGTGCGTGACTCGGGCGTGGCCATCCTCTTCGTCTCCCACTTCCTCGATCAGATTTATGAGATTACCGATCGTCTGACCATTCTGCGTAACGGCCAGTTCATCAAGGAGGTCATGACCAAGGACACCCCGCGCGACGAACTCATCGGCATGATGATTGGTAAGTCCGCCGCCGAGCTGTCCCAGATTGGTGCCAAGAAGGCTCGCCGTGAAATCACCCCTGGCGAGAAGCCGATCGTCGATGTCAAGGGCCTCGGCAAGAAGGGCACCATCAACCCGGTTGATGTTGACATCTACAAGGGTGAGGTCGTTGGCTTCGCTGGCCTGCTGGGCTCCGGTCGTACCGAGCTTGGTCGACTCCTGTATGGTGCCGACAAGCCGGATTCGGGTACCTACACGCTCAACGGCAAGAAGGTCAACATCTCCGATCCGTACACGGCTTTGAAGAACAAAATCGCGTACTCCACCGAAAACCGTCGTGATGAGGGCATCATCGGCGACCTGACCGTCCGCCAGAACATCCTTATCGCCCTGCAGGCAACGCGCGGTATGTTCAAGCCGATTCCCAAGAAGGAAGCGGACGCCATCGTTGACAAGTACATGAAGGAACTCAACGTTCGTCCCGCCGACCCGGATCGCCCGGTCAAGAATCTCTCCGGCGGCAACCAGCAGAAGGTGCTCATTGGCCGTTGGCTGGCCACGCACCCCGAGCTGCTGATTCTGGACGAGCCGACCCGTGGTATCGATATCGGTGCCAAGGCTGAAATTCAGCAGGTCGTGCTTGACCTGGCTTCTCAGGGCATGGGCGTTGTCTTCATCTCCTCCGAGCTTGAAGAGGTCGTGCGTCTGTCCGACGACATCGAGGTTCTCAAGGACCGCCACAAGATCGCAGAAATCGAAAACGACGACACCGTCTCTCAGGCGACCATCGTCGAAACCATCGCTAACACCAACGTAAACACCGGAAAGGAGGCATGAGATGGCTGAAAAGGCAAAAGCCGAGGGCAACAACTTTGTCAAGAAGCTGCTGAGCAGCAACCTGACCTGGTCGATCGTCGCATTCATTCTTCTGGTCATCATCTGCACCATCTTCCAGCATGACTTCCTGGCTCTGAGCTGGAACAGCAACACCGGTGGTCTGGCCGGCCCGCTGATCACCATGCTCCAGGAATCTGCCCGATACCTGATGATTGCAACCGGTATGACCTTGGTTATCTCCACCGCCGGTATCGACCTTTCGGTCGGTTCCGTTATGGCAGTGGCAGGTGCCGCCGCCATGCAGACCCTGTCCAATGGCATGAACGTGTGGCTCTCCATCCTCATCGCCTTGGCTGTTGGTCTGGCCATTGGCTGCGTCAACGGCGCTCTGGTTTCCTTCCTGGGCCTACAGCCGTTCATCACCACCCTGATTATGATGCTCGCCGGCCGTGGTATGGCCAAGGTCATCACCTCCGGTGAGAACACCGACGCCTCCGCAGTTGCTGGCAACGAACCGCTGAAGTGGTTCGCCAACGGCTTCATTCTGGGCATTCCCGCCAACTTCGTCATCGCCGTTATCATTGTGATTCTCGTTGGCCTGCTGTGCCGCAAGACCGCTATGGGCATGATGATTGAGGCCGTGGGCATCAACCAGGAAGCCTCCCGTATGACCGGTATCAAGCCGAAGAAGATCCTCTTCCTCGTCTACGCGATTTCCGGCTTCCTCGCGGCCATCGCTGGTCTGTTCGCCACCGCATCCGTGATGCGTGTCGACGTGGTTAAGACCGGTCAGGACCTCGAAATGTACGCCATTCTGGCAGTCGTCATCGGCGGTACTTCACTGCTGGGTGGTAAGTTCTCCCTCGCCGGCTCTGCTGTCGGTGCTGTAATTATCGCCATGATCCGCAAGACCATCATCACCCTGGGCGTCAACGCCGAGGCAACTCCGGCCTTCTTCGCCGTCGTTGTGATTGTGATCTGCGTGATGCAGGCTCCGAAGATTCACAACCTGAGCGCGAATATGAAACGCAAGCGCGCGCTCAAGGCTCAAGCTAAGGCGGTGGCAGCATGACAACAGCTACGGCAAACAAAGTGAAGGCTCCCAAGAAGGGCTTCAAGCTCGATCGTCAGATGATCCCGACCCTCGCGGCCGTGGTGATCTTCATCCTGATGATCATCATGGGTCAGGCGTTGTTCGGCACCTACATTCGACTGGGCTTCATCTCCTCCCTGTTCATTGACCACGCCTACCTGATTATTCTGGCTGTGGCCATGACCCTGCCGATTCTGACCGGTGGTATCGATTTGTCTGTCGGTGCTATCGTGGCCATCACCGCAGTCGTCGGCCTGAAGCTGGCGAACGCCGGCGTGCCCGCCTTCCTGGTCATGATCATCATGCTGCTCATCGGCGCTGTGTTCGGCCTGCTGGCCGGCACCTTGATCGAGGAATTCAACATGCAGCCGTTCATCGCGACCCTGTCGACGATGTTCCTGGCCCGTGGTCTTGCCTCCATCATCTCCACCGACTCGCTGACCTTCCCGCAGGGCAATGACTTCTCGTTCATCTCCAACGTGATCAAGATCATCGACAATCCGAAGATCTCCAACGATCTGTCCTTCAACGTCGGCGTGATCATCGCACTGGTGGTTGTGGTCTTCGGCTACGTCTTCCTGCACCATACCCGCACCGGACGCACCATCTACGCCATCGGCGGCTCCCGTTCCTCCGCGGAACTCATGGGTCTGCCGGTCAAGCGCACGCAGTACATCATCTACTTGACCTCTGCGACTCTCGCCGCCCTGGCCTCGATCGTGTACACCGCAAACATCGGCTCTGCCAAGAACACTGTGGGTGTTGGCTGGGAGCTCGACGCCGTTGCCTCCGTGGTCATCGGCGGTACGATCATCACCGGTGGCTTCGGCTACGTGCTCGGCTCCGTGCTCGGCTCTCTGGTCCGCTCCATCCTCGATCCGCTCACCTCTGACTTCGGTGTGCCGGCCGAATGGACCACCATCGTTATCGGTCTCATGATCCTCGTCTTCGTTGTGCTTCAGCGCGCGGTGATGGCGGTCGGCGGAGATAAAAAATAGCGGGCTTGCCCGCTCGGTCTCCGCACCGAATACGACACACACCATAACTGAATAGGCGGGATCAGCCCGGCTGCTGTGATGGCAAGGTCACAGCAGCCGGCACTGCCCGCCAAAGCTTTCTTTCTCCTTTTCTTCCTTTCATTAGCGTGTGGGGCGTGCCCCGGGGTTCTCCCGGGGCACGCCCCACACGTGTTTGGAAAGCTGGGACTCTATTGATGATCGGATTTATGCACGCTTACGTGCCGCGCGAATGCGGAACGCGGTGGCCAGACAGCACCAGCCAATCAGGCAGATAACCGTCATCGTGGCAAACGTCCATGTGCCGCCGACGGCAGTGGCGTGAGCAAACTCAGCGGTGCCTTCTTCTCCTGCGCCGGCCTGAGCCACGGAAAGAATCGTGGAGAACAGTGCGGTACCGGCAGCGCCGCCAAACTGAAGACACGTGTTGAAAATGGCGTTGCCGTCCGGCTTGAACTCGGGAGAGACCTCCGACAGGCCACTGGTCATCACATTCGCATTGCCGATGGAATAGAACAGACCGAAAATGAAATAGAATCCGGCGAGCAGCAAGGGCGTAAGCTGCATCGAGAACACCAGCATAAGCACTGGGCCCAAAATAGCGATGCCGATCGGAATCAGAATCGGCTTGACCGCGCCGAACTTATCGTAGAACCAGCCGCCAAGCGGGGCACAGACAGCGCCGACCAGTGCTCCGGGCAGTACCAGAGAGCCGGCCACAAATGCCGTGGTACCGAGCGAGAGCTGTGCCACATTGGTGATGACATAGCCGTAGCCGATGGCGACCAATGGCAGCAGCAGATATGCGCAGGCGTGTAACAGTACGGCGGGATCCTTGAGAATGCCAAGGCGCAGCAGCGGGGAGAAGGCACGCTTGGAACTCATGGCGAACACGATCAACAAGGCGAGGCCCGCAATCAGACTGACAATGGCGATAATGCCGGAGCGTGTGGCTGACTTGCCGGACACCGCCGCACTGATGGCCACGCCACCTTGGTTGAGCGCCAGCACCAGACCGACCAACGCGACAACAATGGACCCAAGCTGAATCGGGTCAAGATAGGCAGCCTCGGTCGGTGTCTTCTGCTCAATGCACTTCATGCCGATGCATGCTGCGATTAGCACCAGCGGAATGGCGATGACGAAAATCGTGCGCCACGGCAGCACTGTGGTCACCGCGCCGCCGACGGTCGGGCCGATGGCCGGAGCCACGGTAATGACCAGCGATCCTACGCCCATCAATCGGCCGATTTTCGAACGAGGAGACTGCTCCAGGATGATGTTGATCATCAACGGCGTGGCCACGCCTGAGCCAATGCCCTGAATAATGCGGGCGACAATCAGCAGCGGGAAGGCTTGGGCGACGATCATGATCAGCGAGCCAACGATGGCCAGAATCACAGCCGCAAGAAAAATGGTTTTCAGCGCGAATCGGCGCTTCAAAAACGAGCTGATGGGCATGGTAGCGGCCACCGCCAACAGATAAATCGTGGTAATCCATTGCACAGTGGCCGTGTCGACATGGAATTCGCGCATCAGTGCGGGGAAAAGCACGGTCATCACGGTTTCGGTCAGAATGCCAATGAAGGCAAGTGAGCCGACAGCCACAATCGCGCCGATAAGACGTGTGGGAATCTTCTCGTTATCAATATGCTGCTCAGGCATACATGCTCCTAAACGTTCGGTTGCAAGGTATGGAATGTAAGGTTTACCAACCGGCGTAGGTACCTGTGCGTGCGGATAAACCGGCAATCGTACTGCCTTGGCTGCACGCTATGGAATCACAAAACCACCTGTGAGTGTACGGTTCGGGGCGGACGCTACGGTCGATGCGCAATGGGTTGTCCCTTGGTTTGGTGGGGTTTGATGGGGCGGATTCGGCATTGGTCCGGTAGCAGTTCGGCATTGGTTCAGCATGAGGAAACCGCGATAATATCTGCCCTGCCGCCTAGTTTGGTGAACCATGGGTATTGAGAACACGCATAAGCTGATTGTCAACTGCCTGCCACTCAACGAAGGAGAACGGCGGGCTTTCGCCAAGGCGGCTCGCGATGTGCCGCAGGAATTCGTGGGCGACGAAGCGCACCGCGGCGACATGGTCTGGTCGGCCGCTGTTCCCGAGGAGCTTCGCTCCCGAGCTACCGCAGTCATCGGCAACTTTCCGGTCTCGCAGGCTTCCCAATACACCCGTCTTGAATGGTTGCAGACCTTCAGCGCCGGTGTGGATGCGTACATCTGCCCGGGTGTGCTGCCTCGCGGCACCATGGTCACCAATGCGAGCGGCGCGTATGGCCAAAGCGTGTCGGAACACATGTTCGCCACCATGTGGGCATTGATGAAGAACCTCAACCGGTATGCCTCCAATCAGCGTGATCATCAGTGGCAGGATGAAGGACCGGTATTGAGCCCGGAAGGTGGCATCGCGCTGATTATCGGCGTCGGTGACATCGGGTCGCATTTCGCTCAGCTTGCCCAATCCGTAGGTATGCGTACTTTCGGCGTGCGCCGTCATGCGGACGTGCCGGCCAAGGGCATTGAAAAGATGTATGGCTTCGAGCGGCTGGAGACGCTGTTGCCATTGGCAGACGTGGTGGCGATGGCGGTGCCGCGCTCGCCGCAGACCCATCATCTGCTGAATGCGGATCGTCTGGGTCGTCTGAAATCCACAGCCATCGTGATTAATGCCGGGCGTGGCGACGCCATCGATCCCGAGGCCTTGGCTGACGCCTTGCACAATGGACGGCTCCACGGTGCCGGATTGGACGTCACCGAGCCTGAGCCGTTGCCGGCGGAAAGTCCGTTGTGGGATGAGCCGCATTGCCTGATCACCCCGCATGTGGCCGGCGGCAATCATTTGGAAAAGACTTCCGAACACATCATCCGCATCGCCCTGACCAACGTTTCCCGCTATGCCAAACAGCAGGAACTGTTGAATCTCGTGCGATACTGATTCGCCTGTGTCGGGCGGCGGGCGGCCATCGCCTGACACTGAATACAGATAAGGGGCGTATAACACCGTTGTTATACGCCCCTTATCGGGCAATCCGAAAAAGATGGTTGATAGTCAGTACCAATCAGTACTGGTTCGCGCCGATACCCTCGAACTTCACGTTGAAGCCACGCTGGTAATGCAGGAACATGCTGGCGCCATAGCGGTCGACCGGACGGTGCGTGAACAGCATACGAATGGCGAATGCGGTCTGCACGTCCTTAGGCAGCGCCAGGAATGCTTGGTGGGCGTCCCAGTACGGGTCGTACACCACGGCGGCACCGGGCACGTAGGCGTAACCGTAGCCATCCTCGTTGACGTATCCCATGAACGGCAGATCCCAGGCGTTGTGTTTGGTGAGCTGTGCCTTGAAGTCCTCGACCTCGGCCAACGCCGCGTCGCTCAGGCCGAAGCTCTTGGCCACTTCATTGGCCTTGGCTGTTTTCGAATCCGGGTCCTTGCCGAACATATCCGGGCTGACGATGATGACTTTTCCCTCCGCCATAATGTGTTCCTTTCAGCATGGCGTTCCCCAAGCAAGCGCCTAGGGAAGTACTGGCATTGTTCGATTCGCATATGAATCGAACAACATGTTACCTTCTCTGTAGAAAAGGATTGTGCACTTTGTTGATGTGCTGGTTCCAAAGCCTAGCATGAAAAATGGCGAATATAAGCCGTTTTGCTGGTTATTATTCTATTGGTAACGCAATTGGGAAGTTATGGTAGTCTGTGATGTTTGATGTTCATATCTTGCAAAAGTGAACATGATGAATGTTTGTTTTGAGGGGTGAAAACAACAAAGAAAACGGCCGTGTACATGAACTCATGTACACGGCCGGCGTGTCGCATCCCGCTGCGACTGCGGCATCGAGATGATACCTGCAGAGGCGTGGTTGATCAGGGGCCCAATGAACGTGGCCCGAGGTCAGTTTCAGTCTGATAGTTCGTAGCCGTTGGCGTCTTTATGCCACGGTGAGCCGGGCTTGCTGCACAGAATGATGATGCCTTCAACCAAGCCCCAGATGGCGGCTGCGATTGGGCCAAGTCCGAGCAGAATCCAGCCGACAAGCGTCAGCAGCAGCTGGGCCACGGCCTTGCCGGTGTTGCCGAGATAGAAGTTGTGCACACCAAGTCCGCCGAGGAAGATGCCCAACAGGCCGGCAGCCAGCTTGGACTTGGACGATTGCCCCACCGGGGCGGCGGCATACGGAGCGGCGGTGTATTGCGGCTGCGCGTAGGCGTTCGGCTGCTGGTAAGCCTGTCCATAGCCGGGCTGCTGGCCGTAGCCCGCTGCGGGCTGTGCGGGCTGGCCGTACTGCGGCTGGCCGTACTGAGGCTGAGCGTATGCGCCGGCGGGCTGGCCGTATTGCGGTTGCTGCTGGCCGTAGCTTCCGGCGGCGGGTTGAGCGTATGCAGCGGGCTGTGGGGCGCCATAGCCCTGCGGCTGCTGCGCGGCATCTTGGCCGTAAGACGGCTGTGCCGGCTGCGGAACACTGTCCGAACCGTACGGTTGTTGTTGATTATCAGTCATGCGGGTCAGTCCCCTCTCAATCGGGAACGGCAATACCTTCTTACCGTTTCTGCACAACATCATCTCATGTTTTGCCCAATAGTAAAACCTGCCGCGCTACGATTGGGCCATGAGAAGTTTCCTGACCAGCTGGTTGATTATGACTATCGCCGCCGCCGTCATGGTCGCGGTGACTCCCGGCATGACCCCGGTGGGGGAGCCTCCGATTCTCGGCATCGCCGCGTTCGCTTTGTTCATGGCGCTGATTAATGCGTCAATCAAGCCGATTGTGCATCTGATCGCACCTGTCTCTTATACACATCTCCGAGCCCACGAGACTCGACGTCATCT
>ENA-OWZU01000580-OWZU01000580.1-human-gut-metagenome-genome-assembly--contig:-NODE-580-length-10293-cov-15.212248_pt1 | contig 10293 bp, 10 predicted proteins | sample MGYA00249263_ERZ652121 | MGnify/ENA primary metagenome ERZ652121 (study PRJEB26925, sample SAMN05827113) | human gut metagenome | biome: ENVO:2100002; feature: ENVO:00000062; material: ENVO:00002003... | reverse complement strand
AGATGACGTCGAGTCTCGTGGGCTCGGAGATGTGTATAAGAGACAGTTCCAGAAGATGCCTGATATGTATTTGCCATAATTAACACACATAAATAACATATGATAAAAAATATTACCTTCTTTTTTCTCCAGAAAAGGAATGGAACTATAGATGCTAACATACTAATAGCCATATAAGGACTATCAAATCTGAAACTTATTATCTGCAAAGCCCAAGGATTTATTCCCAGAATAACAGAAGCTACAACGCTCCCCCACGTCAATTTGTTTCCGATAAAGAGATAACAAAGAATTAAACTGGAAATTGCTAAAATCAGCCCAGTTAAGATATTTGTTGTTAATCCTAAATCTGTCAGATGTCTACTTCCTTGAACTAACCAAGAGGCAATCTCACTTCCCCATCGAGAATAACTAGCAGCAAAATCAGTAATACCTGTTTCTTGTCTCAAAATATCATCTATATAAGGATAATTCTGTAAACCTATATTGATACATACAATCTGATATACAACAGTAACAAAGAAAATTTTCCATTTGTTTATATCAACGAACTGTTTTATTTTTAAAACTAGATTATTTTCTAAAAAAAAACTGTGTTTCACCATAGCTCATGTCCCTTTTCCTTATCTATCTCTCTTATCAGGTAAATAGGTCTTTTTTTCACTTCTAAGTATATCTTCCCTACATATTGACCCAAAATACCTATACCTAAAAGTTGAATTCCACCAATTAATAGTATTATCGCAAGCATCGAAGTCCACCCACTTGTTTCATTGCCAAAAATAATAGTCCTAACAATTATAAAAATCATCATGATAATGGAAATTACAAATGACACAACGCCCATCCAAGCAGATATAAGCAATGGAGCATTAGAGAAGTTAATTATCCCTTCAATTGAATACTTGAATAATGACCAGAAAGACCACGATGTTTCTCCCGCTACACGTTCTTTATTCTCATAGGACAAATAGGTTGTTTTAAATCCTACCCAACTAAATAAACCTTTTGAAAAACGATTATACTCTGATAATTTCAAAATAGAATCCACCATTTGTCTTGTCATCAATCGAAAATCTCTTGCGCCATTCACCATCTCTGTCTGAGAAATCTTATTAATTAATTTATAAAATTGATTAGCAAAAAAGCTGCGTATAGCTGGTTCACCACTCCTATCCGCTCTTCTTGTTCCAACACAATCAAACGATTCGTTCATTATAAGATTGTACATTTCTGGCAATAGTTCAGGCGGATCTTGTAGATCCGCATCCATCACCGTAATCAAATCACCTGAAGAATAAACTAAGCCGGCATACAGTGCTGCTTCTTTCCCAAAATTTCTCGAAAAGTCCACATAATGAACAATATTCGGTTGAGCGCTATTTAAGGATTTTAGTACCTCTAATGTTTTATCTGTCGATCCATCATTTACAAATATATATTCTCTTTCAACATCCATAGATTGAATGACTTTTTCAGTCTCTTCAAAAAAGAAAGGCAGCGCTAATTCTTCATTATAGCAAGGTACAATTATTGATAATTTCATGTCTTTTCACCTTCTACTCCACACTCTCCAACATCATCGCTAACGCATCTTCCCAAGTCGGAATATCGAATCCAGTTGCTTTCGCCTTACTTAGATCCATGACTGAGTATTGTGGACGAGTCGCTTTTTGTGGGAATTGGTCACTAGTCACTGGTTGAACGTCAACATCGGTATCTTTCAAAATTTCTTTTGCAAATTCATACCAGGTACATGCGTTGTCATTTGATAAATGATAGATACCGTATTCGCTCTTGTTTGCAACGACGTAGGTCATAAATTCAGCTAGCGTACGTGTCCAAGTAGGTCTACCGTATTGATCGTTTACAATTGTTAATTTAGGATGAGTTTGGGCCAGTTTTTGCATGGTGAAGACAAAGTTATGACCATACTTTCCAAATACCCATGAAGTACGAATAATATAATACTTACTCATCGTATTTTGCACAGCTTGTTCACCAGCTAATTTCGTGCGTCCATATTCATTTAGTGGATTCGTTTGCGCATCTGTGGCATATTCACCATCTTTTAATTTGCCATCAAACACATAATCCGTACTAATATAAACTAATGTCGCTCCAACAGCCTCAGCTGCTTTTGCTACGTTTGCTGTTCCTTGGACATTTACAAGCTCATCAATCTCTTTGCCTTCGTCTTCAGCTTTATCGACTGCCGTATAAGCAGCACAATGATAAATGACGTTTGGTTGGATTTCTTTGATCTTAGCCATTGTTGCTGCTTCGTCAGTGATATCTAATTCATTTGAGTCTGTTGAGATATACTCTTGTCCTTGTTCATCCAATAAATGGCGTAATTCTGTTCCTAATTGGCCATTACCACCTGTTAATAAAATCATCGTCTTCCTCCTATTATCCGAAAGAAAGGCAGGAAGCGTCCTGCCTTTCAACTGTATCTATACTGTCGATTGCATTTATTGCCCGTTCTTGGCATAGTTGGCTTCGACTGCTTCTTTTTCAGCTTTCCACCAATTTTCGTTCGTTTGGTACCATTTGATGGTATCAGCTAGGCCATCATGGAAATTCGTAAATTCTGGTCTCCAACCAAGTTCTTCTCTTAATTTTGACGAATCAATGGCATAGCGTAAGTCATGACCGGCACGATCTTTTACGTGATCGTAGGCATGCTTGTCTTGTCCCATGAGTTCAAGAATCAATTCCATGACTGCTTTGTTGTCTTGTTCGCCATCTGCACCAATAAGATAGGTTTCCCCAATTTTTCCTTTGGTCAAAATGGTCCATACGGCAGAAGAGTGGTCGTTGGTATGGATCCAATCGCGCACATTTTTGCCATCGCCATATAATTTTGGACGAATGCCGCTTAAGACATTGGTAATTTGACGCGGAATGAATTTTTCAATATGTTGGTACGGTCCGTAATTATTAGAACAATTAGAAATCGTTGCTTGGACACCAAATGAACGAACCCATGCTCTGACCAGTAGATCTGAGCCAGCTTTTGTTGAGGAATACGGGCTAGAGGGGTTGTACGGTGTTTTGTCCGTGAATTTCTCTCCAGGACCTTCACCATGGCCTGGTAAGTCCTCTCTTAATGGTAAGTCACCATATACTTCGTCTGTCGATACATGGTGGTAGCGTACGTTGTATTTCCGACACGCTTCTAATAATGTATAAGTCCCTACGATGTTTGTTTGCAGGAATGGGAATGGATCTTTTAGTGAGTTGTCATTATGCGACTCTGCGGCGTAATGCACAACGGCATCTGTGTCTTTGACCAATTGATCCACGATTTGGGCATCGGCAATGTCACCTACGACTAATTGAACGCGGTCTTCCGGTAGACCAGCTAAGTTTTCTTTATTGCCGGCATACGTTAATTTATCAAGGACAGTGACATGCACGTCTGGGTGATTGTTTACGATATAGTGAACAAAGTTTGAGCCGATAAAGCCCGCTCCACCTGTTACAATAATTTTTTTCATGTTGCTCTCCTTATATTTCTCCATAAACAAATGGATTTTCTGCTTCGAACTCTTTTAATGTTGGATGGTGTTTGTCTTTTTCTGACAAGATGGCTTTGTCATGGTCAATAGGCCATGTAATTGCCAAATCAGGATCATCAAAGGCAATGCCCCCATCCGCAGCTGCATCATAGTAGTTGTCACATTTGTATAAAAAGTTGACATTTTCAGTCAAAGTGACAAACCCATGAGCGAATCCTCTCGGTACAAGGAGTTGGCGGTGATTAGAGGCAGACAGGATGTATCCTTCCCATTTGCCATAGGTTGGGCTACCTTTACGCATATCCACGATGACATCTAAGACAGCGCCTGTCACCACACGAATGAGTTTCGTTTGAGCTGCTTCTCCCTTTTGAAAATGCAAGCCACGTAAAACACCTGGTTCGGTCGAAAGTGAATGGTTGTCTTGAATGAAATCAAATGACAACCCTGCCTCTTTAAAGTCTTGATCCGAGTAACTTTCTGTAAAAAAGCCCCGATGGTCGCCAAAGACTGCGGGTTCAATCAATTTGACATCTTTTAAGTTGGTTTCAGTAATGGTTAATTTTCCCATGATTTTCCTCCATGAACAAGCCGTAATAGATATTGGCCGTATTGGTTTTTCTTTAATGGTTGTGCCAATTCTTCTAGCTGTGCTTGATCGATATAGCCCATGCGATAGGCAATTTCTTCTAGACAAGCGACTTTTAGGTTTTGGCGTTTTTCGATTGTTTCGATAAAGGTAGACGCTTCAAGTAATGACTCATGTGTCCCAGTATCTAACCAGGCAAAGCCACGACCCATGACTTCCACAGAGAGGTCTCCGCGTTCTAGGTATGCTTTATTGACATCGGTGATTTCTAATTCTCCGCGGTCAGATGGTTGGATATTTTTGGCAATGGAAACAACATCATTGTCATAAAAGTACAAGCCAGTTACGGCGTAGTTTGATTTTGGTTGTGCTGGTTTTTCTTCGATGGATAATGCGTGCATCTGTTCATCAAAGTCGACGACACCGAATCGTTCTGGGTCATTGACGTGATACCCAAATACGGTCGCACCTTTTTCTTTTTGCGCTGCGCGTTGCAACATTTTTGATAACCCGCCGCCATAGAAAATATTGTCTCCAAGAACCAGACACACACTATCGTCACCGATAAACTCTTCACCTAAAATAAAGGCTTGCGCTAAGCCATCTGGACTAGGTTGTACTTTGTATTCAATATGAATACCTAATTCGTGCCCATCGCCAAATAATTCTTCAAATCGTGGTGTATCATCAGGTGTTGAGATAATCAACACTTCCTTGATTCCAGCCAACATCAAGGTCGACATTGGGTAATAAATCATTGGTTTGTCATAGATGGGCATTAATTGTTTTGACGTTGCACGAGTCAATGGGTACAAGCGTGTGCCTGAACCTCCCGCTAAGATAATTCCTTTCATACATAAGCTCCTTTACTTTTTGGCATCTCATCACTATTTTACCGATAATTGGGAATAAAAAAAACCCTTTTTTTATTTTTTCCTAGACTTTCGCCAAACATAGGCCCAAAACAAATGCCAACGCCAACGAAACTTTTGGGTAAAAGAAGCCGTTGTGGCAATTTCACTGACATTATTTGCGTGCCGGCGATAATACGTAAGTGGTTCCTTTAAAAGATACACGTTTTTGTCCGCAAGCATCCCAAGCCACATATCATGCATTGGAATGTTTGGTGGAAATGGCAAGGCTTTGTCTCGGAGTTGTGAGGTGATGGCCATCCCTGCACCTATAAATCCATTTTTTATTAACGTTTGCCATTTGCCAACTTTTACTTGTCGCAAGGCAAAATAGGAAGGATGAATGATCGTTCCTTGATCATCTACAATGGCTAAATCAGCCAGGACAATTTGGACATCTGGATGACTGTCAAATGCTGCAAGCATGCTTTTGACACGATTTGGTAGCCAATAATCATCTTGATCGGCCAAGAAAAGAATATCCCCTCGTGCTTTGCTTAGGACAAACGCGACATTGGCAATTACCCCTTTTTGGGGCCCGTCGAACAAATGAATCCGTGCATCCTGTGCTTCAAATTGCTGCAGTAACGTTCTTGTACCATCGCTTGACCCATCGTCCGAAATTAAGACTTCATCTTCAGGTTTTAACTGCTGGAGGATACTGGTCAATTGTTGATCTAGAAAACGCTCGCCATTGTAAGTCGTCATACAAACTGAAATCATTTCCTCTTCCTCCGCAAATTTTGATAACTTTTCCATGTGGCACGCCAAATCGAACGATTGCCAACTGATAAAAACTGTTTAATTGTTCGCCGCTGCAATTGCTGCAAATGACGTTGCTTCTTTTCTATCTCCACTTCTGTATAATAGCGTGCCTCGGCTGCTAAAATCGATTGATAACGTTCCATGGTCATGGTTTGATAATGAAGAACAGAAAGGTCATGTTCTAAACAAATAGGGAGTACCTCTATCTTTTTGTGATGAACATGCACTTGATAAAACAACCAATGATCCAAAAAATCTAGCGGAAATTCCAACGAAAAACCACCTATTTTTTCTAAAAAATTGACTCGCCAAACACTCGCTGAATTGATTGCCATTACCCGACGATTGGTTACCCCAATTGGAGGGCAATGCCAATTGCGATCAATGTAGGCATCGGCTAATAACGGAGAAATTTGTTTTTGGTTGGCAAACATTTGCGGTACCCGACAAACAACTTCGTCTAAAGGTTGTTTGTCTGTAAGGATAGCCGCCAGATAGTCCTCTGTAAGCGTGGTATCTTGATCAAGTAAAACCAACCACTCATGATGATGCTTGCTGGCTTCTGCCAGTGCCAGGTTATACGCTGGCGCTAGTCCTGGATTTTCGGGATACTGTTGATAAGTAATGTTGGCTTCGCCGACTATTGGGACGTCCTGCATTTCAGGGCCATTGTCAATAATTAGTAAATGATTTCCTGGATATTCTCGTAAAAAGGTACTCAGTAGTTTGTTACTGGCCACAGCTGGCCATGTTTGGCGATACAAAACGAGAACAAATTGTAAACTGGGTTTGCTCAATAGAATTTCCACCCCCATTTTCTAAAAAATTGCGCCATTGAACGCAGAAAAACCAAAAATAACTTGCCACTACGATGGGCTCCCTTGCCATAAAGATGGGTAACCGTAGCGAACGGTGTATAGACGATTTTGTACCCAGCTTGCTCAAATCGCAAACACAAGTCATTGTCTTCAAAATACATGAAGAATTGCTCGTCAAATCCGTTAATCTCTTGAAATGCCGCTAAGTTTATCGCCATAAAACAACCAGATCCCATGCGGATAAGTGAATAGCTGTGATCAGATAGATTGCGACACTCATAATCTGCCAAACGCTGATCAAATCTTTTTTTGATAAATTGAAACGGAATAAATCGTAAGGCGTAATCAAAAACAGTCAACTTGTGGCGGACTAAAAATTGCGTCGTGCCATCTTCATTTAGCACTTTTGGTGAAACAACAGCCGTTTTACGAGAAAGCGGATTGTTATAAACAAGATTGGCTAGCTCATCTAATGTCTGCCTATCAACTAAAATGTCCGGGTTACAAATCATAGCAGTTGTCCCTTTTACGTTTCGCAACACTTGATTATGTCCATAGCCAAAACCCCGATTTTCGGATGATTGGATGACTTTGACGAAAGAATAGGTTTTTATTCGTTCAACATAGGCTTGTTCGGATGCATTATCAAAAATAACCACTTGATAAGCAGCATCTGGTAAAAAGGAAGCAAATTGATCCAGCGTGCGAAAGATATCTTTGCTGTTATGTGTCACAATTGATATGATTATTGGTTCCATGGGGTCAATCCTTATCTTTAATTTGTCTTCTACATTCTGGTATTATACCATATTGCCCCTCTGTTCATTTTAAAAAACGGGAAAAGAAGAAAAATTTGCAAAAACATAAGAAAAGAGTAGCGGGTCATTCTCCTAAAGATCACTTTCGCGAGAATGGGGCTACTCTTCTTCCTAGTTGTCTAACTAAAGAAATAATGCTCAGTTAACGATTTTTTGATATCAAAAATCTCTGCTTCAACAAGCGGGGTTTCAGATGCAATGGGCTTGTCAACAAGTTCGCAGTGCTCCACTTCAAAATAAATTTTATCCGCTGTCACCTTTTGAACTTTTCCTCTGATTGCACGGTGAAATCCTTTTGGCTTCACTTCATAACGCTCACCTATTTGAATATCTTGAATATCTTTTACCATCTAAGCATCCCTCTTTTTTGTTTTGTCTTCTTATTAGTTTTAACATGTATTGAATAAATAGACAAGTCAATTTTGTAAAAAAAACAACATTTTCTTCTTTAGACCCCAAATAGAAGAAAATGTTGTTGGAAATTATGAACGAACCACAACCGCAAATTTTCGTTCGTCGTAAATGGCTTGGAATTTCGTTAATAGAAGCCAATAGGTGCCACTTATTGGATCTGACACATGAACTTGTTGGGTGGTTCGATCAAAACCATCGAGCGTAACAGCATGGTTGTTGTTGGCCGCTCTACCGAATGACCATTCGGCCCATCGTAATGGTTCAAAATCAATGGAGACCCAAGCAATCACGGGATTTCCTTTACCGACTTGGTCCAATAACTCATTTACGGAACAGCCTGAAATATCGCTCACTTCCCCATATGTTTGTCCCCACTTTGCTAATGGCCCCGGATAAATAGCCGTGTAGGTCCAATCGTTTTCTTCAAAAGGGCTCCCAACAAATCCCGTCTCCGGGCTTCCATTTGTTGTTTGGGGTATTTCTCTTAGAAAGGAGACTAAATCCATATTGGTTAGCTTTCCTTTAAATTGCAAAGCCTGTAGTAAGGATGCCCCTTCGCAGCCAGTTGGTGCACCAAGCGCGTATTGATCGTAGTTTGTAACATTTAATACTTGGCGCATGTTTCCATCATTCTCACTAAAAATCTGTGCACTTGCCATTTACACGCCTCTTTTCCAAACCATCTAACACAATTAATAACTACTAAATAATTAGATACGTTTTTTTACATTTGCAAGTTATTTTTACGACAATAATTCGTCCCATTTTCAAAGTTATGATAAACCATTGCTGATATCTCAGATTATTTATAAACAAAATTCAAAACAAAGACTCATCCGTAGTTCTCTATGAAATTTTGGTTAACAATGTAAAAAGAATCAGTGTTCCAATAAATAATAAGTTGCTTTTAAATGTCGTTAAATACAATGACTCTTATTAAAATCATGGAAAGAATCTAACCATAATGACCTTAAGTCTAGAACCTTATTTTCTAGATAAAATATGCACACATCAAAATAAAGGTATCCAATTAAAATGACTTTTTACATGATTTATATTACCTTTATTGAATTTGAACGAAGCTATTGCAATTTTCCAATTATATTTAATTGTGAAAAAACATCAGAATACCACAAGAATAGCTGTCTTTGAGTATAATAGCAAATAATTTATTAACTTTTATAGCAACTTTTCTACATTCTTCCAAATAATTTTTTTACGGTATGAATCGTTTGATGTTTTACTGGATTGGGATAATAAATAAATGTCCCAATTTTTTGAACAATGTGTCCATTAAAATGCTTTTTAAAATTTAAAATTCCATCTGTACCGTCGAAATTACCAGAAATTCCATAGAAATTGTAAGTAGCAATTTCTTTTTTTATACTTCTCTTCATGGCTTCATTCTGAATAAGGTATGGAGAATATAATTTTCGATATTTATCATTCGTCCCCGAAATAAAATACGTAGTTTCAAATTTATTATATATAATAATTGCACTTGATAATATTGTTTTTTCCTTTTTTTCATCTTTTATCATCTGCTCAATTTCAGATAATCTCTTTTTGTGTGAAGCTATTTGATTTTCATATTCTTTGCGTTTTTTTTCTTTTTTTAATGAAGTACTAGCGCTAATTTTTAATTCTAACTCTTTGATTTTTTCAATCAACTCATTTCTATATACAGAAAAATCAATTTCTGCAACTAAGAAATCCGCTTTTTCACCAAAGTATTTATAAAATAATTGATAATACTCCAATTCTTTATCATGAAAATTATGGAGTTGCGCAGAAGAACTAGTCAAGCTTTTAAAACTGTCTAATTCATTATATTCTAGATTGCGAATCTTGATACCAAAACTGTTGGCTTTTTTTAATGAATAAATTCCATCCTTTTCAAAAGAACTAGTTAGCGATTCATCAGTAAAATTTGATATATTTTTCACATATTGCCATAAAGCAATTGACTGTTGTTTTTCATATCCAACAGGGAATCCTTGATGCCTAAATCCACATTTTTTCATTGTATAAATTAAATCGCTATCATTTTCATATGAAACATTATATTGATTATCATATATCTTATAATCTATATTTGGACTAATTTCTAGCTGGATCCCACCGTTTCTTTTTATGTACGTTTTTAATTTTGAAAAAAATTCACTCAACAGATTAAATTCATTTTTTTCATCCGATAGTATAGGTCCAAAATTTACTTCAAATTTTTTTCCTCCAAATACTTTTATAGATGTTACTAATGCTGCACACATTATTCCATCGTCTTTTAAAGCTAAGTAAATTACTTCTAAACCACGTTCTTTAAAAACATCCCCCATCTCCGGTGTCTGTAAAAAACTATGATGCTTTGTCATGATAAAATTACCATACTCTTCCCTATCAATTACTTCCAACCTGTCTCTTATACACATCTGACGCTGCCGACGACTTAATAGG
>ENA-OWZU01000577-OWZU01000577.1-human-gut-metagenome-genome-assembly--contig:-NODE-577-length-10404-cov-6.611557_pt1 | contig 10404 bp, 5 predicted proteins | sample MGYA00249263_ERZ652121 | MGnify/ENA primary metagenome ERZ652121 (study PRJEB26925, sample SAMN05827113) | human gut metagenome | biome: ENVO:2100002; feature: ENVO:00000062; material: ENVO:00002003... | reverse complement strand
GGATGCACGGCCTGCACGCGCAGGAACAGCAAATCGCCACCGAGCGACACCGTGGATTGCAGCAGCGCAATCAGCGCGAACACTCCGTAATGCCCAAGGAAGAGCCGATGCGGCCGCGGATCGCCCAATGCTTTGCGCGTCCGGCGAGACACGGTGGTTTTCAGCGTCACCACCATCAGCAGCGCGCCCACCCACAGCGGCAGCAGCGTGTAGAACGGTGCCATCGACGAACCGAAATTCGCCACCGGGAATACGGCCTTGCGCCTGAGCTGCACCGGCGCGGCCAACGTACTGGCCAGCGTTTCGGGATCATTGCCCAGCACCTCTTTGACCATGCTCATATCGCCACTGTTTAGTGCGTCGCTCAGTGTACTGTTGAACGAAGCCAGTTCGGCACCGGCGGAACGCAGTTTGCCGGACACCTTGTCCAACGCGGTGCGAGCGTCGCCGAGCATATCGCTGGCGTCGTCGGAAGTCCTTTTCAGGTCGCCGAGCGTGGAGTCCAACTGGGTGGCGCCGGAACTCAGTATGCCGGAGGCGTCAGAGACGGTGGACGACAGGGAGTCGATCTGCGGTTTCACCGTGGCCGTGAAATCCGACTTGATATTGGCGATACTGTTCTGCGCTTGATCGGCCAGATCCTTGACCTGCGCATGCTGATCCTGCGCGTCCTGATTACCTTGGCGAATATTGGTCGCCGCTGTATTCAGCGCTTGCCGCAGCCTGTTCTGCCGTGCGATTGAACGGTCAATCGCCGTGATGATGGATGAGTCGTTGCCCAGTATGCCGGCCAACGTGTTGCGAATTTCAGTGTATTTCTCCGTCTGCTTGCCAATGGCCGTGGCTTGACGGTCCAATTCGTCGGCGACCGTGGTGGCACCATCATTCGCGTCGGAATACAGCTTGTCTATGGAATCGGACACCGCGCCGAAACTGGAGGCGCTCGCGTCCAGTGCGCTGCTCATCGCGTCAGCGGTGGTGCCCAGGGCTCCGGCCACGTCGGTGACTTCCTGTTTGGCGCTGGCAAGATCCTTGCCGCCTTGTTTGGCGGCAGAGGAAACCTGAGTGATTAGTGAGTTCGAGGTGTCGAGCAAGGCGCCGGCCGTATCGGTCAATGCGCTGTATGTGCCAAGCAGATCCGCAGTATCGTCAAGCTGTGTGGCGAAATTGGCGATGTTGGCGTTGAAGGTATTCAGTTGCTCTTTGGCCTCGGGCTTGGACAGCTGATCGGCCAGCGAAGACGCGATTTCCAGCCCGGCCGAAGTGATGGTCTTAGCGAACGTGGTGTTGATTTCCGCCGCAACCTCATCCGTGCCCTCGTTGAGCAGATTCGGTGCCAGCGCGTTCTTCTTCTCGTTGCGGTAATAGGTCAGTTCGGCATGCTGCACGTCGTCGGAGAAGAAGGTCATCATGTCTTTGCTGAACGACTTCGGAATTACGATGGCCGCGTAGTATTTGCCGGATCGTGCGCCCTCGACGGCATCGGCTTTGGACGTGATCGTCCAATCGAGCTGACTGTTGGCGCGCAGCGCGTTCACCACCTGATCGCCGACCGTGACTTTCACCGGGATCAGGTCGGAACGATACCCCTCATCCACATTCGCCACCGCGAATTTCAGGTTCTTCATATTCGAGAACGGGTCCCAGCATGCGGCCACGTTGAACCAGGTGAACAGGCCGGGAATCATCACCAAGCCGATCACGATGATGATGGAGACCACGTTGCTGGTCAGGCGTTTGATGTCGCCGGTAAACAGTTTCCACATGGTGTTCATCGTGCGTGCCTGCCTTCCTTGGTCGGCGGAATAGTGGGGATGATTGCGGTAACAGCGGCGCTCGGGTCCGCTTCTTCGTGGCGTTCGGCGGAGGTGTCGCGACGCTTGGCCTTATGCCCGTACAGCATGGCGCGGATCGACTCGTCGGAGAGGCTGCCGAGCTCGGTTTGGCGGCGGATGGAATCGCGCATGAATTCCACGACCATCAGGAAGCCCATGATGATGAGCACCCATGCCAGCCATGTGCCCATGACTACGATTTTCTCGCTGGTGGTCAGCGCAAACATGATAATGAGCGCGGCCGGCACCACGAATCCGGCAATAAGCGCACCCAGCAGCAGCCGGGGATAACGGTAGGCGAATTTGGCGGCCCGACGTTCGATGGCATGACGGTATTCGTCGTGGTCGGCCAGTGCTGCAATGGCCTGAGTGACACGGTATTCGCTGCCGGGCAGATGCACCGGCTCGCCGATAATCATGTCGCTTTCCTTGATTTCCCGCGCGAACAGGCGGTTGAGATTGGCCAGTTTCGGCCGGGCGCCGAGGCCAAGCGCAAAGGCCAGAACCACGAAAACCAGCAATTTGCCGATATAGGCGAACCAGAGGCCGTCGTAGAAGCCGCCGATGGTTTCACGCATCGCGTCAATCGAATAGGTGAACGGCAGCAGCGGGTAGATGGCGCGGAAGAACGCGGGCATCATTTCAATCGGGTACAGGCCGGAGGCGCCCGGCACCTGCAGAATGACCAGCGCCACGCATACGCCTTTGCCCACGTGCATGAACGTGGTGGAGAGGGCGAAAATCACCGACATATACACCAGTGAGGTGATGACGCAGGTGAGCAGAAACACTGGGGCGCTCGCGCATTGAATGCCGATGACAAGATTGCCGATGGCCGTGACCAGGCCTTGGACGGCAGCCAGCGTGGCCAGTAGCAGGAAGCGACCGAGATAGCCTTGGGTTGGTGTGAGATCGTCGATGCCCTCATCATCGGTTTCGAGTTTGGGAATGACCACGAGCACGAACGCGCCCACCCACAAAGACAGGGTGGTGAACAGCGGTGCCATGCCGGAACCATAGGAGGCGACCGGATAGACGGCCTGTTCGCTGATAACAGTGGGGGAGAGCATGAAGTCGGCGATTGTGGCGGCATCCAGTTTGCCGTCGGTGCCGATCAGGGAACTGAGTGAACTGGAGATGCTCAGGGCTTTGATGTCGGTGACCAGCGTATCGAGCTTGGTTTGTACGCCGGCCAGCGCCTTATCGGTGTCGCGCAGCGCGGTCACCGTGGTGGAGGCTGCTTTGTCGAGTTGGTCGAGGGTATGCTTCGACTGATCGATGAGTGAGCCTTGCGACGTGATGCCGGTCGACAGAGTGCTGGCGGTCGAGCTGAGGGCGTTGAGACCGGTGTTGAGCTGAGGAATGGCGCCGGAGGTGATGGTGCCGCGAGCGGTATTGGCCTCGCGCACCGTGGTTTGGGTGGCGGTATTGAGATGCTGCGCCAATCCGGCGGTGTCTGTGGAGGCATTGCCGATAGTGGTGTTCAGGCTATCGAGGTTGCCCAGTGCGCCGGCAAGCTCGCTATTGCGGCTTTCCAGTGTGGCAATGGCGGATTGCAGCGGTTCTCGATTGGCGTTCGGCAGCCCTTTGAGTTGGTCGATGATGTCGGCGTTCGCTTGGTTGATGTCTTCCGCCGTATTGATCAGTCCGCCTACCTGCTGATTGGCGGCGCTGATGGTTCCGGTTACCGTGCCCACGCTTTGGTTGGCCTGTGCTGCGGCTTGGCTCAGCAGGCTTGAGCCTTGGTCAAGCGCTTCGGACGTGGAGGTGACGAAGCCGTTCAGACTGGTCTGGGTAGTGCCGATCAGGGTGGAGACGCCGGCCAGACCTTCTGCAGTGTCGATGCCAAGTGTGCGCGCGTCGTCCAGCGCCTGACGTGCGGTGCGTGTCTGCTCTGGGGTGTCGGTGAGTTTGGTGGTGAGCTTGGCGATGGTGCTGCGTGTGTGCTGCACATCGTCGGAGGCCTTGGCAAGGGCCGTGAGGGCCTTGGCTTTGGTGGTGTCTTCGGTACTGATGGCTTTGCCGTCAACCGTATTGATGACTTCGGTAAGTACTTCGGATACGGTGGAGACGAATGTGGAATTGACCGTGCGGTCCACAGTGGACGCGCCGACGTCGGTGACTTTGGGGGCGATGGCGCTGGCTTTTTCGTTGACGTAATACTCCAGAGTGGGCCGACTCTTGCCGCCGGTCACCACGCCGGCGAGATCGTCGGAAAAGTCTTTGGGAATGATGATGGCTGCGTATGCCTTGCCGGATTCCACTTGGTCCATGGCCTCGGCTTCGGTGACGAAGGTCCAGCCGAGCTGGTCGTTGCTTCTCATCTGCTTGACGATTTGATCGCCGAGGTTCTGCTTGCCGATGAGCGCGTTGTCGGTGCCGTCGTCATTGTTGGCGATGGCGACGGTGATGCCTTTGGTATTGCCGTACGGGTCCCAGAAGCCGACGATGTTGTACCACGAATACAGTGGCGGGATGAACACCATGCCGAACAGGATCACCCATGCGGCCGGCACCTTGAACAGGCGCAGGAAGTCGCGTCTGAGGACCTTGAAGATATTGCCCACTGATACCTCCGGAGCTTGGTGTTGCTTGGTTGCTACGTTTTCCGTAGCGATACGTTAATCGTAGCGCTACGTTTGTAGTAGCGTAATACGGCTGCCGGAGATTAATGGGGTGATTGATGATGTTTTTGGCGGAATAACGCTGCTGCCCAGCGGCTTATCGTGTGTCGCTGGGCAGAGCGAAAGGCGTTCTGGAACTTATTGACAAGATTTCTGGATGGTTTTTGGACGTTTCCTGAACGCGATGGATAGGCTCGGTGCTCGGCAATGTAGACAGACATGTACCGACCGCCCATCAAGTTCAGCAAAACCGCAATCGGGTGATAGGGTGAGGGGACGCTATGTGGGGAGGAAACCATGGTTGAATTCAAGGACGATGGCACGGCCAATACCCCCGGCAAGCCGCGGGAGAACCGTGACGCCGAGTCCGCAGTCGTGTCCGATCTGGTGGCCGTCGAACTGGATGACGCCGGCTTGAACCTGAACGCCAAGCGATTACCGATTCTGGCGCGCATCTATGGCGCGGTCGTGCTGCTGGACGGACTCGCCACATTGCCGATTATGGTGATTTCCATCCTCTATGCCGTGCGCGAGATTCTGGATGGTCATGTGCACGTCGATGCGATGAGCCTGACCTTCATCCTGTCCGCGATTCATGCGGTGGTGCTGGTAGTCAGTGCCGCATGCCTGATTGTGCTCGGCGTGATGCTGCTGCGCAATCATCGCCGGTATGCCGCGCGCTGGACCTACGTGCTGATGCCGTTGACGTTGGCCGACGGCATGCTGTCGCTGGCCCTGACCGGCCTTGGCTTCAACCTGCTGCTGCCGCTGATTCAGATGATTATTCTCGTCGTGATTTCGGTGACCGCCGATCCCTCCCTGAGCGAGGAACGCCGTCTGCAGCGCGCGCTCAGGCGTATGGACGATCGCGATGATTATGAATCGGCTGTGGCGGCCGGCATGCTAGGCCGCGACCAGTCCGGCAAGGGCTATATTGCGCTGGACTTTTTCAATATCTTCTGGCTGTTTACCATCGCTTCGGTGGGTGGCCTGATTGTGGAGACGATCTACCATATGGCGCTGTATAACGGTGAACTTCAGGACCGCGCTGGTTTGCTGTGGGGCCCGTTCTCGCCGATTTACGGCTGTGGTGCGGTATTGGTAACCGTGTGCCTGAATCGTCTGTGGAAGGCGAATCCGTTCTTGATTTTCTGCGCTTCGGCGGTGATCGGCGGCGCGTTCGAATATTGCACCAGCTGGTTCATGGAAGCGGCGTTTGGTATTACCGCGTGGGATTACACCGGCCGTTGGCTGTCCATCGACGGACGTACTTCGGGCCAATTCATGTTCTTCTGGGGACTGATTGGTGTGGTGTGGATCAAGTGGCTGTTACCGCGACTGCTGGCTCTGATTAATCGCATTCCATGGAAAGTGCGGTATTCGCTGACTGCGGTATGCACGGTGCTGATGGTGATCGACATTGCCTTCACGCTGATGGCCTTGGATTGCTGGTATGGGCGCATGGCCGGCCAGCCGCAGGATTCACCGGTCGCGATGTGGTTCAGCGAACGCTACAGCGACGCTTACATGGCCAATCGCTTCCAGACCATGCATATCGACCCTTCCAAGGCCGGGCGTATGTGAATGGCCGGCAAGTAATTACGCTTCGCGGGCAGAAGGTGCGTAGAACCTAAGACAGCCCTCGCGTGTGGGTGGTAAGCGGGATACACTTTCAAGCGTTGAAGGAATGATTCCCTCCGCTGATGCGCTGTTTTGTGACGCGCGTGATGACGATGGGACAATCAAACGAAAGGCAAGGCACATGGCCGAAGCTACAGCAAACATTGGTGTGATTGGACTGGCCACGATGGGCTCCAATCTGGCGCGTAATCTGGCGCACCATGGCAACACGGTGGCGTTGTTCAACCGCCACTACTCGCGTACCGAGAAGCTCATGAACGAGCATGGCACCGAAGGCAACTTCGTGCCGGCCGAAACGCTCGAGGAATTCGCCGCGTCCCTGAAGCGTCCGCGTACCGCCATCATCATGGTCAAGGCCGGTGCTCCGACCGACGCGACCATCGCGCAGCTGGAAGAGGTGTTCGAACCGGGCGACATCATCGTCGACGGTGGCAACTCCTTCTTCAAGGACACCATCAAGCGTGAGAAGGAAGTACGTGCCAAGGGCTTCCACTTCGTGGGTTGCGGCGTGTCCGGTGGTGAGGAAGGCGCGCTCAACGGCCCGTCTCTGATGCCCGGTGGCACTGCGGAATCCTGGAAGACCTTGGGCCCGATTCTTCAGTCCATCGCCGCCAAGGTGAACGGCGAACCGTGCGTGACCCACATCGGCACCGATGGTGCCGGCCACTTTGTCAAGATGGTGCACAACGGCATCGAGTATGCCGATATGCAGGTGATTGGTGAGGCGTATGACATTCTGCGCCGTGGACTCGGCATGGATGCCGAGGAGATTGGCGACGTGTTCGCTGAATGGAACAAGGGCGACCTTGACTCCTACCTGATCGAGATCACCGCTGAGATTCTGCACCACAAGGATGCCGAAACCGGCAAGCCGTTCGTGGACGTGGTCGTGGATCATGCCGGCATGAAGGGTACTGGTACGTGGACCGTGCAGACTGGTCTGGAATGTGGTTCTCCTGTGGCTGCCATCGGTGAAGCCGTGTTCGCTCGTGCACTGTCTTCGCACGGTGAGCTGCGTGAAGACGCTCAGAAAGAAGGTCTGGCTGGCCCGAATAAGGCCATCGATCTGGGCGGAGAAGACAAGGCCGCGTTCGTCGAGGACGTGCGCAAGGCCCTGTTCGCTTCCAAGGTCGTGGCCTATGCTCAGGGCCTGAACGAGATTCAGGACGGTGCCAAGGAATACGGCTGGGATATCAACCTGTCCGAAGTGGCCCGCATTTGGCGTGGCGGCTGCATTATTCGCGCCCAGTTCCTGCTCGACCGCATCACCGAGGCCTTCAGGGGCGATAACCCGCCGGCTTCCCTGCTGTTCGATCCGTACTTCGAGAAGATCATCGGCGAATCGCAGGATGCATGGCGTCGTGTAATCGTGCGTGCCGTGGAGGCCGGTATCCCGACCCCGGTGTTCTCCAGCTCCCTGGCGTACTACGATGGTCTGCGCTCCAAGCGCCTGCCCACCGCTCTGACCCAGTCCCAGCGTGACTTCTTCGGTGCCCACACCTACGGCCGCGTAGACAAGCCCGGCGTGTTCCACACGCTGTGGGCTGAAGAAGGCAAGCCTGAAATCGAGGCGTAGCCTCGTGATTTCAGGTTTAGGACAGCCCTGTGGGCTGTCCGGCCTTCTTCAGGCTCGGCGATAGCCGAGCTGAGAAAACAGCAAGCCCGAGATCGAGGCGTAGCCTCGCGATCTCGGGCTTAGGGGAGCCCGGTGGGCTCCCCGGCCCTCTTCGGAGCGAGGCGGCTATGCCGCCGAGCCAACACTGAGCCTCGCCGCAGGCGAGTCCCTAATTGCAGGGGCCGGCGGCGAAGAGGGCAAGTCCGAGATTGAGGCGTAGCCATAGACGAATTAAGCCCCCTCATCAGAGGGGGCTTAATTCACTCACAACTCGGTGACGGTTTCTTCGGTGGAGAACCAGATGAACTCGTCCACTCCGTTGGCGTAGGAGGACGGGTAATCCGGTTTGTTGGGCTGCTCGAAGACATGGGCCAGCGATTCGGCTTTGCCGGCACCGGCGGCGAAGAACCACGTATGGCGTGAACGCGCGATGAGCGGCGCGGTCAATGAAACACGCAGCGGCGGCATCTTGGGGGAGTGGTTCACACCCACGGTGAGCCTATCAGTAACCTTGACCTCATCATGACCAGGGAACAGCGACGCATAGTGACCGTCCGGTCCCATGCCGAGAATCATCAGATCGATTACCGGTTCCGGCCCCAATTCATTCACCAACTCGCGCTCATAGTCGCTCGCGACATCGTCCAGCAACGCATCATTCGCGGCATCGGCGGCGGCGCGAACGGAAGCATCATCGCTGTCGGCCTGATCCATCACATCGGCGATGTCATCGGCTGAACGGGTATCGGCCGCCATCTCATGAATATTCGACTCAGGCAGCTTGCCATCTGCCACCAGCTGGTCAAGCAGCAGGCGACGGGCCTCCAAAGCATTGCGATCGGTGTCGTAAGCCGGCACAAAACGTTCGTCGCTCCACCAGAAATGCACGCGCGACCAATCAATCGCGTCAGCCAGCGGATCGTTCAGCACCAAGCCCAGCGGCTGCGCGGCCGAACCGCCAGACAGCGCCACATCCACACGCGTGCGATGCGTGCCATCAGGCAATCGTTCGGCGAGCAAATCGAGTAGCGCCAAGACAAAACGTTGCGCGCCAGCCTGAATCATCAGATCTTTATTCGGATACACAATGAGTTTTCGAGTTGCCATGTATGGTCCTTGTATGGGGTATGTGTCGTACTTTGCAATGTGGATTGTGTTGTCAGTTGACAACACAATCCACATTGTGCGACATCGCATATGTCACTTTATTACTCCGCGGGCATGAGCTTCGGCATCGCATGAGGTAGGAAACGATGAGCAACGGCGTTGGCATGGCTCGGCCACAATTGCCGAACTCATTCCAACGCCGCTGTGGCAACGGGTTCTACCGACTTCAGTGACGAATCAGATCCCAGCCTTCGTTGATGACCTCGGCGTAGATCTCATCGGGATCGATGCGACGCAGTTCCTCGGTCAGGCAGTCCTCGATGGTGCGCATCGGCACGGACACTTCCTGCGGAGTCTGGCCGGGCAGCGAGATCAGCGCTTGGTCCTCATACGGGCGTTCCAGCGAGATCACACCGTCCTCACGGGTCAGGTACACGCCGGTCACGGCCTGCGCGTCGGGCACGAACTCAGTTTCGACTGGTACGCCGAGTTTCAGACGCAGCCATGCGCACAGCATTTCCATAGGCAGGAAGTCGGCCTTGCCGGTCACCTTCGCGGCGGTGATGGGCAGGTGCGGCGGCTGATCGAGCATCGAGGCGAGCATTGCGCGCCAGACGGTCAGTCGTGTCCAGGACAAGTCGATATCTTCCGGTGTCCAATTGCGGCGCAAACGCTCAATCGTGGCCTCCGGATTATTGGAGTGCAACGCGTCGGTGATGCGACTGCGGGCCATCGCACCCATCAGATCCTTGGCCGGGTTCGACGGCGGTGTGGTCGGCCACCACGCCACTACAGGCGCATCCGGCACAAGCAGCGGGATAACCAGCGTATCCGGGTGGTTGATAAGGCCACCGCGCGGACGCAAGATGATGATCTCACCGGCACCGGCGTCCGCGCCGAATCGCACTTGGGCGTTCAGGTTGGAATCGTTCGGATCGTTCGGGCCGTCGGTCAAATCGACGGCCGGATTATCGCGACTCGCGCTCACCTCGGCGGCCACTTCGGCCGCGTTCGGTTCGCCTTCGCCGGACTGATCGGCAGGATTGGTATCCGGTACTACGGCAATCACGCGGCACGGGTGCTCACGGCTGGCCGAGTTCGCGATTTCCAGCGCATGCTCTAGGTCCGCGTCCTCGGTGGCGATGAGCAGCGTCAGCACGCGGCCGGTCGCCGATTCGCCGCGCTCCTCGTGCAGCTGTTCGATTTTGTGCGCAATCTCGCGGGTGCGGGTGTTCGGCATATCGATGATCATGGCATCCTCCAGTGGCGGCCGTCGCGCGCCAGCATTTCGTCGGCCTGTGCCGGACCCCACGTACCGGCGCGGTAGGCCTGCGGCTGGCCAAGCGTGGACCAGAATTGTTCAATCGGATCGAGGATCTCCCAGCTGAGGTTCACCTCTTCGGTGGTCGGGAACAACGGCGGATCACCGAGCAGCACGTCCAGAATCAGTCGCTCATAGGCTTCCGGCGAGTTCTCGGTGAAGGAGCGGCCGTAGCTGAAGTCCATGTTCACGTCACGGACCTCCATCTGTCTCTTATACACATCTCCGAGCCCACGAGACTCGACGTCACATCGTATGCCG
>ENA-OWZU01000572-OWZU01000572.1-human-gut-metagenome-genome-assembly--contig:-NODE-572-length-10448-cov-5.032137_pt1 | contig 10448 bp, 9 predicted proteins | sample MGYA00249263_ERZ652121 | MGnify/ENA primary metagenome ERZ652121 (study PRJEB26925, sample SAMN05827113) | human gut metagenome | biome: ENVO:2100002; feature: ENVO:00000062; material: ENVO:00002003... | reverse complement strand
TCTCGTGGGCTCGGAGATGTGTATAAGAGACAGTGATAATATAAAATAATAAAAAAACGAGGAACAACATATATGATCACAAGCACATCCAATGCCAGAATCAAACGCCTGGTAAATTTAAAAAAGAAGAGAAAACTAAGAGACGAAGAGGGCGTCTTCCTTGTAGAAGGAATCCGCATGTTCCGGGAAGTGCCGCTCGACAAGTTAAAAGAAGTCTACGTATCTGAATCCTTTTACAAAAAAGAAAAAGATACCGTAAAAGAAGTCCTGAAAGATTCGAAAATAAGAGTGGAGGAACTGACAGATACCGTATTCTCACATGCGTCAGATACCAAGACCCCGCAGGGCATCCTGTGCGTGGTGGAGCAGATGAATCACAAAATCAGCGAACTGACTTCAGCAGAGTGTCCGCTGATCATGGTATTAGATCATCTGCAGGATCCGGGTAATCTGGGAACGATTCTGCGTACGGCAGAAGGCGCCGGTGTAACAGGAATTCTAATGGACAGGGAATGCGTCGATATCTACAATCCGAAAACGATCCGCTCGACCATGGGATCGGTATACCGTATGCCGTTTGTATACGTGGAAGATCTGGGTAAGGGAATCCAGGATTTAAAAGACAAAGGTATTACGACCTATGCGGCACATCTGGAAGGAAAGCATTCCTATGATGAAGAGGACCTGACGAATCCGTGTGCATTCCTGATCGGGAATGAGGGAAATGGACTGAGACGAGAGATTGCAGATATGGCAGACTGCTATATCAAGATCCCGATGCTTGGTCAGGTAGAGTCGTTGAATGCCGCAATCGCCTCTTCTGTGCTGATGTTCGAGGCTGCAAGACAGAGAAGGAAGGCAGATTAATCTCCTGAAACCACTTTTATACAGAATATTTATCTGTATATTACATAAAATGAGATACAATCCACTCATTTTGCACAAGAAAATTGCTTTCTTTATCAGAGTATAGTAATATAGTGAACAAGAAATAATATATACGGAAAAGAGAGGACGGCTTATGAAAGTGATCTATTGGCTGGCGATATTTATTGTACTGCTGATCATTGAAATTGCGACGATGGGACTTACCACCATCTGGTTTGCCGGAGGCGCACTGATCGCATTCTGTGCGGGGTTTGTCGGCTTTGGACTGGGCGTTCAGGTTGGTACATTTATCGCAGTTTCGCTCCTGCTTCTGCTTCTGACGAGACCACTTGCGGTGAAGTACTTTAATCAGGAGAGACAGAAGACGAATGCAGAAAGCCTGATCGGCCAGCAGGCATTGGTGACAGAAGACATCGATACGATAAAGGCCAAAGGGCAGGTAGAGATCCGGGGCCAGATCTGGTCGGCGAAGACGGATGAGCCGGACGGAACAATCCCGAAGAACACAGTTGTTGTAGTAAATGGTATTCAGGGCGTGAAACTGATCGTGCGTGCCAGAGAGGAGTAGAGTATGATTTTTGGATTGATTTTATTAGCGATTATTATCTGCGTGGTGATTTCCTGTGTAAAGATAGTCAGACAGGCGCAGGCATTGGTTATTGAAAGACTGGGGGCATATCAGGCAACATGGGGAACCGGACTTCACTTTAAGATTCCGATTTTTGACCGTGTGGCAAGAAGAGTGGATCTGAAAGAGCAGGTAGTGGATTTTGCACCGCAGCCGGTTATCACAAAAGATAACGTAACGATGAGAATTGATACCGTTGTATTTTATCAGATCACGGATCCGAAGATGTTCTGTTATGGTGTGGCGAATCCGATCATGGCGATCGAGAACCTGACAGCTACGACACTTCGTAACATCATCGGTGATCTGGAATTAGATCAGACACTGACATCCAGAGAGACGATCAACACGAAGATGAGAGCATCTCTGGATGTGGCAACCGATCCTTGGGGAATCAAGGTAAACCGCGTGGAACTTAAGAACATTATCCCACCGGCAGCCATCCAGGATGCAATGGAGAAGCAGATGAAGGCAGAACGTGAACGCCGTGAAGCAATCTTACGTGCAGAAGGTGAGAAGAAATCTACAATCCTTGTGGCAGAAGGCCACAAAGAGTCTGCAATTCTGGATGCGGAAGCTGAGAAGCAGGCGGCTATCCTGAAAGCAGAAGCACAGAAAGAAGCCACGATCCGTGAGGCTGAAGGTAAGGCAGAAGCCATCATGAAAGTACAGCAGGCAAATGCCGATGGAATTCGTTTCCTGAAAGAAGCAGGAGCCGATGAGGCTGTTCTTACCATGAAAAGTCTGGAAGCATTTGCAAAAGCTGCTGATGGAAAAGCAACGAAGATCATCATCCCGTCAGAGATCCAGAGCATTGCAGGTCTGGTAAAATCTGTTACAGAGATTGGCGCAGATGATAAAAAAGAAGAAAAGTAGACAAAAGACATAAGATAAAAGTCAAAGAATAAAAGCGAGGTACAAAACAATGGATTTAAAAGGCAGAAATTTCCTGACACTGAAAGATTTCACACCGGAAGAGATCACATATCTGCTTGATCTTTCCGCAGAATTGAAAGAAAAAAAGAAAAAAGGAATTCCGGTTGATAAATACAGAGGAATGAATGTGGCATTGATCTTTGAAAAGACCAGTACCAGAACCCGCTGTTCTTTCGAAGTAGCTGCTCACGATATGGGTATGGGAACGACTTACCTTGATCCTTCAGGTTCACAGATCGGGAAGAAAGAAAGTATCGAAGATACAGCAAGAGTTCTCGGAAGAATGTTTGATGGAATCGAGTATCGTGGATTTGGACAGGAGATTGTGGAGGAACTGGCCAAATATGCAGGTGTTCCGGTATGGAACGGACTGACGAATGAGTATCATCCGACACAGATGCTGGCGGATATGCTGACGATCCGTGAACATTTCGGACATCTGAAAGGTATCAAACTGGTATACATGGGTGATGCAAGATACAATATGGGAAATTCCCTGATGATCGCATGTGCCAAATTAGGTATGCATTTCGTGGCATGTACGTCTAAGAACTATTTCCCGAATGAGGAACTGGTAGAGACTTGCAAAGGATATGCAAAAGAGACAGGAGCAACCATCACACTGACAGAAGATATCGAAAGCGGAACCAAAGATGCAGACGTTATCTGTACGGATGTATGGGTATCCATGGGTGAGCCGGACGAAGTATGGGAAGAACGTATCCGCGAACTGTCCCCATACAAGGTGACAAAGAAAGTAATGGAAAATGCAGGAGAACAGGCAATCTTCTTACACTGTCTGCCGGCATTCCACGATCTGAAGACAAAGATCGGTAAACAGATCCATGACAAATTCGGTCTGGACGATATGGAAGTTACAGATGAAGTATTTGAGTCTCCACAGTCAAAAGTATTTGACGAGGCAGAGAATCGTATGCATACGATCAAGGCTGTCATGGTGGCAACACTTGGTGAAAGAGAGTAGGCAAGATCAGACAGATTATGAAATCAGAAATATTACGTTTGTTAAAAGAAAGCGATACATATATTTCCGGACAGCAGTTGTGCGAACAGTTTCAGGTATCCAGAACGGCCATTTGGAAAGTGATCGACCAGCTTAAAAAAGAAGGTTATGAGATAGAGGCGGTGCGCAACAAAGGCTACCGCCTTATCGACAGTCCGGATGTTATGTCAAAAGCAGAGATTGAAAGTCTTGTAGACACAAAATGGGCAGGAAAAAATGTCGTATATTACGATGAAATTGACTCGACCAATAACCGTGCCAAAGAAGCCGGAGATAACGGGGCTGCTCACGGTACTTTATTCGTGGCAGATATGCAGGTGGCAGGAAAAGGCCGCAGAGGCCGTGTCTGGAAATCACCGTCCGGAAGCAGTATCTATATGACGATCCTGTTGTATCCGGATATTCCGCCGGTAAAGGCACCACAGCTTACGTTACTTATGGCGATCGCTGTGGCAGAAGGTATCCAGGAAGTGACCGGACTTGAGACGAAGATCAAGTGGCCGAATGATATCGTGGTGAACGGCCGGAAGATCTGCGGTATTCTGACGGAAATGAGTACGGAGATCGACTATATCAATCATGTCGTGATCGGTGCCGGAATCAATGTGAATCAGGATACATTTTCGGATGATATTAAGGCAACGGCTTCCTCACTTAAGCTGGAACTCGGAAAGAGCGTAAAGCGTTCCGAGCTGATCGCAGCAGTGATGAAGAGCTTTGAAAAATGCTATGAGATCTTCATTGAGACGGAAGATCTGTCGGGCTTACAGGAACTTTATAATTCCATGCTGGTGAACCGGGATCAGGAGGTCAAGGTCCTGGAACCAGGAAATGAATATAAAGCGCACGCCATCGGCATCAATCAGACTGGAGAACTGATTGTAAGAACGCCGGATGGGAAAGAAAAAGAAATCTATGCCGGAGAGGTATCAGTTAGAGGTGTTTATGGGTATGTATGATGAAAAAGTGGTGCTTTGCGGCGCCAATTCATATGAAGAAAAATATTATCTGAATCCGGATTTTGAACAGCTCCCGGATGATGTAAAGAATGAACTGAAGATCATGTGCGTGTTGTATGTGCATGATGTAGGAGGAATCCTGACGCTGGTATTCGAAGAGAACGGGGAATTATGCTTTGAAGTAACCTCCGATGATTTTGACCCGATGTTCGATGACATCGGAAGCCAGCTTAAGATCAAGCAGCTGCAGAGAGACAAGCAGGATCTTCTGCAGGCATTGCAGTTATATTATAAAGTATTCTTCCTGGGTGAAGAGATAAACAGCGAAGAGTAACTATAAGGAAACAGACAAAACAGGAGGAGAAAGATGCTTCTTGTAATCGATGTAGGAAATACGAACATTACACTCGGAGTGTTTAACAAAGACGAATTATTTGGCACATTCCGTATGAAGACAAAGCAGCCGAGAACATCGGATGAATATGGAATTACTTTACAGGAACTGGTAGAAAGACACGGGATCGAAAGCTCGAAGATCAATGCAGTGATCCTTGCATCCGTAGTGCCGGATGTGATGCATTCACTCGGCAGTGCGATTATCAAATATTTCGGCGTAAAGCCGGTGGTTGTATCTGCAGGAATTAAGACGGGAATCCGTATCGTCACGGAGAATCCGAGACAGGTCGGCCCGGACCGTATCGTAGATGCAGTCGGTGCTTACACCTTATATGGTGGACCGGCGATCGTGGTAGACTTCGGAACGGCAACGACATTTGATGTGATCGGCCCGGACGGAACATTTGAGGCGGGCGTGATCGCACCGGGAATCCGCACTTCGGCACAGTCTCTCTGGGGAGAGGCAGATATGCTTCCGGCAATCGAGATCCGTAAGCCGAATTCCATTCTCGCAAAAGAGACGATCACGGCAATGCAGGCAGGCCTTGTATATGGTCAGATCGGTCAGACTGAATATATCATTAAGCGTATGAAAGAAGAGTCCGGCTACCCGGATGCAAAGGTTATTGCAACCGGCGGACTTGGCAAGATGATTGCGAATGAAACAGACATGATCGATGTGTATGATTCACAGCTTACGTTAAAAGGACTTCGGTTCATTTACGAAAAGAATAAAAAAAGTAAATAATCTACGGTGTTGATAATGTAGACTTTCAGAGAAATGTGCAGCACTATATATCAAGATGGTTCCGCCAGTGTAAGAGTGGGGCTATCTTAGCTGATATATAGTGCTGTGTGTTTCTTGGAGGAAATGAAGTATAATTGTGAGAAGAATGATAAGTATCCTGGAATAATCGAAAATAGAAGATGTTTGTAAATTGTTCAGGGATAACCAGGATAGAAGATAATAGTAATTAAAATTAATTAACAGGAGTAGAAAGATGAAAATCGGGAATGTTAATCTGGCAAATCCATATATTCTCGCGCCGATGGCGGGAGTAACGGATCTGCCGTTCAGATTGCTCTGTAAAGAGCAGGGAGCCGGACTTTTGTGCATGGAGATGATCAGCGCGAAAGCCCTGCAGTATAAAAATAAGAATACCAAAGCATTACTTGCAATCCATCCGGAAGAGTATCCGGTGTCGTTACAGCTCTTTGGTTCCGATCCAAAGATCATGAGCGAGATGGCGAAAATGATCGAAGAGCTGCCGTTCCAGATCCTGGACATCAATATGGGATGTCCGGTTCCGAAGGTAGTACGGAACGGCGAAGGTTCTGCACTTATGAAGAATCCGAAGCTGGTACATGAGATCGTATCGGCAGTGTCGAAAGCAATCGAAAAGCCGGTAACGGTGAAGATCCGGAAAGGATTTGACGATGATCATATCAATGCTGTAGAGATCGCAAAGATCATTGAAGATGCAGGCGGTGCGGCAGTTGCCGTGCACGGACGGACAAGGGAACAGTATTATTCCGGTAAAGCAGACTGGGATATCATCCGTCAGGTCAAAGAAGCCGTATCCATTCCGGTGATAGGAAATGGTGATGTGATTTCAGGAGAAAAGGCACTTCAGATGAGAAGAGAAACCGGCTGTGACGGTGTGATGATCGGAAGAGGTGCACAGGGCAATCCATGGATCTTCCATGAACTTCGGGAATATGAAAGAACCGGTGTTGTTCCTCCGAGACCGACGCCGGAGAAAATCAAAGAGACAATGCTCAGACATGCAAGACTACAGATTGAATTCAAGGGAGACTTTATCGGGATCAGGGAAATGCGTAAGCATGTTGCCTGGTACACAAAGGGAATGAAAGGTTCTGCAAAACTCAGGGATGCGATCAACCAGGTGGAATCTTATGAAGAGTTGGTGGAACTTCTGGACAAGGCGATTGTATAAACAGAGAATCTGAATAATAGATACCGTCGGAAAATGAAAAGAACAGGCGTAAAATAGGGATATACAAGAGACAAAAACATTGACATAAAACACGCATTTATGTATAATAATGAAATTGTGAAAGTATCTTTATTCTATGACAGATTAAATATTCAGATAGATGATTCAGGCATAAAAATGTCAGAGTAATATGGAACAGAAAAAGGAGCAGGAGACAGATGGAAGCAAAGAAAAAATTACTTACTTATGCTGGTTTAAAAGCACTGGAAGACGAACTTGAAAACCTCAAGGTTGTAAAACGTAGAGAGATTGCACAGAAGATTAAAGAAGCAAGAGAACAGGGAGACTTATCAGAGAACGCTGAGTACGATGCAGCAAAAGACGAGCAGAGAGACATTGAAGCACGTATCGAAGAACTGGAAGCAATTCTTAAGAATGCAGAAGTTGTAGTAGAAGATGAAGTTGATTTCGATAAGATCAACATCGGATGTACTGTAAAAGTATTCGACATCACATTTGACGAAGAGATGGAATTCAAACTGGTCGGCTCTACAGAGGCGAACAGTCTGGAAGGAAAGATCTCTAACGAATCACCGGTTGGTCAGGCTCTGATGGGCAAACAGATCGGAGATGTCGTAACAGTAGAGACACAGGCTGGAGTAATGGAGTACAAGGTACTGGACATCAGCCGTTCATTATAAGAGACAGGCAGATACCCGTCGAAGAATAACCAGGACACAAGACTCAGGCCTCTCTTACACGGGAGGTCTGAATTCAGATAAGGAAGGAGAATAAAAAAGTGGCTAAGCAGCAGAACAATGGACAGGAACAGGACGTGAACCAGTTAAGAAAGGTTCGCCGTGATAAATTAGCAGAACTGCAGCAGAATGGAAAAGATCCGTTCAAGATCACAAAATTCGATCAGACACATCACTCACTGGAAGTGAAGAGTCTGTATGAAGCACATGAGGCAGAACTTTTAAAAGATCATCATACACCAGATGTAGAAGGTATGGATGAAGAGCAGGCAAAAGAGGTTCTGAAGAAAGATTATGAAGAGAGAAGAAGCATCATGGATGCAAGTCCGATCCACGTAGCAATCGCAGGACGTATGATGTTCAAGAGAGTTATGGGTAAAGCTTCTTTCTGTAACATTCAGGATCTTCAGGGAAGCATCCAGGTATATGTTGCAAGAGATGCGATCGGAACAGAATCTTATGCAGATTTCAAACGTTCTGACATCGGTGATATTTTCGGATTAGAAGGATTTGCATTCAGAACAAGAACCGGAGAGATCTCTATCCATGCAGAGAAGATGACACTTCTTTCCAAGAGCTTACAGATCCTTCCGGAGAAGTTCCACGGATTAACAGATACAGATACACGTTACCGTCAGAGATATGTAGACCTGATCATGAATCCAGAGTCAAAAGAGACATTTATCAAACGTTCTCAGATCCTCAAAGAGATCCGTAACTTCTTAGACGGACGTGGATTCATGGAAGTAGAGACTCCAATGTTGGTAAGCAACGCAGGTGGAGCAGCTGCAAGACCATTTGAGACACATTACAATGCTCTGAACGAAGATGTAAAACTTCGTATTTCTCTGGAATTATATCTGAAGAGACTGATCGTCGGAGGACTTGAGCGAGTATACGAGATCGGACGAGTATTCCGTAACGAAGGTGTAGACACACGTCACAACCCGGAATTTACACTGATGGAATTATACCAGGCATATACAGACTATGAAGGAATGATGGAACTGACAGAGAGCATGTTCCGTTACCTTGCAGAAAAGGTATGTGGAAGTGCAGTGATCAGCTACAACGGAACAGTTATCGATATGGCAAAACCATTCGAAAGAATTTCTATGATCGATGCTGTTAAGAAGTATGCAGGTGTTGATTTTGCAGAAGTTAAGACAGACGAAGAAGCTAAAGCATTAGCAGATGAGCATCATGTAGAATATGAAGAACGTCACAAGAAGGGTGACATCCTGAACCTCTTCTTTGATGAGTTCTGTGAAGAGAAGATGATTCAGCCAACATTTGTAACAGATCATCCAATCGAGATTTCACCACTGACAAAGAAGAATCCGGAAGACCCGAATTATGTAGAGCGTTTCGAGTTATATGTATATGGGCGTGAGATGTGTAATGCATACTCAGAGTTAAATGACCCGATTGATCAGAGAGAACGTTTTGCAGCACAGGAAGAAGCATTTGCAGCAGGTGATGAAGAAGCCAACCACACAGATGAAGACTTCCTGAACGCACTGGAGATTGGTATGCCGCCAACAGGTGGAATCGGATACGGAATCGACAGACTGGTAATGTTACTGACAGATGCACAGGCTATTCGTGACGTATTATTGTTCCCGACAATGAAGTCCTTAGATGATGTAAATAAGAAAAATGATGTAAATAATACAGCTTCTGAAGCACCTGAAAAAAATGTAAAAACTGAGTCTGAAAAGATTGATTTTTCTAAGGTAAAGGTAGAGCCTTTATTTGAGGAATTTGTTGATTTTGATACATTCAGCAAGTCAGATTTCCGTGCAGTAAAGGTTAAAGAGTGTGTTGCAGTACCGAAGTCAAAGAAACTGTTACAGTTTACTCTTGATGACGGAACAGGCACAGACAGAACCATTTTAAGCGGTATTCACGCTTATTATGAGCCGGAAGAACTGGTTGGAAAGACTCTTATCGCTATCACAAATCTTCCACCGAGAGCTATGATGGGCATTGACTCTTGTGGTATGCTTCTCAGTGCTATCCACGAAGAAGAAGGCGAAGAAAAGCTTCATCTTCTGATGGTTGATGACCACATTCCAGCAGGTGCAAAGCTCTATTAAGATGATGTAAAGATGTACCGTTTTACAAAATAGACGGGACGTACTTCATTTGATAAAAAACTAAAAAAACAGCGATTTACATCAAACTTACATCAATTGATGCAGAAATCGGTGCAAGCAAGAAAAAATCGTATAATTAGTGCAATGAGTGGGCAATTCCAATCGGGATTGCCTATTTTTAAAACAAACAGAAATACAAATCAGAATTTGGTGGTGTGATAAAAAAGTGAGAGAAATTAATTTTTTAACATGGAATACGCAATTGTATGAAATGGGAAATAGTATAAATGATGAACAACCTGTCAAAAAGATTGATATGTTGACGTTTAATATTGTTGTTAAAAAAGTGAAAAAGTTCTTGGACTCAAAAAATGAGGCAGTTGCTATATTGCAAGAGATTCCTTTCAAGAGTAATATTGATGGATTTAAGGAGCACATATTATTTCATGAATTTTTAGGTTTTTTCCCTGATGACAAATATGATATGTATTATAATGTTTCTTCTGAAAAACAAATTAAGATGACGGTTGTTTTAGCAAAAAAGATAGGTTCGGAAAAATTGATTTATCGAAAAAAGGAAGAATTAAATAATAGTATGTGCGTATCATTTGGAATAAAGGAATTGGACTTGTCTATTATTGGTGTTCATCCACATAATGCGAATGAATTACTTAAGTGGTTACAGAAAAGTGGATTCCCTGATATTATGTTAGGAGATTTTAATGCGGGAGATTATAAGAAAAGATGCGAGGATCTGTCTCTTATACACATCTCCGAGCCCACGAGACTCGACGTCATCTCG
>ENA-OWZU01000568-OWZU01000568.1-human-gut-metagenome-genome-assembly--contig:-NODE-568-length-10489-cov-30.698294_pt1 | contig 10489 bp, 11 predicted proteins | sample MGYA00249263_ERZ652121 | MGnify/ENA primary metagenome ERZ652121 (study PRJEB26925, sample SAMN05827113) | human gut metagenome | biome: ENVO:2100002; feature: ENVO:00000062; material: ENVO:00002003... | reverse complement strand
CTTGGATGAAGGAAGCCGACTCGCAGGCTTTGAAACATGCCTGCCGTCAGCTGAATACTGCTTACGACCGTTTCTTCAAGAAGAAGTCCGGTTTCCCTAAGTTTCACAGCAAGCGAATGAATCGACAGACGTATACGACAACAGTTAAAACAGGTATTGCCTATGATTCAGAGATTAGAAAAGTCAAACTTCCCTGCCTTGGCTGGATGCGATGTTCGGACAATCGGATTCTTTCCAATCCGGATTTCAAGTATGCGACCGTATCCAGACAGAATGGGAAATATTATGTATCTATCACATACAGTATTGAAAAGACGGTACATCCTGTAGCCGTGAGTGAAAGCCAAGCTCTCGGACTGGATTACAAGTCAGACGGACTGTATGTAGACAGCAATGGCAATACAGCAGGCATGCTAAAATGGTTTCGAGACAGCCAAGCCAAGCTGAAAAAGGAACAACGAAAGTTAAGAAACAAAGTGGGGTCTCAAAAAGGAGAAGCGAAATCCCACGGCTATTTGAAACAGCTTCATAAGGTTCGAAACCTGCATGAACATATCGCTAATCAGCGATTGGACTATCTTCAGAAAGAAAGTACAAGGCTGGCAGACCAGTACGACGTCATTCTGATTGAAGACTTGGACATGAAGGCCATTGCTAACAAAGGTTTTGGTAATGGCAAAGCTACTTTTGATAACGGATGGGGTATGTTTACCACGATGCTGGATTATAAGATGGCGGAGCGTGGCAAACACCTGCAAAAGATTGACAGATGGTTTCCATCTTCACAGACTTGCAACATCTGTGGCTGTGTGAATGAAGATGTGAAAAATTTAAGCATTCGAAAATGGACGTGTCCACACTGTGGTGCAGTGCATGATCGAGATATCAATGCAGCTTTGAATATCAAACAAGAAGGACTTCGCCTTTTGAACGAAGCCAATTAACTTATAAAAATGTACGGTGAGGCACATCGGAACAGGCGAAAGCCGAACGCATGTGGAGACAGGAACTTCGGGCATACAGCTTGTATAGTGTATGTAGATGTCTGTCGATGAAGCATGAACCACAGGACGAGATTGAAAATCAGTTCTAGCTGGCACTGGTGAAAGCAGTGTTTTCAACCTCAGATTGCGGATAGCCGATTTATCTCATGAGGACAATGCGTGGAGAAATGTTTATAACGAATCTATGGAACATATTAAAATGAATCCTGAAAGTATTATTATGAATATGCACAAAAACAGCCTGTTTAGTCATAAACCTCTTGATAACCCAAATGCACCTATAAACTTTAAACAAATTAACATACAATTAAATATGCAAAGAAAAAGGGAGTCCCTGTTATTTTGTGTAACTGAAACTCCTTTCTTATTTTTTAGTTAACATTCTCCATTTTCATGAGCTTCTTTTAATTCTTTCTTAAGTTGGTTAAGCTCTTTTTCAATCTCAGCTTTCTTTTCGTCAACATCTGGCACATTATAGAGTCTGGAATACTCTCTTGCCAGTTCTGTGATTCGTAAAGCCTTCTCTTCGTACTCTGTCATATTTCATCCTCTCTGATTACGCGTTTCTAATACATTGATTATAGCATGCCAATGGATGACTTTTCCGCAATAAACAGTGCAAATTTGACGATTCTTTTCTAAAACAACCGAATTACTTTACAAATTTTAGATAAGCAGTTCACTTATTTTTAGAAAGTACTTCACTTATTTTGGTTTTTTGTTGCTTTATACACTATATTGTGATATACTTATCTTATGAACCACCATGTTGGTTGGTTCGCAGGTTTAGTAAGATAGACATGGATCTTGCTAAATGCCTATGTCATCAAGCCCCATATTGGAACGTAAATTAGGCCAGACGGTTTTCCTCAGCGTTTTTACGGGCGAAAGTGGGCACAAAAGCTGGAGTGATTTTCCAAGCTGCATAGCGAGTAGTGTGTTAATCCTCAACTACGGCGGGCAACTACCTCGTCGCGTGTGTGTGAAAACAGAAAACTATGCTTTTTCGAAAAGCTCCTTGCTTTTTTCAAGTTTGTTGTCTTGTAATCCTTACAAAAACAAAAAAAGACGCATCTCAAATTAACGAGGTGCGTTTTTCTTTACCATTCTTCGATGTCTTTAATTGTATACGATTCACAATCAAACCTTTTTTCTTCTTCATCCCAGTATTGCTTCTCGACAGTTACTGTACAAGGAATCTGAACAGCCTCAACATAACCATAGATATGATGCAGTTCTACAACAATACACCCTTCCAATGTTCCAATATCGTTGTCGCCCCACTCGATTTCATCCAAAACATCTTCGATATCTGTCGTACGAATACCATCGGCTGTTAGATAGTACATATCACGGCTGTCGTTGAGTTTGTCGACCTTTTCTCGATATTCCTCATTCCCGTACCAGTCAGGAAATTCCTTGAATTTATTTAATTGCTCTTTTGTCATTTTTTATTCTCCTTTTCTTTTTCAAATGTTTCTATTTCTTGCAAAGCCATCTCCAGAGCTTCTTCAAAATCCCCTAAATTCCTATCCAAAGGAATCGTTGCTTGAAAGAACTTATCTCCTATCTCGTTTTGAAAGACAGCAATGTCAGAACGTTTTCTAGGGATGTGTTTCCAGCCGTCTGTTTTGAGTTTTTCTACGAGTATTTCTGGATTTTTATATACCATAAGTAAATCACTCCTTTACGTATATATTATATCGGTTCACACACATTTTCTCATGTCATCGGTTTAGTGTTTTTTTGGCTTTTATTGGTTGAAAAGAAAAATTTGAAAGAAATTGTTGAGAGAGTTTTCGGTATTTTGATATAATATGAGCGTCTTCAAACTCCATTGAGGGGAAGACTACAAAATTTCATGGGAAGCAGAGTCGGTTTCTGTCATTAATGCCCTAACAAAAGTGATTGCCATCTCTGCGAATCTCCAAAAGAAAGCACCTTGTTCAGCCAACTTAGGGTGCTTTTTTGTATGCCCATGAGTAGTCTACTTATGTGTATATTGTTGAGATGTAGGTTTAATTGCCTTATTTAAAGCTTATTGTTTAGCTTGTTTTGCTCCTGTACTTGCTATAAACGAATTTACCATCTTCACCATCTACAAGTTTTGCAACACCAATTTCAATGATTTGATTTGTATAAGGATTTAATCCTGTTGTTTCTAAATTAATAGTATAGGGTTCTTTGTAGCCAGTTGCAAATGTTTTACACGTACTATATAAGTGTTCATTATAAATCATCATTCACATCCTGCAATTTTTAAAGTGCCAGGAAAAAGTATTGTATTAAGATCTTTAACTTCATCCATCAATACATATTCCATATTCATACCAATTCTGACTTTGGATACTTTTGTTTGATATTTTAGTGAAGGCTCTTCGTCTCTATCAGCAACATCAAAAACAATAGCAAAAAGTGTATCAAATCCATCTTTTTTACCAATAGCAGTAATTGTTTTGAATATAATTTCGGCATGAGATTGATCTTCATTAAATTTAACTTGTTCGATTTTAGAAAGAGTTTCTACGAGACAATTGATATCACTTGTGTTATCTAAACAATAATTTCCGACAAGAATTGTCATTCTTTGAATATTTGAAATGGTTTTTTTGTTTAAAGGAACACCTTGGTTTTTTAATGTAGATTTAATTTTATCTTCCAAGTCCTTTAAATTTTGATTATAGTTAATAACGTCAGACATGCTGACATACTTTTTATTCTTTAACATATGTGCCTCCTACAACTTCTTTTGTCTTTTCAATCATTTCATTCTTCCAATCCACAACATCTCGAATAATAATCTTTTCAGTTGCTTTAATGTATTTTTCCATGTATTCCCAGTCAATTTCTTCAGATTTTTTAACAGGGAGTTTGATTGATAAGTCTTTGATTTTATTCCAAGAACACATGTTGCTATAACTAAATCCATTAACTAATTTTTGTAATACGGTTGTTATATAAAGTCCTGATGTTTCATTAAATCCATCGAACAAACACTTTAACGAAAATACTCTAGCGAGTGTCACCATTTTATAGCAATCATTTCTATATGTGCATTTCCCAAACATGTCAATTGTAATAGTGTTCCCGTCAATAATTTTTGCATCAATATTAGACTTACCAAGGACTCCGTTATTAGTTTCGCCAACTGTTACAACATCTACACCAAAGCCGTTAATATGTTCTTTTTTAATATCAAAGTCTCCAGATTCAGCTTCAAACAAATTGCTAAGTTTAAACTCTTTCCAAGAGAAAGTGTCGATATTACTCATATCAGTACCCCCCCCCGCAAGAATTTCCAGACTTTCAAAATCTGGAACAAGGGTTGTTTTCACTGGTAAAAAAACATTTAGATTTGTGACAAACTTTCTTGTAAATTTGTTAGAATAACTCCATCCATTTCCAGCAGCTCGTTTTATCGCTGAAATCAAATACAAACATTCACGTTCCGTCCATGTATGGCGTGTTTTAGGGTATAATCCTTGAACGTGTGGATACCCAATAAAAGGTGCTGGCTGATAAAATATTGTGTCTGTACCTGTTGTTGTATCTGAGAATGTAATCATGCCACCGTTCTCTGTTGATTTTAGTCCACAATATCCGCCAATGCCATTGTTGACGGAAGAATTAGACAATACAGGAGTTTCTCCTTTTGTGAGATATAATTCTTTATTTGTGAGTTTATATGTACTTGTTGGGTGAATATCGAATAGTTCACCAATACAAAATTGTTTCATTTTCATTTTTCTCGTCTCCTTTTAGATGCTATCTTTAAACATTTGAAGAATCTCTTTATCCTCATCCGTCAATTCATAATCATTTAGCCCTGCAGCAATTAAATACTGCTCAAGCTCCGCAATGCGTTCCTGCTCAATCTCTGCGATGCGTTCCTGCATATAATCCCAATCAATTTCCTCAGATTCTTTGACGGGAAGTTTAATTGATAAGTCTTTAATGCGTTCCCATCCTGCTTTATAAGTCCAGCTAAAATTTCCATGTAAGATCTTACTAATACATGATGCCAGAAATAAACCAACCTGTTCGTTTGGGATTTCAATATCTTTCAATTTAATAGCATATGCATCTTGTAAAACAGCAAATTCATTATTTTGATAAAATGTAACGCCTGTATTTGCCCCATTAGCGGAAATACTAATTACATTTTTCAAAATAGTTGGGCATTGATTTTTCTTTGCATATCTTGCAAGTCCTTGGTTATCAGCACCCGCAGTCAATAATGGAATTGTATATTCATCAGTCCTACAAGTTGGAAAGTCATTTGCTTTGCCAGAAATTTTTTCTGTCTTAATTTTTTCAAACAGTTCATCCAACTTAAACTCTTTCCAAGAGGAAGTATCAATACTGCTCATATCAGTACCCCCCCCCGATAAGAATATCCAGACTTTCAAAGTCTGGAATATATTTCGTTATTACTGGGAGAGAAATTGTGCAATTCCGTAAAAAATCTTTCGTTAACTTATTCGAATAATTGAAACTGCTCGTAATCTTTTTGATAATTGAAACAATATATAATCCAACATAATGTCCCATATATTGCTTATCTTTTCTTCGGATGCCCGCAATTTGTTGACGTCCAATAAAATCATCTTCTTGATAGAAAACAGTGTTAGAACTATCCGCTGTAGTTGACAGTGTAATACAATCCCCTTTGTTGTTGGCATCATATTTGCTCGAATATCCTGTGATTCCGTTATTAGTTGAAATAGCTGCGATATAAGGAACTGTTCCGCTTTCATCAATAATATCTTTATCCATAATATAACTTTTGCCTTTAATAGAAAGTCTATTAACGCTTTCTACAGAAAAGATATCGCCCAGTTTATATTCTTTATATCTCATATTTACACCTCTGACTTTTCCTTTTCTTTTCGTATATCAACTAATTTTTTGTTGTTATACTTAAAATACACGCCACCTTGATACGCACCTGATTTGTTTACTTTTCCGATTTTCTCAAAAAGGAATTTTGTCATACTGGATAAAGATTTTACTTCTCCTAAATATTCTACTCGGCTTGAATCGTCAACTGTTTTAACACAAAGCCTTTCGTCTCCTACGAAAACAAGAGTTGAACCAATAGGAATTCCTAAAGATTTAAAGCTTAAGTTTGATTTAGTTCGATTTCTTTTTAATTTAGGCTTTTCCTCTGCATACGGAAAAATAATCTTCCCATCAAAAGACATTAACATTTCCTTAGCTAGATTTTTATCTAAAGCAAAGAGTTCAGAACTAGCTACTTGAGATTTTGAGAATACAGTATGCAACAGTTTCTCTTTTGCGTCATAATCATCGACTTCAACCGCAAAGAATCGTTTTAAACCATTGACATTCCAATATCCGTTCTGCTCTAATACAGCCATACGGCTTTCAAATTGTGTGGTTTGAGTTTTACCAATTTTAATCAACCCCGTAACCGACGTTGTTGTGATATAAATTACACCTTTTGACATATGACTACTAGTTTATTCCTTTCATTAGTTGACTGACTTTCCAGCTTAAATAATCCGCTACAGTCTTTTTAAAATCTTCTTCTGTAGGAGTTGTATCAATCTTTTGGTGTTGATTAAAATTCCAATCATCACCGTTTAATGTGATTGTATCCTTGATGATTTTACCGTTCTGTTCAGTATAGTAAGACGTTTTAGGTTTCTTTCCTAACACATGAGCTAATACTTCATCGTATCTTTCTTCAGCATGATCTGTATTACGAAGATTGACTTCTTGTGTTGATTTTTTACGATTTTGGCGTATATACCCATCCTCTGAGAAATCAATAAATGTTACAATATCATCTTCTTCATGAGGACGATTTACCTTTATAACAAAGATACAAACAGAAGCGCTTGCTTTGTTTCCAAAAAGACCAGAAGGCATTTTGATAGATGCTTCTAAAGTGTTATTTTTTAAGATTCTCTTAGTATATGGTGATCCTTGGCCACTACCTGAACTATCTTGAATTAAGATGCAAGCATATCCATCAGTCATTTGATTTAGTGCTTCTTCCACAAAAATAAATCCTTTTCCTGGAGCTGAATATGGCGGGTTAAGAAGAAATACGTTGGCAGGGAATGTGCTTGGTAAATCAAAATCATGACTATCTTCATTTAGCATATTTGAACTTCCATCCCCCATAAGAATCATGTTCAATACAGCTAAAATATAGATATTCCCTAAAATTTCGATACCAAGAAGCTGAGTTTCTTTGATTTTCTTGATTTTAGCTTCTAATTCTTTTTTGTCATGAATCTTTTCCTGTGCATCTTTGACCATAAGATCCATGGCAGAAACTAAAAACCCTGCACTACCCATAGCTTTATCCCAAACAAAAGAATCCTTGTTAGTGCGAGCCAGTTTAGCCATAAGACGAGTAGTTGCTCTTGGAGACAAAACGACATCATTCGCTGCATCATTCTCAATAGAAACCCAATCATTCAAACTATTCAAAATACGTCCAGTAAAATCCAGATGAAGGTCCGATTCCAAGCAGGGAATAATATCTGTCTTTACCTGCTGAAATAATGTACGTAATAAACTGATTCCGTTTCTAGGACGCCAAAGAACCTGCTTTTTAAATACGCCTTCTAAAAGACCGATAATCATATTCACTTTTTCAACTGAACAATTCTTTTTATAAAGAAAAGACTCGATATTTCTCAAAATAGTTATTCCGTCATTATTTCTTTCATCATCATTTCCTGACAAATCTTCCGGAACTAAAGTTCTTACACCGTCAATCTTTAATCCCGACATAATCAGACCACAAAACAAATAAAGTTTCTCATTTGTAGATAGAGCTGTTTTTAGTTGGACATCGTCATACAAGCTCTGATGCATGGATTTGATTTTTTCTTCTAAGGTTGCTTCGGTTTTTCTTGTTAAAGCATCCAGTTCAGAATCTGTTAAATTCAAATCGTCTAATATTTTGAATAGTTTATTGATATTATCTTGCTTTAAAAGACTCCAATCTTCATTTGTAATGTTCTGAATTTGTTTTGGGATTCTACGATTCTTTTCTGAAATATAGTAAGCAAGACATTCTGGATCTGAAGGCTTTCCAGAGTCATTCAAAGTCGTCCCATTGATTCCAATAACAATAACTTCTTTGTATGTTCCTTCATTTAGAATAGCTTCTCCGTAATGCACAGCTCCGTTTACAGCGTATTGTTTTACAGCTATATAGTTAGCATCTCCTTTATGATGAAGAATAACACCATCTGAATTTGGCTTGGAATCTTGTTCGTAATATGTAACGCCAACAATTTCTTGATTTTTGTCGAATTTTACAAGTTTGTTTTTCAATCCTTTTGCTTCAATCATGACTGGAATATATCTTTGATGATTATTATGGAGTAATAACTGAATATCGGGATAATTCACTCCACTTCCTCCAGACTTGCTGTCGGCTTTTTGTAAGGCATCATAGATTGCTTGATTGATTCTTTCCGTTTTTCCGTAATGGCGGATATTCATTGAGTCTAATTTATATTTGTAATATTCTTCTATTTTTTCTTCGATACTTGGCATGTGTTTCTTGTCCTCTTTTCTATTACAGATACAATTAGCCATACGTAATGCTATATATTGTCTAAATTACGTGCAAAACACAAAAAAAGAGGACAAAATCCACAAATCAGTGGTCCTCTAATCGTAAACATTCAATAATTCGTAATAATAACCTCTTCTCCTGTACGTTTTGAAGCGTCTGAATTAATCATTCGCTTAACCTGTACAGTTTTCTTATTATATTCCTTATATAATTCATTAATAAGCTCAGTGTTGTGATTTGTTAACATACAATACACACCTTTGTCTGTTAATCCCTTAAACAATCTTGCCAGTCTTTTATGATCATCCAGAGAAAATCCTTCTTTCGTGTATGACTCGAATGATTCAGGTTTGAGAGGTGTGTAAGGACTATCGAAGAATACAAAATCACCAGCTGAAGCTGTTTTACATGTTTCTTCAAAATCAGCATTCAAAATCGAAACATTTTCCAGATATTTTGAGATCATATCCAGATTTTCTGTTTCGTAAATGTGCAGTTTCTCTTTGCCATTGAATGGAGCGTTAAATAATCCTTCGGAATTAACTCGATACAGCCCATTAAAACAAGTCTTGTTCAAATACATAAACAGAGCACAGGCTTCGAACGAATCAGGATTCTTTAAAGCTTCGTTATTGTATCTTTTCCGCATCTGATTGTAGAACGCTTTCTTGTCCTGAGATAACTCGTGGAATGCTGTGAAAGTGTCTAACATTTGAACCAGAGCTTCTTTATTGTCTCGAATAGATTTATAGGTTCCAATCAAAGTTGCATTCATATCGGCTATCCGCAATCTGAGGTTGAAAGCACTGCTTTCACCAGTGCCAGTTTGAACTGATTTTCAATCTCTTCCTGTGGTTCATGCTTCCTTGACAGACATCTACATACGCTATATAAGCTGTATGCCCGAAGTTCCTGTCTCCACATGCGTTCGGCTTTCGCCTGTTCCGATGTGCCTCACCGTACATTTTTATAAGTTAATTGGCTTCGTTCAAAAGGCGAAGTCCTTCCTGTTTAATATTGATAGCAGCATTGACATCTCGATCATGCTCTGCACCACAGTGCGGACACGTCCATTTTCGAATGCTTAAATTTTTCACATCTTCGTTGACACAGCCACAGTTGCTACAGGTTTGCGAAGACGGGAACCATCTGTCAATCTTTTGCAGGTGTTTGCCACGCTCCGTCATCTTATAATCCAGCATCGTGGTAAACATGCCCCATCCGTTATCAAAAGTAGCTTTGCCATTCCCAAAACCTTTATTCGCAATCGCCTTCATATCCAGATCTTCAATCAGAATGGCATCGTACTGGTCTGCCAATCTCGTGCTTTCTTTCTGAAGATAGTCCAATCGCTGATTGGCAATATGTTCATGCAGGTTTCGAACCTTCTGAAGCTGTTTCAAATAGCCACGGGATTTTGTTTCTCCTTTTTGAGAACCCACTTTGTTTCTTAGCTTTCGTTGTTCTTTTTTTAACTTGGCTTGGCTGTCTCGAAACCATTTTGGCATGCCTGCCATATTACCGTTGCTGTCTACATACAGTCCATCCGACTTGTAATCCAGTCCGAGAGCTTGATTTTCACTCATGGCTACAGGATGTACCGCCTTTTCAATACTGTATGTGATCGATACATAATATTTCCTATTCTGTCTGAATACGGTCGCATACTTGAAATCCGGATTCATTAGAATCCGATTATCGGAGCATCGCATCCAGCCAAGGAAAGGAAGTTTGACTTTTCTAATCTCTGAATCGTAGGCAATACTAGCCTTAGCTGTTGTCGTGTATGCCTGCCGACTCATTCGCTTGCTGTGAAATTTAGGAAAACCAGACTTCTTCTTGAAGAAACGGTCGTAGGCTGTGTTCAGCTGACGGCAGGCATGTTTCAAAGCCTGCGAGTCGGCTTCCTTCATCCAAG
>ENA-OWZU01000559-OWZU01000559.1-human-gut-metagenome-genome-assembly--contig:-NODE-559-length-10699-cov-5.767475_pt1 | contig 10699 bp, 9 predicted proteins | sample MGYA00249263_ERZ652121 | MGnify/ENA primary metagenome ERZ652121 (study PRJEB26925, sample SAMN05827113) | human gut metagenome | biome: ENVO:2100002; feature: ENVO:00000062; material: ENVO:00002003... | reverse complement strand
CCTATTAAGTCGTCGGCAGCGTCAGATGTGTATAAGAGACAGGCCCGGCACAGGGCAAGACCGGTGCGAACGCGGCATCTTCCCCATCCACCGTTTCGGTGTCGACCGGTTCTGCGGGCGCGGCCGAGGCCGTTTCCGCATGCCCGGTGTCCGGACTGAAGCTGGCCCGCGCGTTCTGGACGCAGATGGGCAAGCCGATGATTGCGGCGAAGTATCCGCAGTATGCCGGGCGTATCGCCGCCGGTCTGGTGGGTCATGGCTCGGAATGCTACGGATTCGATGATGCGTATTCGCAGGACCACGATTTCGGCCCGCGCTTCTGCCTGTGGCTTACGGATGAGGATTACGCGGCGATCGGCGAGCAACTTGAGGTCGATTACGAGGCACTGCCGCGCAAGTTCAGCGTGGATGCGCAAGGCCGCGTGACGTTCGAGGCGCATGCCAGGTCCGATGCTTCCGGAGCATTCCCCGCCGCAGGTGCAGGCTCCACCGTCATACCCGATGCGGCAAACGCACCCACCCCCGGCACCGCTACGCACGATACCGCCACTGTCGAGTCAGGCGCGGCGTCCTCTGATGTGGCGGAAGCGATGACGACTCCGATTGATGCACCGCTCTCCCCCGTCACGCCGCGCGCACAGGGCGCGAATCGCCGTGACGGCGTGTTCCGCATCGGTGACTTCTTTGAGTCGATCACCGGGTATCACACTGCGCCGGCGCAGACCGCGCCGCATGAGTGGCTAATGCTTCAGGAATCGACCTTGGCCGCCGCCACCAATGGCGAGGTGTTCGCCGATCCCACCGGTCTGTTTTCCAAGACGCGCCAAGGGTTCAAGAACATGCCCGACGATGTGCGGCTCGCGCTGATCTCCAAGCGACTCGGCATGATCGCCCAGGCCGGTCAATATAATCTGCCGCGTTCGTTGAAGCGCGGCGACGGCGCGGCCGCATGGCTGTCCATCCACGAGTTCGTGCAGGCCACCGCCTCGTTGGTGTTCCTGGTTAACGTGCCGATGGTGGTGGGCTATATGCCGTATTACAAGTGGCAGTTCGCAGCATTGCGCAAGCTGTCTGGCTCGATGTTCGCGCTGTTGCCGAACGTGGGCGAACAGTTGGAAACCGTGATGCGATTGAGTTCGGCAGCCTGCTATGGCGGGGCCGGATTCGGCGAAGGCGGCAAGGGCGCGGCTCCAGCAATCGAGAAAATCAACGATATTGTGGAGCAGATTGCGGTGGATATCGTCAAGGAACTCAAACGCGAACACCTGACCACGTCCGGCGAGACCTTCCTCGAATGGCAGCGCCCGTATGTCGAGGACCACATCGCCTCTGATGATCCGGTGCTTAAAAGTTTGTAGATTCAAGCTCCCTCTGCCACGGCTTCGCCGTGCCACCTCCCTCATCAGAGGGAGGTATCAGTGAAAGGAACGTCGATGACCAACGAACTGACTGATGATGAACTGCGCGAGGCTATTGTGCGCCATGAATGGGATCAGTTCCAGCGCACCAACAATGAGGGTGGACGCGCGGCATGCCAAGGCAACTGGCCGGTGTTCCACCAGATGCGGTTGGCCCAGTTCCTCACATGGGAGCGGCCATTACTCACCAGCTATGCCGCTGATCTTGACGCGGCCGACCACGTGGGCCGCAACCTCGTGACCGAAAAATACGGCCGCATGATGGCCTCCACCGCACCGGAAAATTTCACGAAGAACATAGAGCCGTATATTCCGCGTCTCTCTGAAGAGCGCGCGGCCCGTCAGGAACAGGTCATCGCCCAGCAGGTCGCCTGGGCCAAGGATTTCCGCGAGCGCTACCCCAAGCTCGGCGAGGCGATGCGCGCACTCACCACCACCGAAGACACACCATCTGCCACCTCATTCGAAACCTATCTGCGCGGCGAGCTTGGTACGTATTCCGACCAGACCTTCGAACGTTACGAAGCGATGATTGGCGAGCGCGCCGCAGCCAGCCCGCAACGCAATATCACCGAGGAAACCTTGTTGCACACAGTCCAGCTCGGCGGTTTCGACACCTTAGAGGAGGCCGAAGCCTCCCAAGCGTAATACTCAGCCATTCACTGTGTATCGGACACCCCGACTGATGTACGCCGGCCGGCCACACCCAGGCCAACGCAATCTGCCGATCGCCCCACACCCAGACCACCAACGCAGCCTGCCCGCCAGGCCCCATTTACCAGCGCACATCGGCAGAATTACAGCGAGAATAGGCCCCAAAATGCCAGTGTCATCAGTGTGGCGAGAGTGCCGAGCGCTACCATCACGCATATGACGCGCCGCACACCGACGATATCGGCGCGGCAATACCAGACACGTTCCATTTCCCAAGCAAACAGCACCACCAACAGCATGGTCGCTATTCGCAGCACCACCCATCCGACGGCAAACAGCCGCGGTTGAGGCATAACCAATACAGCCGATACGCCTACGGCGCTCATATAGCCATACAACAGCACGGTAATCACCATTACCGCTGTGCCGATACCGGCAGATAAGCCGGCAATGCCGTGCAACATGCGCCGCTGGGCGGCCCCCAGCTCACTCGGCGTCGCATGCACGGCCCGCACAGTCGCCACACTACGTCGCCCGGCCAGCAACGTCTGTAGCCAAGAAAACACAGTCAAGCCAATACCTAATATCGCCGCCATCACGATCAGCACGGGCCCTGCCACCATCAGACCGGCCAGCACGCCAAGCGAGCCGACGATACCGGATCTGGTACGTTGCGACGCGGCGAAGCGCTGGTGAGGTGTCGCACCGGCGACTTGGGGCGTTGCCCATCCATCGGCTTTGGTTCCGGCAGTCACACCGTTCACCCAATTTTCCAGCGCTTGCGTATAGCCTTCGGCCAATGGCAGGTTCGGGGTGAATAAGCCCTCACCAGCCCGCATCTGATGGTTGCCGGCAAAATAGCGTACGGTGACGTTCTCGTTGCCGGACTTGTTGGCCGTAGCGATGATCCGCTGCGCCCCCTGTTCGATGGGCATGGCCGTATCGTAGGTGCCGTAGTTCACCAGCACCGGCATGGTGAGGGATTTCAGATACCGGTCGGCATCAAAGTCGGCATAGGCTAGATCAAATGGCGCGTAGTCCAGCGACATCAATTTGGCCATGTCTTTGACCACGGGCTTGGGCGCGCCGGCCTCATGCGTATAGGCGCTGACAGCCATGGCCATTTGCTCACGTCCATTGAACACCGGTGCGGATGTAAGTACGGCAAAGGCAATGTCTTGCCGTTTCGAGGTTAGAATCGTGGCGATCCAGGTGCCTTCGGATTCGGCGTAGATGCCGGTTTTGGCGGGGTCCACGCCGATTCTGCCACGCAACACGTCGAGCGAACGCCCGTATTCGCGAGCAAAACGCGGGTAGTCGCGATGCAGCACGGTGTAGTTGTCGTTGCGCTTGGCCGGCACCAAGGTCACGATACCGGCAGAGGCCATGGCGTTGGCGATATCGCCGAAATCCTCGGCACCGCTGGTACCGGACCCGTGAATGAACAGACAAGCCGGGCGTGGCCCGGGAGCGCCGACCGGTTCACGTAGTACGGCGGGTAGCGTGACGCCGTCGCCGGTCTTGATGGATAGTCGGGTTTCACGCGTACGATATCGCCCCTCGTGGGGAATGTTCGCATGGGCAGGGGTGATGGTGGTGTCGGCAGAAGCGATAACGATGTGCTTGGTGTAGGGCCGTGTGTTCCATTGCGGCATCATCGCCCAGCCAAGTGTGGCGAATACCAGCGTCATCGCCATCGCGGTGACGATGACGCTCGCTACCCGCCGCACCGAAATCCGCTTCATAGTTACTATGCCTCCCCCCATCAGCATAGAACGGTCGGCTCTTATCGGTCGGCTCCCGTCATAATGTGCTTCTACTGGGACCGTAATGCAATGGTTTGTAACGCTATTTTCTCTTCTTGACGGCACCGACTATGGCCCATACAACGGCCACTATTACCAGAATCAGTCCCACTACGGCGCAAATAATAGCCGTCAGCAATTGCGGATTCGGCGAGAACAACGAAATCATCCGATCCGGAGATATGTACCCGAAAACCAGCGCGATCACGCCGATAATCACGCCTAATAGTCCGAATACCACAGTAGGCGCGCTGGTGCTCTGTTTCTGGATGTTCTTGGCACTCTTGACATCCTTAGCATTCTGGACGTTCTTGGCGCTCTGGACGTTCTTGGCGCTCCCCCCAGGCTGGCATGGTTTGCCGGCGGTCTGAGACTGCCCATAGGGAGGTCGTGCTGAAGATGCTGCGTACATCGGCACATCATCGGCAGATGGAATCGGCCCACCATCTCCCTCCACGGCATCGGCAACTGTTTCCAGGGCAATCCGATCTGTGGTTGGTTCGATGGGCGATGGAGAGGCAGCTGTTGCCTGCGTATCCACATCCGAGACCGACGCATCCGCATGATTGTCGGGGACGGGCAGCACAGCCGTTTCGTCATCATCCGCTGCGGATGGCAGCACCGTGGTATCGGTTCGGTCATCGACGGTCACCATGGTTGTGGTCGCGGTGGTCGCGTCGGTTTCGGAAGGTATGGCCGTGGTCGGTGTCGCATCCTCAATGGAGGCGAATTCCTTGGTTTCATCAGTCATGATTCCATCTCCTAGTTGCAACGGCTTGATCATTCCGATTGTTCGGTTGTGTTCTTGCTTGTACTGTTGCCGTCGTATATATCGGCAAGCGGCTGGAACGTAGAGCCTTCCCAATCGGAGGCGTACACCACGTTGACACGTGCTTCCACCACATAGGGAATATTGATTTTTAATTCTGGGCCGTTGTCCGGCATGGCGGATTCCTTATACAACCATTCGTGATCAGGCCCATTGGTGGCACTTTCAGCTTCGAAGAAAACAAAGCTTGGACCCATGTAGTTGTTGTATACCATCTCGTATTTGCCGCCAACGTCACTCGAAGTGGAGTAGTAGGAGTCGGCGGTGCCGAAGGCGTAAGTGCAGGAATCCGGCAGAACGATATGCACTTGCGCCTGTGTTGCGGCTATGGTGATGGTACCGACCGGGCAATTACTGATGGAAGTTTTGCCATCCAGCATCTTCACCGTGTGCGGTCCATGTGTCTTGTCCCAATCGGACCAATCAATGATTGCCTGATCGGTGTTGTAGTTTTCACCGCTGAACGCCACACCTTGCTGCAATGTTTCAAACGTGGCATCGCTGGCATCGGCAACGAAGATGCCATCCTTTTGCACATCGTTCATGCCGTCGCTGTTTCTCGCACTGACAGATTGGCTCAGTGAAACAACAGTATTGATGCCGCTGGCACCAAGATCACGGTAGTACACGCCATACGTGCCTGAAACGATGGTCATGCAGAGCGCGCATCCACCGGCAACCAGTCCGAGAGGAATCAGACCACCGGTACGCCGTCCTCTGAATCCGAGAATGATGACCACCAGCCCCATCACTATGCATACTGCGGCAATCCAGATGGTGCCCAGACGCATAATGCCGATAATGCCCATGTCGTTTACCCAAATCAGTCCCATCAGACCGGCAAAGGAGAGGAAGGTAAGGCCCAGTATGCTCAAGACCACGATTGGGCCCGCCGGCTTGCGGCGCTTGGACTCGGTGGGGGCATAGGCCGTCGCATTCATACGGTCGGGGGCAAACGGCCCGTTGGGTACTGTGCCGGGCATCGCGCCGGGCACAGTACCCGGCATCACGCTGGGCATCGACTGATAGACAGGCTGTGAAACAGGCTGTGAAACACTAGGCGCGGTTTGTGAAACAGGTTGTGAAACAGGTTGTGGAAAAGGTTGCGGAGCTGAATACAAAGGAGATTGAGGTACTGGTTGCGCGGCTGGATATGAGACAGGCTGTGGAGCTGGATATGACACAGGCTGTGAAACCGGTCGCGGCGCAGATGCCCCGAATCCGTACCCTTCCTGCTGGCGAATGCCGCTTTTGGCCAACAGCCATAGCGCTAAGGCGGCGAGCGCAATACAACCCCACCCCGCACCTGGAATCACGATTGCCACGGCGAGGAACAGGAAGCATCCCAGACAATTCCAGTCCCATTGGCCGGCAATGAGGTCCTCGGCCAAGATGTGCCCATCGCGTACATCCGGCATCAGAAACCAGCCGAGTGCGTACAGAGCTGCGCCAAAACCGAAGAACAATGTACATACAATCACCAACGCACGTACTAATGTGGGGCTCCAGCCAAGCCGTAAAGCGATGCCGCTGCATACGCCGCCGATCCACCGGTCGTCGCCGCGAACCAGTCCACTGGATCGCACCCAAGTGAAGAAGCGTCGCGATGTCTTGTTTTTTTGCGGACCAGGCTGCGGCTGTGGCTGATATGGATTCGCGTTTGGATTGCTCATGATTCCATTACACCGCCCGACCACTGCCACAACGCTCGGGGAACACCCTGATTGTTCCCTGAACACCGGGTAAAACCCCGGCCGCAACGCCCTGAGCGCGGCACAATAGGAGTATGACGTCATCTCCCGAACCATTGCTGCCCGCGCGCATGCCGTTGATGCGCCCCCGGCAGGGCCGTTGGCTCACCGGCGTGTGCAAGGGCATCGCCCTGCACTTGGGCATCGGCGTGGCATGGGTTCGGATTGCGTTCATCGCACTGACCGTCCTCTACGGCGCAGGCATCATCGCTTATGTATTCCTGTGGGTGTTCATGCCTGCCGGAGACCCGGTGGCGGCTGCGGCTCGCACAGTGCCCGTTAATCAGGCGCCGCTTGCGCGAGGCAATCAGCCACTTGCCGCTCATGACGACGAATCGGCTGCCGCACCGGAATCATTGTCCGAGGCCATCCAACGTGCTCCGAAACCGGCCGTCGTGGCATTGGCCGGTTTCGCGTTGATGGCCACTGGACTGTTGCTCACCAGCACCGGTGCGGATGTCCAGATTGTGTTTCCGCTGCTGGTAGGGTTGGGCGGCATCGCACTGGCATGGATGAATCTTAGTCCGCGAGGCACGCAGCTGTTGTCTATGTTGGGCGGCATCGCACTGATTTTCATGGGATGGGCATTGTATGTGCATAATGTCAGCATTCCTGGGTGGGGCACCTCTCCTCGACGCATTGTTGCCAGCGGATTCGTGATGATCGTCGGTATCGTGGTGGCGGTGATGCCGTGGGCGAACGCGATGCTGCAACGACTCACCCACGAGCAGGCATTGAAGGAGCGCGAAGAGGAGCGCGCGGACATGACCGCCCATCTGCATGATGGCGTGCTGCAAACGTTGGCGCTGATTCAGCTGCACTCCGAGGAACCGACCACCGTATTCGCCCTGGCGCGTAGCCAAGAGCGCGAGCTGCGCGAATGGCTGTATCAGGAACGTTCCACATCGGATCGTTCGGTGGGAGCCGGATTGAAGCAGATCGCCGCCGAGGTGGAGGACGAGCACGGCAAGCCGATTGAGGTGGTCACCGTGGGCGACGCGCGGCCGAGTGCCCAGACCGATGCGCTGCTGGACGCCACCCGTCAGGCGTTGGTCAATGCGGTCACGCATGGCGGCGAGCCGGTGTCTTTGTATTGCGAGGCCAGCGACACGATGGTTGAAGTGTTCGTGCGCGACCATGGCGAAGGCTTCGATATGGACGCCATTCCGCCCGACCGGCTGGGCATCCGCGAATCGATTATCGGCCGCATCAAACGGCGCGGCGGTACAGTGGAGATAGTGTCCAGGGCCGGCTGGGGCACCGAGGTCAGAATGCATATGCCGATCGCGCTGAAAGCGGCGCAGGGAGAACATCGATGAGCGAGAATGAGACAGCCAAGATTCGTGTGGCCGTGGTCGATGACCATGAGATGTTCCGTGCGGGCGTAATCGCCACGTTGCGTGATTCCTTCGATATCGTCGGCCAAGCGGCGGACGTGCCCGGTTCGGTGGCGATGATCGCACAGACCAAGCCGCAGGTGGTGTTGCTGGATGTGCATGTGCCCGGCGGCGAGGGTGGCGGCGGTGCCGAGATCCTCGCCAAATCGCGGCCCTACTCCCCCACTACCGTGTTTCTGGCATTGTCGGTTTCGGATGCGCCGCAGGATGTGGGGGCGGTGATTCGCGCCGGCGCCCAGGGCTATGTAACCAAGACGATTACCGGCGCTGATTTGATTTCATCCATCAAGCAGGTGCATGAGGGCTATGCCGTGTTCTCGCCAAAACTGGCCGGTTTTGTGCTTTCGGCCTTTCAGGGTGTGCCGGCGGCGGGGTCTGATGGCGGCGCTGATGGTGCGGCACGGGCTCATGATGAGGAGCTGGACCGGCTGTCCGCCCGCGAGCAGGAGGTCATGCGGCTGATCGCGCGTGGTTACACGTATAAAGAGGTGGCGGCCGAACTGTTCATTTCGATCAAGACGGTCGAAACGCACGTGAGCTCGGTGTTGCGAAAGCTTCAGCTTTCGAATCGCACCGAGCTCACCCGCTGGGCCGCCGATAGGCGCATCGTGTGATGAAACGACAATGAGCTCCCTCATCAGAGGGAGCTCATCTGCTCATATCACTCGGCGTCGCGGAAACCGTTGGGGTTCTTGGTCTGCCAGTTGAGGGAGGAGGCGGCCATGTCGTCGATGGTCAGCTCGGCCTTCCAGCCAAGCTCCTTCTCCGCCTTGGAAGCGTCGGCGTAGCAGGCGGCGATGTCACCGGGGCGACGCGGCTTGATCGCGTACGGAATCGGATGACCGGCGGCCTTCTCGTAAGCCTTGATAACCTCAAGCACGGAGTAGCCGTGGCCAGTACCCAGGTTGTAGACGAACACGCCTTCCTTGTCGATGTGGTCAATGACGGCCACGTGGCCCTTGGCCAGGTCGACCACGTGGATGTAGTCACGCACACCAGTGCCGTCGGGCGTGTCGTAGTCGTCGCCGTAGACCTGGACTTCCTTGAGCTCGCCGACCGCGACCTTGGCCACGTACGGGGTGAGGTTCGCCGGAATACCCTTCGGGTCTTCGCCCAGCAGGCCGGACTCGTGCGCGCCGACCGGGTTGAAGTAGCGCAGCAGCACGATGGTCCAGGACGGATCGGCCACATGCACGTCGCGCAGAATCTGCTCCTGGAACAGCTTGGAGGTGCCGTACGGGTTGGTGGTGCCGCCGGTCGGCGTCTCCTCGGTGATCGGCAGTTCCTTCGGCGTGCCGTACACGGTGGCGGAGGATGAGAAGATGATCTTCTTGACGTTGTGCTTCTTCATCACCTTGAGCAGCACAAGCGTGGAGTACAGGTTGTTGTCGTAGTATTCGATCGGCTTGGCCACGGACTCGCCCACGGCCTTGAGACCGGCGAAGTGAATGACCCAGTCGATGTTGTTTTCGGTGAAGACGCGTTCCATAAGCGCCTCATCGCGTACGTCACCGTCGTAACGCTTGACCGGCTTGCCGGTGATCTGCTCGACGCGCTCAAGCGCCACGGGAGACGAGTTGCCGTAGTTATCTACGGAAATAACGTCGTAGCCCTTGTTGAGCAGTTCGATGTCGGTGTGGGTGGCGATGAATCCAGCACCGCCCGTAACCAGAACAGTAGTCATATTCCCTCCTTTGGAAGGACTTGCCTTCGGTTTTTCCTTCAGTATTGAGCTTACTTCACTTGACCTGTTTCACCTAGCGGCAAAACCAAGGCTTTCGAGGAATGTTTGCGTGGTGGCTTTCTGCTTGAAGACGGCCGTGTTGCCGAGGATGCGGTAGCAGACGCTGCCGAGCTCGTCGTGTACGGCTTGGCGGATGGCCTCGCGGTCGTGGTTTCCGGCCAACGTTTCAGCGAGTTCGCCCCATTCGAGACTGAATTCGCTGACTTCATCGGGCAAATCGCGGCCTTCGGCGAGCGCCTCTTCGACAATGCCGAGCTGGTCGACGAGCCGTCCGGGCAGAATGAACAAGCCTTGGGCCTCGATCAGTCCGATCGGCTCCTGCTTGACCGGCCAGTATTCGGGGTGTGCATGGAAAATACCTTCCGGGTACTCGTCGCTGATCGCATTGTTGCGGAAGATGAGACTCATCTCATAGCCGCGTTCGGTGATGATCGCGCTGGGCGAGAGGGCGGATTGGCGGTTGCCATCCGCGTCATGGCTGGCGATGCCGTTCGCCGCGTCGTCATAACCGACCCATGCCTCGCGGATGATGTCGGATACGTCGATGATGCTCTGGCGACTCTTCGACACCACGCGCACGGCGGTGCCGGGCCAGTCAAGGATTTCAACCACGGCGTCCGGATAGTCGGCAAGTGTGAAGGCGGCCCAAGTGGCGGCCTTGTGCATCGGCAGCAGTTCGCCGCCGCCCTGGTAATGGTCATGGGCGAGCACCGAGCCGCCGATGCGAGGCAGCGCGGCGTTGCATCCGAGGAAGTATCCGGGGAAACGGTCCACGAAGTCGAGCAGATGGCCGAAGGTGTCGCGGTCCACATGCATCGGCGTGTGGTCGGTGTTCACGCAGATGCCGTGCTGGTCGAAGTAGCCGTAGGGCGAGAACTGCCAGAACCATGACTCGCCGCCGAGCGTGACCGGCAAGGTGCGCAGCGTGCGCTTGTCACGTCCGGCGAAGCCCTCGTTCTCATGGCAGATCGTGCACTTCGGGTAGCCGCCGGCCACGGCGTTGCCGGCCGCCGCCTTCTTCATGTTCTTGAATTCGGGTTTGGCGAGGTTGATGGCTGTCTCTTATACACATCTGACGCTGCCGACGACTTAATAGGTGTA
>ENA-OWZU01000554-OWZU01000554.1-human-gut-metagenome-genome-assembly--contig:-NODE-554-length-10807-cov-33.817522_pt1 | contig 10807 bp, 7 predicted proteins | sample MGYA00249263_ERZ652121 | MGnify/ENA primary metagenome ERZ652121 (study PRJEB26925, sample SAMN05827113) | human gut metagenome | biome: ENVO:2100002; feature: ENVO:00000062; material: ENVO:00002003... | reverse complement strand
TCAATGCCATCTGATGGTTTTCTGGCGAACTGCCTGCACAAGCGTCAGCAGCAACGCGCACCGCTACACCATTGTCAGCTGCGGCGAGCACAGTGGTAAGCACACAGCAATCGGTGGCGACACCACATACCGTGATCTTTTTAGCGCCTTTAATGGCTTCGCTCAGCACGCTTCCCCACTTGCCGAAAGTGTCGCGACTGACCACGGCATGGCCTTGCGCCAATTCCGCGGTATCCGCGGTGAGATCGTACATCGAATCGTCGGGAGCAACTAAAAACTGCGGCCAATCCTTGAAATAATCAACCCAAGCGTTTTGCGGCGGCTCAGGCGCAACATATCGTGTGTAGACCACACGATCGCCGAACGCCTTCGCCAATCGTGCGAACGCTTCATCAGTAGTGTGATAGGAGCCGTCCGGGCAAGCCCATGCGGACCATTCACTTTCCGCAAAAACACGCTGCCTGTCGATAACTACCAGCCATTCATCTTCCGCAATCATGACTTTTCCTTTCCTTGTATTATCGCAATAAGCAACTCATGCTTCCGAAACCGGCAGATCAGCTTCCTGCTTGGCAATATCGCCGCGCTGGAACATCAACGATCCCGCAAGACCAATAATCAGCGCAACAATCACACCAAGATTGGCGGCAGCCCAACTACCTTCTTTGCCACCGATAAGGAACAGCAGATAACCCTGCCAGTTCAGCCAGCTGGCGGCAGTGTTGACCACCAATCCCCAACCAAGCACGGTACCGACGACAAGAATGGCGAAAGACTTACCGTTCCACGCACCGTAACGCCCCTTCGGATCATACAAATCAGCGGTACTGTAATCCTTCTTGCGAATGATCACATCGGCCACGAACATGCCAGCCCATACGGCCATCGGCACACCGAGCGTGGTCAGAAAGCCTTGGAACGGACCAATGAACGTGTCGGAGAAGAAAGTCACGTAGACCACACCAAGCACAGTCAAAGCGGCGGTGAGCGCGGCAGCCACGGTACGCGGCAACTTCACACCGAACGACAGCAGCGCAAGCCCGTTGGAATAATTGTCCATAATGGAGCCGGACATCAAACCGAGCACGGCCACGATGGTGTACGGAATCAAGTACCAGGTCGGCAGAATGGAAGCCATGGCTCCAATCGGATCATTTCCAACGTTTTCAGCCATGTCGGCATTGGAAACCGCGAGCAGCAGACCGTAGAAAATCAGGAACACATTGGCAATGGACGCACCGAATGTGGTCCAGAACACAATGCCGCCATTGGAGGACTTGCGCGGCAGATAGCGCGAGTAATCAGCAGCGATGTTTACCCAGCCCAAGCCAAAGCCGGTCATCACGAAGAAGCAGCAGCCGAGCATGGCCGGCAATGATCCCGCCGGAACCGAGTTAATGGCGGAAAAGTCGATATGTCCCCAGCCGAGAATAAAGAAACCGACGGTGATCACACCGGTCACGATGGTGATGACCTGCTGGCAGCGCATAATCAGGTCGTATCCGAAAATACCTGCGACCACTACAAGGCCGACCACCACAATGGTGGAGATGATCTTGGGCGCGGCACCAGAGCCCCAACCGAGTTTTTCGATGGTGCTTGATAATGCCAGCACAGCGGTGGTGGTCAGTGAAATCTCCCAGCCTAATGTGGCGATCCAGCTCAGCGCCGCTGGTACTTTGGCACCTTCCACACCGAACGTGGCGCGGGTGAGCACCATGGTGGGCGCATTGCCGCGTTTGCCCGCGATGGAAATGATGCCGACCAGCAGGAACGAGACGACCACGCCAATAATGGTCATGGCGGTAGCCTGCCAGAACGAGATGCCGAAACCAAGCGCCCACGCGCCGTACGACATGGCGAACATGGAAACATTGGCAGCGAACCAAGGCCAGAACAGGCTGGCCGGCGTGCCTTTACGCTCCTCTTCGGATATGGTGTCGATGCCCTGCTCCTCGATGGAGAGGGTCCCTTTCTCATTGCTCATACGAATCCAATCTCCTTGAATCTGCCGCACGACACTGCAGACAGGCTATATGCACGCCGCATCAACGCACTCGCGCACATGATATAGCCACTTATGGTTATTTGTACCATAAGTCTTAGAACGCCCGTACCAGGAGCCGCTCAACCTCCTTTCGATCAGGGCAGGTAGCCGGCCCTCGCCGTGTTACAGCCAACGCCGAAGCGGCATTGGCGCAACGTACGGCATCTTCCAACGGCACGCCTTCGCACAGCAGGGCGCACAACACACCCGCGTGACAATCACCGGCGCCATTGGTATCCACCGCTTTCATTGGAAAACTAGGAATTCGCAGCGCTTCGTCACCGGGAATCGCCAACCACGCACCATCCGCGCCCACGCGAACGATTACAGGAGATCGCAATCGATCGCACAGCCACGCAACCGTCTCTTCATTGACATTCGCGTTCTCAATCTCTTGCACAATATCCTGCGAAACCTTGCAATCGCAAGAATTGCCATTATCGAGCGCCGCCAAACGTTGCGTAATCAACGTTGCCTCGCATTCATTGCACGACCATATCGGACGATATGCGAGCATCGTACGAAAAACGTCATCATCAACTGTCGCGATCATCGGAGAAGGATCGAATACTGCAGTAAACTCGCGATGTTCAGTCGTTCTTTTCACAAAAGCAAGCAGTGCGTCCGCCGCGTGATGCACCAACGTGTATCCGCTCATATGCACGACATCCTGTTTTTCTGGATTCACAGAATCGAACGCATCGACACTGCCGTATGCTTCCGCGCCTCTCGTCGAAATGAACGTCCGTTCAGCATTCGCGTCGGTCAACGCCACGCAAAATCCCGAATCGCGCACGGCATCCCGCTTGCCAATATGCTGAATTCCCTGATTCTCCAACATTTGCAGAATCTGCGAAGCCCACGGCCCCGTACCAATCACACCAGCATGAGACGCCTTAACGCCCATGCGGCGAACGGCATACAGCGTGTTGAAGCTGGCACCAACCTGCATTTGCACATTGCCGGCGAACACATCTTCACCCGCACGCGGCACCGCGTCCACATTCATGGTCAGATCGACAATAACCTGTCCAAGAGAAATAACTTTTCCAGTCATTGCAATGTCTTTCGCACTTTCGTCATAGTTTCGCCAACCACGGCTCCTGCAGATCAAACGATATTTGCATCATTAAGCGCACTATCATCACGTAACGCGCTTAGTGACGTAACAGTGCCGACCAAATCAAGGTGATTATCTTCAGCAAGTTGTGAAAGTACCTGATCAAGCATGGTTTTGTCGAAACCTTGCATACCATGCCACGCCCCCAGCATCGCACCCGCAATAGCCGCAATGGTGTCAGTGTCACCACCGACAGAAGCCGCGAAACACAAAGCATGCGTGGGATCGTCAAAAAAACGCGCCGCAATGGCGAAAGCGGCGGCCACGGACTCGTTCGACTCCACGCTGGTACCGCAATCCCGTTGCAGCACAGCAGCGAATTCGTCGTCATTGAGTCTGCATCCATCAGTTTCGGCCCAATTCATGAAATATTGCACGCGCGCAAGCACCGAAGCCTTTGCCGACCAATTGCCACGCTGCGGAAGCTTCTGCACGAATTCCACCGCGAGGTGCAAAAAGTCACGTTCTCCTTCAATAGCAAAGCTCACCGCCGCAGCCACCAAAGTGGTCGCTTCAATGCCCTGCACCGTGTTATGCGTCACCACACAGGATCGCCAGGCGGCGTCGGCGAGCGCTTGGCCTGGACGGAATGCGATGCCTACCGGCGTGGCACGCATTGCACCGCCGTTGGTGGTGCCGAATCGTCCGGTTTCTTCCAAACTTACGCCTTCGGTGAGTTTTTGCAGCGCTGCTTTGGTGGAAGGTCCCAGCAGGTCAAGCGATCCCTTGGCCTTCATCGCAGCTTCCCATTGCAGCAGATCGTGGGCATATCGGGTGTTATCAATGCAGCCGTTATCGTCGATAAGTCGCTGTGCGAGTACGAAAGCCTGTTCTGTATCGTCGGTGACGGCACCAGCTTTCATATTCGGTGCGATTGGCTGCTGCGGCACGGCATTCATAAGTTTCGTAATCGGACCGTCGTAATACTGGCGAATCTGCTCGGCCGACATGCTTTGCGTAGGCATTCCCAACGCATCGCCCAACGCAAGCCCAGCCATAGCTCCCATCGCCCGGTCCTTCATTTGCATCCCATTCTTACGCATAGTCGCAGCAGCCTTTCTCATAGCTCAGCCTGATCGTACACCGAACAACATCACAATCCCTCCCCAATCCTTCCAGTCACTGGAAGAAAGTGGACGTATATCGGCTCCCCAGCGGGAAAAACCTCCAGCAACTGGAAGAATTGAGACTTGGACGGCGCTGAGCCGAACTTGGGCGGAGTTTGTCCGGATTGCAGCAATAAAAAAGGCTTACTGAGAGCTTAGGACGCTCTCAGTAAGCCTTGTAGGCGGGTAAGGCGAGATTCGAACTCGCGGAGGCTTGCACCTCAACGGTTTTCAAGACCGTCTCTTTAGACCGCTCAGACACCTACCCTTTGTGTGTCGACATCACTGCCAACACACAAGATGTCAATATATCACAGCGTAAGGAAGTTGTGGAATCAGGCTTCCCACTTGGTCGGCTCAATGACTTCCTTGCCACCCATGTAGGCACGCATGGCCTGCGGAATGACGATGGAGCCGTCCTTCTGCTGGTGGTTCTCGAGAATGGCGACCAGCCAGCGAGTGGTGGCCAGCGTACCGTTCAGCGTGGAAACGGCGCGGGTGCCGCCATCTTCCATACGTTCGCGAATGTTCAGGCGACGGGCCTGGTATTCGGTGCAGTTGGAGGTGGAAGTCAGCTCGCGGTAGCGACCCTGGGTCGGAACCCAAGCTTCGCAATCAAACTTACGTGCTGCGGAAGAGCCCAGATCGCCGGCAGCGGTATCGATGATGCGGTACGGCACCTCAACCTTGCCGAGCATCTCCTGCTCCATGGCCAGCAGGTGCTCATGCTCCTTGTAGGAGTCCTCCTGCTTGGTGTAGACAAACATCTCCACCTTGTCGAACTGGTGCACGCGGATGATGCCGGAAGTATCCTTGCCAGCAGCACCTGCTTCGCGGCGGTAGCAGGAGCTCCAGCCGCAGTAGCGCAGCGGACCGTCGGACAGGTCGAGAATCTCGTTCTCGTGCATACCTGCGAGCGCCACTTCGGAGGTACCGACCAAGTACTGCTCGTCAGGTTCGCGCAGACGGTAGATTTCGTCGGCGTGGGAGTTGAGGAAGCCGGTGCCGCGCATCACTTCCGGACGCACCAACGTCGGGGTGATGGCCAGCGTGAAGCCGTGCTCTTGAGCCTGGTCCACAGCCATGGTAAGCATGGCTATCTGCATGCGGGCCACCTGGCCGCGCAGGAAGTAGAAGCGGGAGCCGCCGACCTTCACGCCACGTTCCATATCAATGCCGGCAACGCCACGACCGAGGGTCAAGTGGTCCTTCGGTTCGAAGCCTTCAGCTGCGAAATCGCGAATCTGGCCAACCTTCTTGACCACCACGTAATCGTCTTCGCCGCCTTCCGGAGCTTCCGGCTCAACCACGTTGGAGAGCTTCCACATGGCGGTGGTGTACTCTTCGGCTGCGGCGTCCGCTGCGGCCTTGTATTCGGAAACCTTCTGGGAGAGTTCCTTGGTTTCGGCAATCAGCTTGGCCTTTTCGTCGGCCGGAGCCGCGGCGACCTTCTTGCCGATTTCTTTCTGCTGCGCACGTGCAGCCTCAAATTCCTTCAGAGAGGAACGACGAACCTCGTCGGAGCGCAGCACCTCGTCGACCAGTTCGACCGATTCGCCACGCTTGCGCTGGGATTCCTTAACAACGTCAGCATGTTCACGAATGAATTGGATATCAAGCATGTTTTCTAGACTAGTGCTGAAAGCCGACACTCGCCGCAAACCTTCCATTTTTGTATACAACGTGCAGGAATCGTCGAATAAATCGTGCTTGATTCGCTTTTTTCACGTCTTACGTGAAAAATAGGTGACATGCCTATGCCAGTTATCATTGTGATTGTCGTTCTTGCGGTTGCAGCGGTGTGCGCGGCCGCCTTTTTCGCGGTGCGTGCATATAAGCACCGTAGGTTTGCCGAGCAGCTCGACAAACGCGACGACGATCAGGTGCACTATGCGTTCGTGATCAATCCGTCGAAGCCCCAGGCGGAACAGCGCAAGCAGCATATTCAGGAGTTCTGCGAGGCGAAGCATCTTACGCAGATCGAATATATCGAAACACAGCTTGATAAGGATGGTCGTGCCTGTGCGTTGGAGGCGTTGGAGCATGGCGCCGATGTGGTGGTCGCGGTTGGAGGCGACGGCACGGTGCGCACGGTGGCGAGCGCGCTTTCGGGAACCGGTCACGCGCTGGGCATCATCCCTATTGGCACCGGCAATCTGTTTGCCCGCAATATGGGCATTCCCGTAGATGATATCGATGCTGCGTTGACCGTTGCCACGTCTCACGGCTCGCGTTTGGTGGATGTCGGCCGTTTGACGTTGCTCGATGATGAAACCGCCGATCATGGTCATGCGTTCCTCATTATCGCAGGCATCGGTTTCGATGCGGTGATGATCGACGACACCGATCCTGAGTTGAAGAAGAACATCAGCTGGCTCGCCTATTTCGTGTCGGGCGTGAAGAACCTGTTCGCCCCGAAGTACAAGGGCGACGTGACCATTACCAGCGCGGATGGCAGCACGCACACAACGCACGGACTGACATTCCGCACGTTCATGGCCGGCAATTGCGGACAGATTCCGGTGTTTTCACTCATGCCTGACGCCGTATACGATGATGGCATCCTCGATTATGAGATTATTGACACGTCCGGCGGTTTGATCGGTTGGGCGAATCTATTTGGTGATGTGCTGCATCAGACCATCACCGGCAAGGCACAGCAGAGTCCGTTCTCCACGAATTCCACGGTTGACCAGATTCAGGGCGTCAGCGCGGAAATCAAGTTGGAGAAGCCTGTTTTGGCGCAGGTTGACGGCGATATGCTTCCCGAAACGCAGCATATTCGTTTCAGTGTGGAGCGTAAGTCGTTGTGCGTGCGTGTGCCGGAAGCGTCCGAAGCCAATACTACCAGTGTAAATCAGTAACTATTAATCGTAATTATCAATAATTATTTATTACGATGATTATGCATTTTATGCAGGTTATGCATTGATATTATCATTCTCATGCGATTCCGCCGCATGAGAAGTCACTCGTGCGACATGCAAGGTAAGATAGGCGATTTCCGCTTGCGAAAGACTTGCATTCAATCGCATTTTGATGATGATCGCGAGTTTGTTTGCGCAATCCGATGCTTTCGGATATGAGGTTTTGATGGATTCCACGATTGGTTCAGGCTCGTCATCAAGTTGTTCATGTTGGTGGATGCGCACGAAAAGATAGCGCAGATGCGTGATGAAACGCGCCACATTGACGCTGTTCTGGTCAAGGTTGATGCCGTAATAGCCTTCGATGACCGTCAGCATTTGTTGGATGACGCCGGTCATGGTGTATGTGGCGGAAAGATCGCCGGTGGAGAAGCCCGCATTGACCAAGTGCAGGGCCAAAGCCACGGCTTCGCAGTCCGGCAGGGCGCCGCCCAGATACGTGTTCATCGCATCGACCAGAGCTTTGCCTTTGGCATATTCGCTCGCGTAGAGCGAACGCACTTCGGCTTCCAGCGGATATTCGATGGTCTGTTTGTTTTGCGATCGGCGAATCGCACCGCAAATATGGTCGGATAATGCCAGCACCAATGCAGGCTGCCGGTCGGCCTGTTCCTTCAGACCTGCGCGGTTCATGGCGTCCGTAACGAGACGAATGATTTCGGGTGGGATCCCGGCCACCTGTTGGGCCATATGGTCGGGATCCTTGCCATCTGCGGGAATGAACCGACGGACGATCTTCGTGTCATCAACATGCTGTCCGGGCTTGGCTTGGAAGCCTATGCCTCGACCGGTGAGAATCACCTCACTATTGCCGTCTTTTGCCAGTACGACATTATTGTTGAATACGCGAAGAACGTCCACGTCGGCCCCTTCCGACTATGCGATTGGTCAGTGCTGAATGTCGATCACCGAGTCACCGGCCTTGACGTCGACGCCGGTCTTTGGCGCGACGGACGCGAAGGCCACTGTGTTCAGCACCGTCATCAACGTGGTGGTGCTGTATCCAGCTTCCTTAACCTTATCAAAGTCGACGACAACGAGGGTGTCCCCCGCGTTCACATGTTCGTTGGCCTTGACCTTCACATCGAAGCCTTCGCCGTTCATCTTCACCGTGTCGATGCCGACGTGCACGAGCACCTCCACGCCATCATCGGTTTTGATGCCGAATGCGTGACCGGTTTCGGCGACGGTCTGCAGCACGCCGGATACCGGGGCCACAACTTCGCTATCGGCCGGCTGGATGCCGACGCCCTCGCCGAGCGCGCGGGATGCGAACACCGGATCGCCAGTTTCGTCCAAGGAGATCACATGACCGGCGACCGGCGCTTTCACCACGGTGGTGGTGGCAGCAGCCGGGGCTTCGGTCTTGGTGGCGACAGCAGTGGCAGTCGCAGTGGCAACAGCTGGAGCGGCTCCCTCGGCTTCGACAGACGAGACAGCGGCTTTCTGATCGGCGGCCGCGCGGGCCAGCACTTCAGCCTTCTGTTCCGGAGTGCGGTAATCGAAAGTGATGATCAGAAGGAAGGTGGTGAGGAAGGACACGGCGATGGACACTGCATACACCCACATTTGGTTGAAGACCGGAATGGTCAGCAGCGAGGTGAATGCGAAGGTGGTAGTGGTCACGCCGTGCACGGTCTGGCCGGCGGCGGTGACGGACGGGAAAAGCCAACCAAGAATAGCGATGACGACGCCACCGAGACCGCAGCCCACCAGCATGCGCTTGTAGATGAGCTTGTAACGCAGGTGGATGCCGTACAGGGACGGTTCGGAAACGCCACCGAGCAGGCCGGCCGCGAGCGCACCCAGAGCGGTCTGGCGCATGGCCTTGTCCTTGTCACGCACAGCAAGGAAGAGCACGCCAGCGGTAGTGCCGAAGCAGGCGAAGTTCCACACGCCCATCGGGCCTTGGATGAAGTCGTAGCCGAGAGTCTGGATGTTCATGAGCATCAGGGCGTTGAGCGGCCAGTGCAAACCGAGCGGCACGAGGAACGGGTACAGCATCGGAATGATGATGGCGAAGATGAACGGGGCATGGGTGTTCATCCAGGCCAAGCCGACGCCGAGGCCGTTGCCGACCCACACGCCGATAGGGCCGATGATGAAGGCTGTCAGCGCGCCAACGATGATCATGCAGAAGAACGGCACGAAGACCAGCTGGACGCTTTCGGGGATGATCCTCTTCAGTCCGTGGTAGACGAGAGCAAGTACGGCGGCCATGAGCAGCGGTACGAATACGTTGCCGGAATAGTCGCTCAACGCCATCGGCAGACCGAATATGTTGGCCGTGCAAGACTTGGTGCCCAGAGCGGCGTTCTCCACGCACGTGGTGGTCTTGGCATCCATCAGACCGGTGAACTGCGGGGTCATGAGGATGGCCATGATGGCACCACCCAGCCATGGGTCGACCTTAAGCTTCTTGGCCGCGTTGTAGGCGACCATGATCGGCAGGAAGTAGAACACACCCTTCCAGATGGCCTTCACGAACACCCAGCCTGCGGAGGCCTCGTCATTCGGAATAACGTTCAGCGAAATAAGCAGATTGACCAGCGCGATGATGATGGAAGCGCCGAGCAGCACGCCCAGAATCGGGCGGAAGGAATCGGCGAGATACTCGAAGAAGGAGTCCAGCCAGGCCACCTTGCCGCGAGCCTTGGAACGGGCTTCGGCCTTGACGTCGGCATTGCTCTTTTGACCATCGCCAGACGCGGAGGCACCACCGACACCGGCCATTTCAGGCAGATGCATGATGTTTTCGTACACGGTGGCAACGCCACCGCCGATGACGACCTGGAAACGGTCACCGCTCTGCGGCACCGCACCGAGCACGCCTTGCATGTGCTCGAGACCGTTCTGATCGACCTTGGATGCGTCGACCAATTCAAAGCGCAGTCGAGTGGCACAATGCGTCAGGCTGCGAACGTTTTCAGGACCACCGATTGCAGTGATGATCTGCGATGCAAGTGAGCCAGCCATCCTGTTTTCCTTTCTTTCCCTTACAACCGATTCGATCCAAGCAACACTGCTTCGGGCAACAAAAAAGACCTGAGATATGGCTATGGTTAAGCCATATCTCAGGTCTTGCGTCATTATGTTGACTAGCAACCCTGCTTCAGTCGAATAGCACAGAACTATACACCATCATCTGACATTGCGCAAATCAACCGAGAACACAATTATTTATATCCAAACATGCAATAAACAGATAACGTATTCATCGCACATAATGGGACAATTACGCACATTCGCAGCAAAAGCGTGGCAGAATAGTGGCTATGGTTGCAAACAATGCGGGAATGCCCGCCACCCCAGCAGATCTGATCAATGTCGACGAGGTCATCGGCAAGTACTATGACGTCGTCCCCGATCCCAACGTTCCCGAGCAGCGTGTCTCCTTCGGCACCTCCGGACATCGTGGCTCGTCCCTGAAGACCTCGTTTAACGAGGCCCACATCGTGGCCATCACCCAGGCCATCGCCGAATACCGCAAGAAGGCCGGCGTGACCGGCCCGCTGTACATCGGCCGCGACACCCACGCCCTGTCCGAGCCGGCTTGGAAGACCGCCATCGAAGTGCTCGTCGCCAACGGCGTGACCGTGCGCATCGA
>ENA-OWZU01000550-OWZU01000550.1-human-gut-metagenome-genome-assembly--contig:-NODE-550-length-10894-cov-8.074730_pt1 | contig 10894 bp, 14 predicted proteins | sample MGYA00249263_ERZ652121 | MGnify/ENA primary metagenome ERZ652121 (study PRJEB26925, sample SAMN05827113) | human gut metagenome | biome: ENVO:2100002; feature: ENVO:00000062; material: ENVO:00002003... | reverse complement strand
GTATTAGCCTGCTGTCGCTGGCGTAAACTCAATATACACTGAAGCATTTTCATCAATCTTCTTGTAGTCGTTGCGAACGATCACTGCAAGTCCTTGAGAATAAGCTTCGAATTGTTGCCATTGAGTAGTCACTTGATTTCTTCGTGCCACAAAGACTGATTGGGCAATATCTCCCATAATCATTGGGAACGTACCAGCTTTAGGATTGGCAAACAGCGCATCACTGATAAGAACCACCGGCATACCGAACAACGATTTTCCGCTTTGTGCTGTTACATCCGGCTGTAAGATATAACGGCCATCTGAATCTTTAAGCGTATCTAAATGATTAAATCCGCTTTGGTTTAGAATAACCATTTTATCTAATGCTGGATCAAGTGCTACATTATGAAGTTGCTTTAAATCATCCAAAGTAGCCGCTGTTTTCTTAGTGAAGGTTTTCAATAAATCCACGATATGTTTGTTATCCGTATTTTCGACTAGTTTTGCTAACTGGTCTTTGACTTCTGCCACAATATTAACCGCTGCATCTTCCACTACCTCATTGGACAAATACAACTTTCCAGCACGGGTTTCTACTTTGTAATCAACTGCTGTAAACATATCCGCATCAATATCACCAATTTCAGCTAGTTCCGCTTTTGTGGCTAACACTGCTTGATTATTTGTAGCTACTGGATAAGACCCTTGTCCATTATTTACTGTTTTAACAGTCGCATATTGTGCTAGGTTATAGTTTGAACGTTTTAAGTCAAACACTTCACCGATTACTTCTGTTGGTACAACTGCCCCAGCCGTTACAGTGGTAATTCCATCACGTTCTTCACCGTGTGAACGAATATATTCTTCATATCCTCGAATTTCTGTTTTTTCGTTATCAATTAAAGTTTTTTCCATGTTTTTGCTCTCCTTTTGTGTCTTAGAAGTGGATTCTAAGGCTTCGTTTGTTTGATTGGATTGGTTGTTACTCATAAACGATTCGTATGAACGCTTGTTTACTTGAACATTTGATGAATCATAAGCGGGAACGGTCACCACGCTAATTTCATTAAGTGCTTTGATTTTATCTATTGATCGTTCAATTGTGCCATCTTCTTTTTTGTCGAAGGAATCGATCCCTAACACAAAACCAAAACTCATTGAGTCCAATAATTTTTTTGATACATTCTCATACACATCATTAGCATAGCTCGTATCGTTTAAAGTCGCTTCAAAATGTAAACCAACATCATCAATGTTTAATTTTAACGTGCCTGCTTTAACGCTTGCTAAAGGCTTGCTGTAATCGTGGTTGTGTAATAAGAACACATTTGATAAATCCACCTCTTTTAATGCTTCGGGTGTAATGACTTCCACAAAGCCGCCTAAATCTTTTGACGGTTGCCCGAATTTCAACGCATAGCCTGAAATAATTTTGCCGTCTGTTGGCTGTTCTTCGTTTTCTTTCCCCATTTTTGGAGAATCGGCTGTTAGCTCAGCTTCTTCTGTCAGCCGTTTTTCTTTTTCTTCTTCATTATTCAACTGGTGTAACTCCTTCCTGTTCTTTTAATTGATATTTCTCCAACGTATCTAAATACGTAAAGTTCAAACTTGCTAGTAAACGATCGCCACCATCCATGGGGGGTAGCCCCATTTTCGACCGCCCCTCATTAATCGTGAGAAGTGACCCTTTGACCTGATCCAATACATTTTTTACTTTTGTTTCTGGATCGGTTTCTAACAACTGATCGGAATTAAAACGGATATTGGTTTCAAGTTTCGTATCCAATTCACTCACAAACACATTGAAGTAATGGATCAGTGTGCTTTGTATATACTGCAAGTTACTTTGAGTCGTGCTAGAGTGTTCATTTTCAACGCCTAAACGCTCAATCGGTACACCGAACGCTTTAGCAATTTGTTTCGTTGTCCAATCACTCGAATTAGCCAACTTCAAAACATCTGTATTTATTTCTAAAGATTTATAGTCCATAGTTTCATCAAGAATGATTGTTCTTAGTGCATTATCTCCGCTACTTGAACCGTTGGCTTCTTCAAATTTTTCACGTATCGCATTTTTAGCCGATCCGTCTAAATCTGACTTATGAACCTTCAAAATTCCTGATCCGCTGACACCACGAGCAAAGAAATTGTGTAATGTTCGATTACCAGCCTGTTGTATCTTCATTTCATCACGTAACGCATAAAGCGGCGGCAATCCTGTCAAACCATCTTGGGTGAAATATTTGAAGTGCAAAATATCGCTAGACTTCACACGTCTTTTTTTATCACCAATCTGATAAGACAACGTGCCATTATCTAATTGAGTAACCGTTACACTTGAGTTAGGTAATAAGTGAAGTTCTTCTACCTTTTCACCGTTACGCTTGATCTCTGCAAAGCTATTACCGTTTAACAGCATATTGACTGCTAAAGCAAATTTGAAATGCCAACCGTCCATTTCTGAATTAGGTTTCTCGTTTAGTAACTTCACCAGTTCATCATCAGCTTGTGGCATATTGTTTTTAACCAATTGAATCGGACTTGAAGCAATATCACTGGCAATGATCCGAACGGCTGCAAACACATCACTATTTCTTAATGCACGAACGCTTGTAAAACTGGTGGTGTAATCATCCGATTGGATTGATACCACATGATCCAAGAAAGGATCTCCCGTTGTATTTTGTCTCGCTTTAAAAAATGCCATCTTTTAACCTCCCTTCTGTTCTGTATTTAGCATGACCGCTATCCCAATAAGCACTATGCCCAGCGCTAACAAGCCATAATAGACATTTGTTAGTAAGGTGATTGCAACCAACACACACACCAATCCAAGAAGTAAAAGAACGGTATGAATGTAATTAGAAAGAAAATTCTTCACTTGTATAAAATTCATTGTCTGCTTTCGCTCCTTCCGTTGTGGTGAAGTAATCCATTGCAAACACATAGGCATTGATTAATGCAGCTATTGGATCAATTTTGTTACTGTTCTTTGATTTATTAATCTGAATGCCGTTGTTATCCGTTTTTAAAATAGCGTTGTTCACTGCATGGGTGAGAATCGTATTTTTATTGTGAATAACGTTGCCTTCATAAACTTGTTCTCTAAAAGTTCGGGTCGGAACGTTTAGAGTAATCGTTCCTTGTCTTACTTCTAACATTGGGTAGTTGGCTTTTTCAGCTTTACTGATAAGCGAATTAGCGTTATACGGGTCATAACAAATCCCCATACATTCCAAATCATTTTCTTGAATCAAATCTTGAATAAACTGAAATACTTGGTCATAGTCCACGATTCCACTTTCTAATTGAGTAATGGAACACTCACCAGCTTTTTCTAGTTCTCGATAAGGCAAACCGTCGCGCTTTTCTTTGTCAGTCAAACCACGTTTTGTAGCTACAAATGAATGAGAATCACAATATAACTTGCCATCTTCTAAGGGAATGACCCATGAAACACTGGTTAAATCATCTGTTTTAGACAAATCCACTCCGATATATACGGGCTTGCCTGTAATATCTTGTGGCTCTACTTCTGTTGCTTGCCAGTCCTCGGCACTCATATAGCTGTCTTCACTGGCTTGTCGCCATAAGTTGAATGATTTAACCAGCACAGCATTTAGATTGTTCTGCTTCAATGCCAAGTCCACATCATCTTGAATGGTCGGAATCATTACTTTCTTGATTTCTTCGCTTTCAAAAATCGGGTTCGCTTTTATCCATTTTTCTTGGTCGTGAATTTCTTCGGGATCGTCTAATTCCCATATCGCTATGAAATACCTGTCAGCTTGCTCCTTACCTTCAAGAATTAAATTTGTAAGCAAATAATCTTCATAAAGTGGAACATTCAACGATAGACCAGCGGTTGAAATAGTAGCAAGTAACCCATTTTTTTGTTGTGCCATACCCGATTTAAGGACGTTTTCAACCTTTCTATCTTTGTTCTCATGAGCTTCATCTCTGATAGCAACCGTGGCGCCAAATCCATCTAACGTGCTAGTTTCACTAGCCAATGCCATAGCGAACGAATTAGAAGGTAAATGCTGAATCTTAGAGTTCATAATCTTTAGTTGTGGTCTTAAAAACTTACTAGATTTGACCACGTTTCTAAGCGAATTAGAAAGCATGTCATAGCCCAGTTTAGCTTGCTTATGGCTGTTAGCGGTAAACAATACCTGTCTTCCTTCCGCCGGTTCTTTCTCAAGAATCAACGCATTAGCTCCTAAGCCGCTCACTAGATATGTCTTTCCATTCTTACGTGCCATTGAGATTAGCGCTCGATTGAATCGCCTATAATCATTCTCTTTAGTTCGCCACCCATACAATGAACCAATAATAAACTTCTGAAAGCCTAGCATATCAATCTTGTCACCGTTCGTTGCTGGTAGTAATTGCATGAATTTAATCGCTTTGGTGGCTTGTTCTTCATCAAACACATAAGGGTAACTATCTGACTTAGAACGCTCCAAATCGCTTATATGGCGCTCACACGCTTGGATAATTTTCTTAGGTGCAACCAACTCGCCTGATAATACTTTTTCAATGTAATCATTCATGATCCCATCAACTCTTTGAATGGGTCTTCGGGTTCATCATTTTTAGCCTTGTTCAAAGCTAGTTTTGATCGTGATTCTAAGGTCATACCTAGTGAGGTGGCTTGTTTTTTCAAATCACTCATAGCTTGAGATTGAACTCGAACTGCTGGATTAGCTTTCTTTACTCCGTTTTCGCATGTGATAAACGTTCCTGATTTTCTTATCTCGGCTTCGGCTGTTTTCATTCGAGCAAAGGCTAAACAATATGCTACCAATGAACCATAATCTGCTTCACTCAATGGATAATCTTTTTTTAATGTTGGTACGATACGATTCCATTCACTTCTAGCGCTTGCCGCCATCCAGTCAGGGGGCGTGATATTCATTAAGGGTTGCTGCTTGAACAATTCTTCTCTAGCGTCCACACGGATTGCCTTTTCTTCGTTTGAAACATTGCCTTTTGTATCTTCTAATAATTTTGGGTGTCCCATGTTGTCCTCCTTTCAGATAAAAGAAAAAGGAACGCCAGCAATCAAGCCGACATTCCTTCGTTTTTCGATCAGAATTTTTCTTTGTCTAATTTATCTATATAAATGATTTTTCCGTTCTGCATTTGAACGGTTACTTGACCAAAATGAGGTAACTCAATGGTGCGCTGTTTCCCTGTTTCATCAGTAATAACAATTGTATTTTTCAATAAATCTCCTACTTTCATTATATACTTTTTTACTTGTGATTACAAGTGTAATCGTTATTTATAATTACCCTTATGCCTTTTCGCAACGGTTATTTGTAAAAAGATGAGTAGGCATCGATTGTCAGTAAGTTTCACACTATGCCCCCTTAACTCAAAGGGTGCTCTTTTCTCGTCTTTGTCTTTCATTGGCTGTCTTGGAATTATGGTGTGCATGGCATAACGAACGGAAATTACTTTCATCTAACCTTTTAGACCAATCATCTTTTAGCTCAATTTTGTGATCTACAACATCAGCTTTCCTTACCAAGCCTTCTTCTAGGCAATCCTCACATACTGGATGATTTAACCGATACAAATATGAAGCTTTTCGCCATGTTCTACTTTGATAGAATTGAAAATATTTACCTTCGCTTTGCTTTCTTTCTTCACGCTTAATTGCCGTTTGCTTTGCTTTGTGCTTCCCACAATACTTCTGCCTATAATCAATCAATATTTTACATCCAGCATGATTGCATTGTTTTTTAACTGCCATAGATTACCAACCAAAGCGATCTCATTCGTCAGAATCATCTTGTTCCCATTTTGATTTGTATTCAATATAAGGAGATACTATCTTTAGGTATGTTCCATCTTTAAAATTAACTTTAGCGATTTTATCTTCCTTAAAACTAATAAAGTCTACATCTTCTTGAGTGTTTGAATACTCGATGTGTTTCTCACCATCGAAGTATCTAATACTTTTCATATACATAATTATTCTACCTCCAATAAATTAGTTATCAATTCATCATCTGTTAGTAGCAAAGCCAAGAACTTATCATGGATGTTTAAAAACAAATTATCCTCATTCGATGTAAGCTCTCGTTGTCTCGCTCGATCATATAGGTTAAGCAGACAATTAAATTCATCCATTAGCTCACCTGTATCATCATAGTTCCCACTGTCAGCCAATGATCCCACTACTAGCGATTGACACCACGCTACTGACTCCTGCAGCCAATCAGGTTCTTCTTCCATTATCTTTAATACTTCTGGATCAAATGTGGAATAATCTTCTGTTACCAATCCCACACTAAATGCCAACGTGTTCATTAGAAACCGATCCATTTCATCTGTATATTGAAAGTTCGGTGCTTTGTTTGTTGAAATAATATTGAGCATTTACTTTCCTCCTCGATTCGTAACACGTGGTAACACCTACGTAACAGGTACCCGTTACCATTCAATCCCAACGGGGACAAGGGATCTAGCGTTTTGGTAACAGGTAACGGGTAAAATCCAGTAACATTATTCCCCAGCATATTAGCTAACTATTTCAAAAGTTTTAAGGAAATAAGGTGTTACCCCGTTACCAAATTGCTGTATCCTTTGGGGCAGTAAGGTTAAACTGGTAACGGGCTAGGTGTTACTGACCCGTTACTACCCGTTACTTTTTGTACTTTCCAGCTCGATTTCTATTTTCATAAGCATTTGACTTATTATAAAACCCTCGTCGTTTATTTCTTTTTGGTAGTTGCTTCCGTTCCCAACCAGGAATACTGGTAATAATCAAGGCAATCTTTTTAGCTTCTGCATCTGATCGACCATTTAATAAATCCTTTGCTTGTTTATCAAAAACAGCTTCCAAAATATCAGCGGTGAGTACGCTATCAACTAAATAAAACTCTTGTTGCATAGTAGCCCCATTATAGAAATGCTGTAAATTTTTCTCATTACATTTACTGTCAGGATAGTTCTGATAATAAGAACGTCTCGCCCACGCTGGAGCTTCTTCCCATTTATACGGGATTTCCATTTCCAAATATTTAGTGATTGCTTCTTTAATTGGATTCTCCAACTTGGCATCCTCTTGATAGTCTTTTGCAATTTCTAAGACTTCTTTATCTTCATCGGGACTAAAATAGATTCGTTGTCCTTTATCAAAAAGTACCTTCGCTTCTGCTAACACTTGAAGAAAATATTCATCCTTTGTTTTAAACGGATTCATCTTTGGCTTATTCTTACAAGGTAAAGGATAAAAACGGCGGTTTCCTGTATCATCTTTCAAATACTGCCCATCATTTGATGTTCCAATAAATACACATTGCCTTGCCCAAGCTATGACATTCCGACCATAAGGAGGTCTAATTTTATCGATCTTGGCACTGATGAAGTTTTTTATCTGTTCAATTTTAGTTTTGTTCATTGAAGATAATTCTCCAAGTTCAATGATTACATTGCCTTGAAGCTGCATATAATCATCTTTCTTTTCACCTAGCGAATCTAATGAATCGGTGAAAAAATCATCCGTGTAAAGTAATGCTGGAACGGTACTCTTACCAATCCCTTGCGGTCCATCCAAAACTGGAACGATCTCAAACTTTATTCCTGGTTTATAGATACGTGCGACTGATCCGACTATCCAACGTTTTGTTACTTCTCGTGTGTAAAGGTTGTCGTCTACCCCTAAAAGGTCAATAAACAGTGTTTCCAGTCTAGGCTTTTGATCCCATTTAACTTTTTCGATACGCTCTTTTACGGGATTAAAAACATTCTTCCTAGCCACATTTACTACTGCTTTGTGTATTTTGTTGTCATCAAAAACTACATTGTAGTTTTCTTCAATATATGCCGTTAAAGCATCTTCAAAACTATCTTCCCATTCTCCAGCGGTACGATTGATCCAAGGAGAATCTTTTAATAGGTGAATGTATCCGCTAAATTCGTTATAAGCAATTGTTCCAGCTAAATTGCTATCATTGGTTAAAATCAATTCTGCATTCACAACACTGTTACTTTTAATCTGATCGTCTTTATTGCATCTTAATCGTGACATCCAGGCTTTCAATTCAATGATATTGTCTTCACGTTCGTTAGCTTCGGGAAAGTCTAAAACATCATCTAACTTATGTTTATGAGCCATGAGCTTTCCCCCTCAAATCTTTTTTAATCATCGATCGAATAATTTGATTCACTTCTTTGTCTTTTAGCGGTGGTTCATTGTACGCATTTGCTGTATAAATTAATTCTGCTAAAGTTTGATTATCTACACCGTGCCATAGCAACCAACCGCATAACTTAGTTAAATGATCGTTTCTACTACCTTCGCCAGCGCCTTGAACAATCATATCTAATTTTTTTGCTGTCCCTGTTTTTGCTACGGGTCGGTATTGAGTCTTTATTTCTTGCGGTTTTTTTAGCAGTAGGTTCACTAGCCAATCGGGAGCTGGTGCAATATTATTTAGAGATACGTTTTCAATAGGTTCATATGCTCTCCCAACACTTCCTGAAATAATCATAGTTGGCGCTATTGGAACTCCTTTAGTGATAATATCAATCCCGCTTAAACTTTTACCTTTATCATCACGCCCAAAGATATCAGCAAATGCGCCTGTTTCTTGTTGGATAATTACACCATCAGGAATTTTAAAGAAGAAATGGATTCCTTTACCTGGTGTGATTTCCGTATAAGTAGAAGGAAATGGATCATACATTGATGCAAGTTTTTTATAATTCTCAACGCCGTTTCGTGTTTCAGAATGTTGATCTAGGTCAACTACCATCATTTGATGATCTTCAAGCATTAACCCAATATTTCTAGTTGCATCTTCCGTCCACCATTCATTAATCTGATTAGAATCGTTAGTTGCATCATTCCAACCACTAGAGCCTTTTATTGGAATTTTAGTTCCAGGAGATAAGGGGTAAATTGACCATCCCGACTTTTGTAATTCCGTTGCTGCTTGATAATTATTTGCCAATAAACTTCCCTCCTAACTAGCAAAAATTGCTTTCAATGTAGTGTCTAGTTATCATTCAGACACCTCCATGAGCTTCAACTGTTCAAGTTCGTATTTCAACCCATCCCGAACAAATTCAGCACCTTTTAATTGATTCTGATACTTTACCCATGTATTAAATGTTTTCACCCTCGCTTCTCGCATATCAGTAATATTTAACCATGCGGTTAAAATCTGATTTTTTAGCTCGTTTATTTCTCGACAAATTAGTTTGTGTTCTGCATGTTTTTTGAGTACATACAAAACGGTTAGTTTTTCATTGAATGAATTTCCAAAGTAGGTTTTCCCGATATTATTTTCTAGTTCAGCGATTCCTTGATTAATTTCTTCTAACTCAAGTCTATCAAGTTGTTTTAACAAGTTTGATTTATACATCTACTTACGCCCTCCAACTCTTAATTGATAGTCATACTCGTCATAGGCAGTGAAGAGATATAACGCCAATCCTGCAAAGATAGCTATTTTTGCAATTAATGGTAATAAGCCGAAAATTCCGCCGATTAAAATGCTTCCTATAATTAAGTTTCGTTTCATAATGGTTCCCTCCGATTTTTTAATATGGTATAATCGGAACAAAGAATATCGGGTTTTTTCCCAATACTGTTGCCTTTATCCTGTCCGCCAAGACTGTTATGGATAAGGCTTTTTCTTTGTTCTCGATCATTTTTTACTCCTCAGATAATTCAATTCCTAACAATTCTGCCAGCGTTTCAACAATTGCATATACTTGATACTGAAGATCCCCAATCTCAAAATCATCGACGAACTTTGCTTCCGTCAATTCGTACAATTCTCTTAGAAGACTTGTAGCGGTCGGTGCTTCAGGCATCAATTCTTGATATTCCATTTGTTCAAACAATGAATTGCAAACTTCTTCCAAGTTTTGTCCCTCCAAGTTTGCTAATTCTGCCGCTGCTTCCTTTGAAATGACTTCTTGTAAAGCTTTTTCGATTGCTTGATTTTGTGTCGATTCCATTATTATTTCCTCCTATTAATCCCTTTGCCCCCACGGCTTGCGATTATTTTTGATGATTCATAAGCCATTTTTTTGTTTCTTCTTTAGAAAAAAAGATTAATCCGTCAATTTGAATAACTGGCAATCCCATACTCTCTAATTTAGAAAGTGAATTGTAACTAATGCCTAGCCATTTTGCCATTTCACCTTTTTTCAAAAAGTCCTTATCAACGTTAGCCACATTCTTTGCTTCGGCCATTGCTTCTTTAGTAATTTCGAAAACATACTCTTTTAAAGAAGCTGCCTGTTCGTCTGATAGCATTACTTGAAATCCGTTCATGTTTTTCACCTCTTATTACATTTATATAGTAATTATTTTACATCTGTATAGTATCATCGTTTTAAATCATTTGCAAGCATATAGTTAAAAAAAAACATATATATAGTAATTATGATTGCTAAAGAAATTAAAAATCGCTATACTTGTACTATAGAAGGAGGGGAAACTGTGCATAAAATTAATTTGAAAAATATCCTTGAAGAAAAAGGAAAAACTATGACTTGGCTACATGAGCAAACCAAAATATCAAAAAATACGCTTAGTTTAATATCTAATAATTCAAGTAAGGGGATTCAATTTGACACATTAGAAAAAATCTGTCTTGCCCTAGATATAACTCCTAATGATCTGATAATTATCAAAGAAGATTCCTATGATATGTCTATTTTGTCTGAAACATTTGAAGAATCGACACAAACTCATTATATTTTGGGGGAGTATATTCCCATGAGTAAAATGAAGGAAATGATTCAGAATGGAGGGATGACTACTGCAAACGATCCTTGGTTTATTGTTAAATACCCAGAGAATTTGAAGAATAATAAATTAATATATATAGAAGCTGTCTCTTATACACATCTCCGAGCCCACGAGACTCGACGTCAT
>ENA-OWZU01000546-OWZU01000546.1-human-gut-metagenome-genome-assembly--contig:-NODE-546-length-10995-cov-40.258044_pt1 | contig 10995 bp, 9 predicted proteins | sample MGYA00249263_ERZ652121 | MGnify/ENA primary metagenome ERZ652121 (study PRJEB26925, sample SAMN05827113) | human gut metagenome | biome: ENVO:2100002; feature: ENVO:00000062; material: ENVO:00002003... | reverse complement strand
AATAATGCCATTTTCCTTTAATTTTGATGTACGTTTCATCCATTTTCCATGAATAAAAGGATTTTTTATTTTTCTTTTTCCAAATTTGATAGAGTAGTTTGCCATATTCTTGCACCCAACGATAAATCGTCGTATGAGAAACGTTAATGCCACGATCATATAAGATTTCTTGAACTTCACGATAGCTAAGGTTATAACGAAGATAGTAGCCCACGGCTACAATAATCACATCCTGCTGAAATTGCTTTCCTTTAAAATGATTCATCGTCATTCCTCCTGCTATCTTTTTCTAATATTCTACCTTATTTGATAGTAGATTTAAAACTTTGCAACAGAACCGATAAAGTAATATTTGTTGTTTCACCTGTTTGTGGCAATACTTTTATTTTGCCGTCATTGCCTTTAACAGAAACCGTGCCATCATTTTGAACGTCTGCTCCAATTTCTTTAGCTTCAACTTTCTTTGTTGTTCCGTCCGCTAATTGAATGATTGGTTTACTATCTTCAACTGCAACAATCACAACGCCTGTATCTGTATTAACTGGGTTTTCAATTGGGTTTGTGTCTACTGGTTTGTTTGGTACTGTTGGCTCTGTTGGTTTACTTGGTTCTGTCGGCTTGCTTGGTTCCGTTGGTTCTGGTTCAGCCATTCTGGCAGTTGTTTTAGCAGTGAATCCAACAATGCCTGTTGCCTTCTTATTCCCGCTATTTGCAATAACAATGATTGCGCCGCAGCATTTAGATATTACGCAATCATGGGTAGCTTGGGGCTTAGGCTATACAAAAGTATCTTCAAGAGAGTATATGAAAAAATCAATTCCAACTGGTTGGATAATTGGAGCAATTGTCTGTATGATCACGTTCTTATTGTATGGTAACTTCTAACGGATTGTGACAATAGAAATGAAATGGAGGAATGACGGATGAAACGGTTTGTACGAATGGGGATCGACGTTGGCGGGACACATACAAAAGCGGTAGCGATCGACAATGCCACACATGAAATTATTGGGAAGTCTTCAGTGAAGACGACACACGATCATTTGAATGGGGTGGCAGCAGGAGTGGTGCAGTCTTTTCAAAACTGTTTACAAGAGAATCAAATCAGTCCAGATGATGTGGTTTTCGTGGCTCACTCAACAACGCAAGCAACGAATGCATTGATTGAAGGAGATGTAGCTAAAGTTGGAGTAATCGGCATGTCGAAAGGCGGTCTTGAAGGATTTTTAGCCAAAAGACAAACACGATTGAACGATATTGATCTAGGGAACAAGAAAAAAATCGAAATCGTCAATGCTTTTTTACCAGTAAAACATTTGAATGTGGATCGAGTGGCTGAAACGATCTCTAATTTAGAAAAAGAAAAAGCGGAGGTACTAGTATCTTCGATGGCCTTTGGGTAGATAATGGTGAGCCAGAACGTGTTGTTTATGAAGCTGCTTCTTGTAAAGCTATTCCAACAACGATGGCATCTGATATTACTAAATTATATGGATTGACAGACATTGGTACGCCAATTGTCAAACAGCATAATGGTATCAATGAGATCACCTTATATTATGATTTGCCGCTCTTCTTTTATTTCATCATCGGGTTGACCTTCATTAGTTGGCTGATTTTATTCATCATGTTTATTAGAAGTCGGATACATTCATAAAAAAATGAGGTCGAGACAAATCTAAAAATCAGTCTTTCTACAGACGCTCAAATAAACGGCGAGAGCAGAAGCAACTCCTTCGGAAATAAGCCGAAATTCACAAAAATTTGAAAAGCAATTTTCGTTCATTTCTTCTTATTTCTCGGAGTTAAACACTTCTGTCCCAGCTTCTCTCAAATAAACGGTGTCCAAAAGTCAGGCTTTTCGGGAATTTCAAAAAAGAGGTTGAGACAGAAGTAAGAAACACTTTTGTCTCAATCTCATCTTTTGGTTATTCTATCTCTTCATTTCAATTCCTACCAGTTATTGCTTGGGGTTCAGTGGCATAACTGTTTCTCTCTTGATCAAGTGATGAGGGATGACTAGGCGCACGCCGCTACTGATCTCGTTATGGATCAATTCTTGTAATTTTTGCATGGCTACTCGCCCTAATTCGGAAATATCGATATCGATACTTGTGAGATAAGGATGAGTCAGTGTAGAAAAAATCGAATTATTGAAACTGATGATCGATAAGGTTTCTGGAATAAGATAACCGTACATTTGCGCTAATTGCATCGTGCGAAGTGCAAAAATATCATCGATTACCACAAGTGCTGTAGCACCGGTGTTTTTTAAGATAGTGTCAAAGGATAGATAGTCTTCTGCCTTTTCGATCACAACGCTAGGGTGAACATCTAGTCTAGCCATCATCATCGCTTTTTGATACCCGAAATAGCGTTCGAAATAGAGGCTTTCGTGGGTCGTGTTCGTAACGAAAAGAATCTGTTCATGCCCATTTTGGATAAGAAAATCAGTTGCCTGTTTTCCCAATAGCTGGTTGTCGTTATCAACGTAGATGATCTCATTTTCATGCTGATAAGGTTGACCGATCAGAGTGAAGGGAATCTCGTTTTGATACAAATAATCGATGACTGGGTCTTCGCTATCAGAGTACACTAAGATAAAGCCATCGACTTGTTTTTGTAAGTGCATTCTTTGGACATTTTCTAATAAGACATCAAAATTTTTCGCTATTGCAATGGCTATTGTCATGTCGTGGTGACGTGCTTCTTCATTGATTGCATCCATTAGCTCTAAGTAGAAGGGATTACCGATTCGTTCTTTAGAATCAAGTGGCGGCAATATCACGCCGATGGCACTAGAAACCCGTTTACCTAAATTTCTAGCAGTGATATTCGGTACATAGCCAAGTTCATCCATGATTTTTCGGACTTTCTTTTTGGTTGCTTCGGAAATACTTGGATGGTCATTGATGACGCGTGAGACAGTAGAGGTAGCTACTCCCGCTTTTTTTGCAACATCTTTTACCGTAATTGCCATAATTTAAATACCTTTCTTCTAAATAAAAATCTCTTCTTTTCTGAGCTATTCGTAATCAAAACAAGCAACTATTGAGTATTTGCTATCTGTTCATTCGGTAAAATAGTAAACTGATAGGTCGTATGGTTGACCTTTTCTTGACCAGGGTACAAAGCGATCGAACCGAGTTCAGGTAAATGGACTAGATCCGGAAATTCTTGTGGCTCGATGGCTAAACCATAGTTTGAATGCATATGTTTCCCGTTGATCATAAAATCAGCTTCAAAACCAGTCGTAGAAAATAATACCACACTTCTATTTGTTGTTGCTATAGACAACTGGCGTCCAGATTGTTTTTCTGAAAGACACAGCACCTTTTTTGAACGTTTCGGTGTAGTAAGAACAAAAACGTCATCAAGTCCTTCTGGATAAGCGTTGAGAATTTCTTCGATTGTATGTGGTTTCTTGAAATTGATCGGTAAATCCGCTTGAGTGATTTGTTCGCCTGTTGGTAGTTTATCTTCATCTAATACCAATAGACTTTCTGCTTGGACAGCCAGTTCATGTGTATCAATGTCACATTTACCATTCCCAGAAAGGTTGAAATAGGCATGATTGGTTGGATTGCAGATCGTCTCGACGGGACTGTTCGTTTTTGTGATCATTTCCAGGCTATTCGCAGTTAGCTGATACGTGATCGTTGCTGTGATAGGACCAGGATAATCGGAAAAAGTGTCTTGTAAATAAAAGACAACGCCGATCGACTGTGGATTTTTGAACACTTCGACATCCCAATATTGGAAAGACCATCCATTTGTTCCTCCGTGGATATGGTGGTTGCCGGCGTTTTTTTCAAGTTGATGATTTCCCCATGTAGCATTTCGGATTCTGCCTGCTACGGGACCGACTGTGGCTCCAAAGAAACTTTCATCGGTTAAAACATCTGAAAGTTCATCATAAGAAAGTAAGACGTTTTCTAAATGTCCTTTGTTATCTGGAGCAAAGATTTGGTGAAGTCTAGCGCCATAATTTAGAAGAACGATGGTCAATTCATCGTTCTTCAATGTGATTTTTTTTAATTCAGTGTTGGGGATAGGAGTCACTGAAATAGAAGGTTCAGGCATTTGGCTGCCACGTTTTTTTCAAGTAATCGAAAGTCAATGAAGCTGTATCAGGTACGATTGGAATATCCTCCCCAAGATCTTCTGAACGTCCTACGCCGATAGGTTGCGCACCACTAGCAATGATCGCAGCGATTCCAGCTTTTGCATCCTCAATCCCGATGCAGTCACGAGGGGTCAAACCGATTTCTTTCGCAGCAAGTAGAAAAATATCTGGTTCAGGCTTTCCATTAGCGACTTTTGCCGGATCAGCAATCGCGTCAAAGTAGCTTTCTAAATCCATCTTGGCAAGTAGGAAAGGGCCATTTTTGCTTGCAGATGCTAGTGAAATCTTGATATTATTTGCCCGTAAGTCTTTTAATAATTCTAAAATCCCTGGAAAAACATCTTTTGGTGTGATCGATTGGATCATTTCAAGATAATAATCATTTTTTCTTTTCGCTAATTCGAGAAATTCTGTTTTTGAGAATTGCTCTTCTTTTTTTCCATGAGCAAGAAGGAGAGTCAGAGAATCTTCTCTGCTTACACCCTTCAATTGTTCGTTGAATGACCGATCGAAGGGAATACCGATCTCATCACCTAGCTTTTTCCAAGCAAGGTAATGGAATTCAGCGGTATCTGTAATAACGCCATCTAAGTCGAATAATACACCTTTAAACATTCGCTTCACCTTCTCGTAATGGAATAGTCAAATGATCAGTAAGCACATACGCTTTTTCGTAGATTTCTAGCGGTAAAGCTTCGCCAGATAAGAGGTTCAATGTTACCTGTTCATTTGAAACGGCGACAAATAACAAGCGGCCGCGATAATTGATATGGAATGAATAAGCAGACCATGTTTTAGGTAAGAATGGTGCAAATCTTAATTGTTCATGATCTGTCTTCATTTGCGCGAATCCTTGTACGATAGCAAGCCAACTTCCGGTCATTGAAGTGATGTGTAAGCCATCCTCTGTATCATTGTTATAGTTATCTAAATCTAAACGAGCAGTGCGTTGATACATTTCAATGGCTTTGTCTTCCATGCCTAGTTCAGCAGCTAAAATAGCATGGATACTAGGAGATAGGGAAGACTCATGGACAGTCATTGGCTCGTAAAAATCAAAGTTGCGTTGTTTTTCTTCTTTTGTAAATGAATCATTGAAGAAGTAGATACCTTGTAAAACGTCTGCTTGTTTAATGAAGCAAGAACGAAGGATCTTGTCCCATGACCAATGCTGATTCAATGGCAATTCACTTGCGGATAGTTCCGCTACTGGTTTGAGATCTTTGTCTAAGAAAGTATCGTGTTGAACAAAAATCCCTAATTCTTCATCTACTGGGAAGTACATATTTTCAGCAATTTCTTGCCAATGTGCCAATTCATCGTCGCTGATTTTAGCAGTGCTCTCTTCTTTGAACTTCAAATAATTTTCTCGTGTGTAACGTAGTACCCAACAGGCAATCGTATTCGTGTACCAATTGTTGTTGATATTATTCTCATATTCGTTCGGTCCTGTAACCCCGTGGATCATATATTGATTGTTTCGTTTAGAAAAATGGACTCGGTCTGCCCAAAAGCGAGCGATTTCTGCTAAGACTTCTAAACCTTCATTTTTTAAATAGTCGATGTCGCCAGTGTAGTTAGTATAATTATAAATAGCGTAGGCAATTGCGCCATTTCGATGGATTTCTTCAAAGGTGATTTCCCATTCATTGTGGCATTCGACACCTGTGAAAGTGACCATTGGATATAACGCGCCCTTTAGCCCTTGCTGTTGTGCATTATGGATTGCTTGTGGCAATTGGTTATGGCGGTACTTCAAGAGATTCTTAGTGACTTCAGGTTTCGCTAAAGCGAGGTACAGAGGCACTGCATAGGCTTCAGTATCCCAGTAAGTTGCACCACCATATTTTTCGCCAGTGAAGCCTTTTGGTCCAATATTCAAACGTTCATCTTCGCCATAATAAGTAGAAAATAGCTGGAAGAGGTTGAAACGGATTCCTTGTTGTGCTTCATCGTCTCCTTCAATGACTACATCTGCCAATTCCCATCGTTTAGACCAAGCGGCTGTTTGCTCCTCTTTTGCTTGGGGATAGTGAACGTTCAATTCGTTGAATTCTTTAAAGAGATGTGTCGCTTGTTGCGCTTCAGGGATATCTCGGCTTGTGAAAATCAATACTTCTTTGTCGATAAGAAGTGTTTCATTTTCATTTAAGTCAAAGGTGAATGAACCTTCGATTGCTAAGGTGCCCTCTTGGTAGCTTGGCGTATATAATTTTCCATCAACGTAGTGGCGCATCCCAGCGGTCACTGTAAATTGTTCGATCTCAAAATTATTCGGAATCGTTTTAGTCGTTAAGTACGCTATTTCTTCCTTGACGCCATGATCGATGTCATTCCAAAAGTGTTCATCGTAATTACTGTCTTCGTTTTGGACATTGCCATCTAGCTTAGAAATAACTTTTACAGTTCCATTTCCTTCCAACATTTCAATGGTTAAGCGAATATAAGCAGCTTCATTTTTGACAATACTTAAAAAGCGCTCGAATGAAAGACGAACTTTGTTTGATGGGGTAGTGACTGTATAACTACGTGTCAAAACACCGTTTTTCATGTTTAATTCCCAATAAAAATCTTCAGTAGTAAGTGTAGCTAGATCAATCAGCTGATCATCGATAAAAAGATCCATAGCGATAAAATCGACTGCATTGATTACTTTTCCAAAATATTCAGGATAGCCGTTTTTCCACCAGCCAACACGTGTTTTGTCAGGGTACCAAACACCTGCTAAATAGGTTCCTTGGTGATGATCACCAGAATATGCTTCTTCAAAATTTCCGCGCATACCCATATATCCGTTACCGATACTGGTCAATGATTCTTGCAAACGTAAATTTTCTTTATCTAATTTATTCGTGCTGATTTTCCAAGGGTCGATCTGAAATAACCGTTTAATTTGTTTCATTGTTCTCCTCCTAGACGTTGTCGTTTATACGTCCATAATAACCGCAACCGATTGCGTAAGTCAACTAGAAAAGTGAAATTAAACTTTGAAGTGGATGAAAAAACAAAAAAAAAGTGATTGTATCAATATTTACTACTATAATATGAACAGAGATAATGTATAAAGAACGATTGGGTACTTACAGAAAAAACATAAAAATACGAAATAAAGCATTTACAAAAAAAGAAACACACTCTATAATAATAACGAAACCGATTGCACAAAGGAGACGAGGAAATGAAAAAAATATTTAGCTTTGAGTTTTGGCAAAAATTTGGAAAGGCTTTAATGGTCGTTGTGGCAGTTATGCCAGCGGCAGGTTTGATGATCAGTATCGGTAAATCGATTCCGTTGATCAATCCTGATCTTGCACCTTTAGTTACAACGGGTGGCGTGATCGAAAATATTGGTTGGGCAATTATCGGAAATTTACATCTTTTATTTGCACTAGCGATAGGTGGTAGTTGGGCAAAAGAACGAGCAGGGGGAGCATTCGCTGCGGGGATCTCATTTATATTGATCAATCGGATCACAGGAGCAATTTTTGGTGTGACTAATGAGATGTTGGCAAATGAAGACGCATTTACGCATAACTTGTTTGGCACGAAAATCATGGTTAAAGGGTTCTTTACCAGTGTATTAGAAGCACCAGCACTAAATATGGGGGTATTTGTTGGGATTATTGCAGGGTTCGTTGGGGCGATGGCCTATAATAAATATTACAATTATCGTAAATTACCTGACGCATTAGCGTTCTTTAATGGAAAAAGATTTGTTCCTTTTGTAGTTATTTTGTGGTCAACGATTGTTGCATTGATTCTTGCTATTGTATGGCCGAATGTCCAAGCAGGAATCAATAACTTTGGATTGTGGATTGCAGAGTCAAAAGAAAACGCTCCGATTTTAGCACCATTCCTATATGGTACATTGGAACGTCTATTGTTACCATTTGGCTTACATCACATGTTGACGATCCCAATCAATTATACGCAGCTGGGTGGTACCTATGAGATATTATCTGGTGCGCAAGCGGGAACACAAGTATTTGGACAAGATCCTTTATGGTTGGCGTGGGCGACTGATTTGGTCAACTTGAAAGGCGCCGGCGACATGTCGCAATATGAATTCGTATTGACGAACTGGACACCTGCTCGTTTTAAAGTGGGACAAATGATTGGTGCTTCCGGTATCTTGATGGGATTAGCACTAGCGATGTACCGTAATGTTGATCCAGACAAAAAGTCTAAATATAAATCAATGTATTTTTCAGCAGCACTTGCAGTTTTCTTAACAGGTGTAACCGAACCATTAGAGTTCATGTTCATGTTTGCAGCTGTACCTCTTTACATTGTTTATTCTCTGATCCAAGGGGCAGCTTTTGCAATGGCAGATATTCTACCTTTACGTGTCCATTCATTTGGGAACATTGAACTATTGACACGTACACCATTAGCGATCAAAGCAGGATTAGGTAAAGACTTGCTCAATTTTGTTATCTGTGTCATATTATTTGGAGTATTGACGTATTTTGTGGCAAACTTTTTGATCAAAAAATTCAATTATGCTACACCAGGACGTAATGGGAACTATGATAACGAAAGTGAAGAAACGCCATCAGGTTCTGCAACTAATGCAGATCAACAAATCATTAAGATCATCCATTTGTTAGGTGGAAAAGAAAACATCAAGGATGTAGATGCTTGTATGACTCGTTTACGTGTCAGCGTCGAGAATCCTGGGAAAGTCGGTTCAGAAGAAGAATGGAAACGTGCTGGAGCGATGGGCTTGATCGTTAAGGACAAAGGTGTGCAAGCCGTGTATGGACCAAAAGCGGATGTGTTGAAATCGGATATTGAAGATTTACTACAATCAGGCGCTGATATTCCAGAGCCAACAGTTGAGGCAACAAATAAAAATGAGAAGAATGAAGAGAAACATGTTTTAGGTATCGAAAAAGAATTATTCACTGTAGCAACTGGTGAGGTAATTGCTTTAACAGATGTGAATGATCCAGTCTTTTCACAAAAGATGATGGGTGATGGCTTTGCTGTCATTCCTGCCACTGGAGAAGTGACGGCACCACTTTCTGGTAAAATCGTGAGTGTCTTCCCAACCAAGCATGCAATTGGCATGCAAACAGCAGAAGGAGCAGAAGTTTTGATCCATATGGGACTGGATACTGTTCAGATGAGCCAGCCAGCATTTGAGATCTTAGTTTCTGAAGGCCAAGAAGTAGTAGCAGGAACAACGATTGCTCAGATGAATCTAGATGCAATCAAGAACGAAGGGAAAGAAACGACGATCATAGTAGTCTTTACAGATGACAAAGTCAATGGGCTGACCATCAATAAATTAGGAGACACTGAACGAGGAACAGTGATCGGGAAAATAAACTTGTAAAGAATCACAGAAGTTCATGTGTGTATTTCATATCGAAAGAATGTGTTCGATGTGTGTAACTCCTAGAAGTAAGCCGATAATTCCGAAATTGCTTTTCCTATTTCAGGGATTATTGGCTTATTTTTTGAATAAACTACTTTGGGGTCTTTACCTATATAGATCCAGAAGGTGGGAGCAATATTTCGACCCATCCCATTAAGAAGGAGAATTATATGAAAATAATGACGTTGAATACGCATAGCTGGTTAGAAGAGGAACCACAAGAAAAATTAAAACAGATCGCTCAAAAAATCTGTCATGAACAATATGATGTGATCGCATTGCAAGAAGTCAATCAAACGATGGACGCAAAACGACTAACCAGTGAGCAGCTGAAGAATTTTAGTCAGGTGCAGGAACAAACGCCTGTCCGCTCGGATAACTTTGCCTATTGCTTGATCCAGCTCTTAGCAGAACAAGGTGAAACTTACTATTGGAGTTGGGAAATGAGTCATATCGGCTATGCTATCTATGAGGAAGGCAATGCGCTTCTTTCCAAACAACCACTAACTAGTCAAACGCACCTAGTCTCCGAAACAAAAGAAAAAGAGGATTACCATACTCGAAAAATATTAGTAGGTCAAACCTCTGTCAAAACACAATGTATTACTGTAGCAAGCTGTCATTTTTCTTGGTGGGCAGATGAAAAAAGCGGATTTGCATTTGAGTGGAAAAAATTTGAAGCAAGTTTAGCGCCTCTTACAACACCACTGTATCTATTAGGGGATTTCAACAATCCTGCTGAAGGCAGCGGGTACGATTTAGTGGCAAAAAGTCAGTTGCCTATTCGTGATGCTTACCCAATCGCGCAAAAAAAACAAGCTGAAGCAACGATCGAAAAGAGAATCGATGGCTGGGAAAACAATAAAGAGGGGCTACGTATCGACTATATTTATGTACCACAAGATTGCTTTGTTACAAGTTATCAACGTATTTTTGACGGGGAAAATGGCCCGATTGTCAGTGATCATTATGGGGTAGCAGTCACGTTGGAGTGAAGAGAAACGAAGGAATATTGTCACAATAAGAATATGGGACAAATCTAAAAACCAGGTTTGCTACAGACTCTCGAATAAACGACGGGAGCAGAAGCAACTCCTTCTTAAATAAGCCGAAATGAACAAAAATTTGAAAAGCAATTTTCGTTCATTTCTTCTTATTTCTCGGAGTTAAACACTTCTGTGCTAACCTCTCTCAAATAAACGACGTCCGAAAGGCAGGTTTTTCGGAAATTTAAAAAAAACGAGCAATACAAAAAATGTATTGTTTGTTTTTTCTCTAATTTCTCATAAACGATTTTTGTCTCGACCTCATTTTTTTTATGAATGTATCCGACTTCTAATAAACATGATGAATAAAATCAGCCAACCAATGAAGGTCAACCCGATGATGAAATAAAAGAAGAGCGGCAAGTCATAATATAAGGTGGTTCTATTGCAAAGTTTTAAATAAAGAATAAAATCCCTTACGGTATCTATGATTTAAGCTG
>ENA-OWZU01000537-OWZU01000537.1-human-gut-metagenome-genome-assembly--contig:-NODE-537-length-11213-cov-17.189371_pt1 | contig 11213 bp, 10 predicted proteins | sample MGYA00249263_ERZ652121 | MGnify/ENA primary metagenome ERZ652121 (study PRJEB26925, sample SAMN05827113) | human gut metagenome | biome: ENVO:2100002; feature: ENVO:00000062; material: ENVO:00002003... | reverse complement strand
AGTGCATTCCTAAAACATTTAAACTCGAGACAAAACCTACCTCTTAATAGTAACACCTATTATTACTAAAGTCAAATTGGTCTATTTAATACTTATAGATCTTCTTGTGATTTCCCAGATTTTCATGCGGATTTGCTTTAGCAAGTGTCAGGGTTTCTCTATCAACAACCCTGACATCATGGTTTTCTAATTCAACAATTAGTGCATTCTTATAAAGATTAATATCTCCAGAAACGACTGTTGCTTGTTCTCCATTTGATAATGTAATTTTATCTCCTGTTTTCATTTTTCACTTCCATTCTAGGCGCCGCCTATTTAATGAAAAAAATTTCACTTTAGGGTGAGTTTTTTATAAGAAAAATAAGGGCTCCCTAAAGCCCTTAAAATATTGCGGGAATAGGATTTGAACCTATGACCTTCGGGTTATGAGCCCGACGAGCTACCTAACTGCTCCATCCCACTTCGCAAGTATAACACTAATATCAGTTAAAGTCAATTTAGCATTAGTGTTCATAAATTATTTTAAAAATGTGTTACCTTATCCGAACAGCATTTTTTTCTCACATCAGTAAAGTTATTACTAGGTATATAATTAATATACTTACTACAAATCCAAAAAACAGTAAGCTTATAATCGCCTTTTTCTCTTTATTTTTATTCGTTAGATGCTCCTTATTCTTATTATCAACTTATTTTTTTGTTTATTATTACATATTTTTTAAAAAAAGCTACTCCATTTGAGTAGCTAATGATGGAGGTGTGGTGCTTTCGCAAAACCACACCCTAGGCTAAGTATATCACTTTAATTCTAAATTACAATATCAATCAAAAAATAGAAACCATAATTGGTTTCTATTCCACAACAGAGACTGTGATCTCATAAAATTAAGTATAGCACCTTGTTAAGCTCAATACTGATTATTAGTTTATAAAGAGGAAAACATACAGCTTCAAAGCATCAAACAAACTTAACAAACTAAAAAGTCATTAATTCAATTCTTAATGACTCTTTAGTTTATTTTTTGTTCAAATCTTCTAAAATAATATAGTTAGTTCCTTAATATTATAAACTAAAAAATGCAATGAGATTAAATCGTAGCTATGATTTTATATCATAATTGCCCCAAATTTGTCCCATTTTATTTTTCAATTTAAGAGGTTTTCTATGAAACAGGTTTATAAAGGCTTGTAGAACCTGGATTTAACTTTGAGAGCGACCTAAATAATCCCCCCTTCTCCTTACAATATATATCTTTTTTTATAACTATTTTGTATTTTTATAATTTTACACTTGTTTTTTAAGTAAATATAAAATTATTAAGAGTTTTTCTAATATCGATTTATTCGGTAAATTTTATTTTAATTTTTATAATACACTGTTACAAAGGCAGTCATGAATATTCCCATATTTGAAATAAACGCTCAACGCGTTTGCTTAATATTAAAACACATAAAATAAAAAGTCACTAAAGTTTAGTGGCTCTTTATTTTATAAGTTTTCTATTGTTTTCAATAATGTCTAGTTGATTTATATATTTTAAATTTTACCCACTATTTGCCCACTAAATTTTATTTTAGTTTCTATAATGCATTGCTACACAGGCATCCAATAATATTCCCATATTTGAAATAATTTTGGGCATTTCAACTTTTCTTATTCTAAATAAGATAATACATAATTTGTGAAATACTTCCTTCCAAAGTAAGACCTAGAAATTTACTTTTCTCATACTTAAATTATTAGGTATCTAGCATCATTAAAAGAACTTTCGATTATGTTGCAAAAAGTTAAAAGATAACAAAGAAATGAAACTTTTTTATAGTTGTAATATTGCCTTAACATTTACAATTACCATTATATTTTGTTGAACTACATGCTAGAAATATATAGATTTTATATTATTATTCTTTTCTAAATAAAGAATATGCTAAATAGAAATTTCCTAACGTTGCTGAACCATTTTCTTTGACAGTTGGTAAGCGAATATACTTTTCTACAGAACAAGGCAGATCTATATAATTATTAAGCATAGAAATGAAATGTTTTTGTATAAGTGATATCATATTTGATTTTTCCATTACACCACCTCCCAAAATTATACACTCAGGAGCTAATGTCAAAGTTGCATTAATAGCCGCTTGAGCAATATAATAGCTTAAGATATCCCAGATAGGATCATCTGAAGGAATTTTTTCCCCAAGTATTCCTGTTCTAGCTTCAAGACTCGGACCCGCCGCAACTCCTTCAAGACAATCACCATGGAAGGGACAGCTTCCTTCAAAAGTAAGATCATCTCTATGACGATTTATTCTTTGGTGCCCCATTTCCGAATGCCCAATGCCACCAATAAAATATCCATCTTGAATTGCTCCCCCTCCAATACCTGTACCGATTGTTAAATAAACAAGATTTTTTATTCCTGTATTTTTCATTTCACCATAGGCTGAGGCGTTTACATCAGTAGTAAAATATATTGGAATATCAAGTGCTTCTTTTAATTGGCCAACTAAATTTATATTTTTCCAACCAACTTTTGGCGTCGAAGTAATGTAACCATACGTTTTACTTGAAAGGTTTAGATCAATAGGCCCAAATGATCCTAAACCAATGGCAGAAACTCGGTTTTCTTTAAAATATTTAATAGTCTTACTTATAGTTTCTTGTGGCGTAGTAGTAGCAAATTTGAATTTTTTTATAATATTAAAATGTTCATCTGCAATAGCCAGTACAAATTTTGTGCCACCAGCCTCAATTGATCCATAGTATACGGACATAGTTCGCTCCCTCTAGTTCAATAATAGAATTTTTTCTCCAACTTTGATATCAACATTTTCACTCAATGGCAAAATCTCATTGTAACTTGCTGAATTGGTAATAACAATAATTACAGTATCATCGAATCCACTCTTCTCGATTTCTTCTTTATCAAAAGATCCTAGTAAATCCCCTGCTTTTACTTTCTGGCCAACTTTAACATTTTGTATGAATCCATTACCATTCATTGAAACAGTATCTATTCCAATATGTAAAAGAACTTCACCTCCATTTTTTGTTTTTATACCATAAGCGTGACCTGTTTCATAAGCAATAATAATTTCTCCGTCGGCTGGTGAGAAAAGTTCTCCAGATTTAGGCTTGATTGCAATACCTTTTCCCATAATTTCTTTTGAGAAAACAGGGTCACTTACATCAGACAGAGGAATCACAAATCCATTTATTGGAGCAAGGAGTTCGTCACTTTTAACTGGATCGATAATAACTTTCTCAGGTTGGTATTGAGTTGTTGCATTCTGTTTATTTTTTTCTTTCGTAATAGATTTAGCTTCCATCCGCCGACCATAGATTGAGGTAACAACAAAAGCAATAAGAAAGCTAATAAATATCGAAATCATAAATTGTAAGTTATACCCAGCTTTAATAGAGATAAAGCCAATTAATCCTGCGGATCCCAGACTAACCGCAAGGACATGGAATAATCCCATAAATAATGAACCAATTGCTGAAGCCCCAAGAGCAATAAAGAACGGATATTTTAGTTTTAGATTAATCCCAAATAGCGCAGGTTCAGTAATACCTAGAATTGCAGATACACCAGCTGGAGCTGCAAGAGCCTTTGTTTTAATGTTTTTAGTAACAAATAAGATTGCAAAAGTTGCACCAGCTTGAGCCATATTTGCGCAGGCAGCAACTGGAAAAATAAAGTCTCCACCAATACCGCTATGTTGATAGTTTGTGATTAACATTGTTTCAATGGCCGGAAAACTCTGATGTAATCCAGTTACTACTATTGCGGAGTAGAAGCCTCCAAACACAAGCATTCCTAGTGCCCCTAATGTGTTATAAAGTCCAACCAAACCATCTGTCAAGCCATTTGATACAAAACGAAGTGCTGGTCCTACAATAGTGAATGTGAGAAATCCAGTTATGATGACTGAAAGCAACGGAGTAAATGTGAAGTCTATAGCATCGTTAAGGTATTTATGAAAGAATCTCTCAAGTTTAGCAAGGATAAAAGCCACTCCAATTACAGGAAGAACTTGTCCTTGATATCCAGCCTGGGCAACTTTAAAACCAAAAATATCCCAATAAGTCATTGTATGATTAGAGATTGCTTCAGCAACATTATAGCCATTAATAAGCCCAGGCATCACCATAATCATACCTACAACAGCACCTAAATATGGATTTCCGCCAAACCTTTTTGTGGCAGAATAACCTATTAAAATTGGCATAAAAGTAAATGGTGCGGCACTCATAGTATTAACAATATCAGCAAACCCTTTCCACATAGGAAACATTTCAACAAGTGATTTCGTCGCGAAAAGATGTTCAGCTGTTAGCGCATTATTAAGAGCCATTAACAGACCACCAGCTACAAGAGCTGGTATCAAAGGAACAAAAATATCAGAAAGCAGCTTTACAAGTGCCATTACTGGATTTTGTTTTTTTTGACTTCCTGCAATCTCTTTGAGATCTGCAGTTGATGCCTCACTTCTTCCTGTAAGTTTAATAAATTCTTCGTATACAGTGTTAACATCACCTGGCCCTACAATAATTTGATATTGACCAGCTGCTTCAAAAGTCCCCTTAAGATCTGGGTCATTATCTAGAGCCTCTTGATCAATAACGCCAGTATCTTTTAGGACTAAACGTAGTCGTGTCGCACAATGTGCAGCTCCTTGAATGTTATCACGCCCAACTGCATTTAAAATGCGTTCAGCTACCTGCTTATGATTCATAATTTTCTCCTCAAATAAAATGATTTCGCTTACAGAAGTTATTTTATCATTTTTCTGATATATGTCAAGCGTTTGCCATATTTTTTTATTTTTTATTTTTCCGTGCTTATTTATATTGATTTTTTTATAAAAAACGTTTATCATAAATATATATAATTTAGTAAATGAGGAAAAAAAATGAAATGGTCTACCAAACAACGATATCGTACCTACGATAGTTATTCTGAAAATGATTTAGAGAGTTTACGCAAACTGGCACTAAAATCTCCTTGGAAATCAAATTTTCATATTGAACCAGAAACTGGACTTCTTAATGATCCAAATGGATTCTCTTATTTCAATGAAAAATGGCATTTGTTCTACCAACATTTTCCTTTTGGGCCAGTACATGGTTTAAAATCATGGGTGCATCTAGTCTCAGATGATCTCGTCCACTTTGAGAAAACAGGGCTAGTCCTTTATCCAGATACAAAATATGATAATGCTGGAGCTTATTCTGGGTCTGCTTTAGCTTTTGAAAACTCCTTATTTTTAATATATACGGGTAATCACAGAGGCAAAGATTGGGTTAGAACTCCATATCAACTCGGAGCAAAAGTTGACAAAAATAATCAGTTAGTCAAATTCACTGAACCACTAATTTTTCCTGATTTTTCTCAAACAACCGACCATTTTCGAGATCCCCAAATTTTTTCATTTCAAGGACAAATTTATTGCTTAATTGGTGCTCAAAGCTCTCAACAAAATGGTATAATCAAACTTTATAAAGCAATAGAAAATAATTTAACTGATTGGAAAGATTTGGGAAACTTAGATTTTTCAAAAGAAAAAATGGGTTATATGATCGAATGTCCGAACCTTATATTTGTCAATGGTAGATCAGTATTAGTTTTTTGTCCACAAGGACTAGATAAATCGATTGTTAAATATGATAATATATATCCTAATATGTATGTTATTGCGGATGACTTTACTACTGGTTCAAAAAATCAGCTAAAAAATGCAGGACAACTAATTAATTTGGATGAAGGTTTTGACTGTTATGCTACGCAGTCATTTAATGCACCTGATGGCTCTGCTTATGCCATTTCATGGCTAGGTTTACCTGAGACATCATACCCCACTGATAAATACAATGTTCAAGGTGTCTTGTCCATGGTTAAGAAGCTTTCAATAAAAGACAACAAATTGTATCAATATCCAGTTGAAAAAATGAAAGAATTAAGACAAAAGGAACAAGATCTCTTACTAGCAGATAATAACATTATTACATCTAACTCTTATGAACTTGAGGTCGATTTTCGTCAGCAAAACTCTACACTTCTATCTTTAATGACAAATGAAAAAGGGGATAGTGCACTTAAAGTTGAGATAGATAAAGAAAATAATACTATTACACTTATAAGAAATTATGAAAAACGTTTGGCACATGTTAAAATAGAAAAAATGAATGTATTTATTGATCAATCAATTTTTGAAATTTTTATTAATGATGGTGAAAAAGTATTATCAGGTCGTGTATTTCCAAATAAGAATCAGTATTCGATTAGAAGTCAAAATCCGATAAAAATAAAATTATGGGAGCTAAAAAAGTGATTAAACTTGAAGATGTTGCAAATAAAGCTGGGGTTAGTGTAACGACAGTTTCGCGTGTTATAAATCGTAAAGGATATTTGAGTGACGCAACAATATCAAAAGTAGAAAAAGCAATGCAAGACTTGCATTATATTCCAAACGCAGCCGCACGTTCTTTGCAAGGAAAGTCTTTAAAATTAATTGGCCTAGTATTTCCAACTATAAAAAATATTTTTTTTGCAGAATTGATTGAAAAAATTGAGCAAGCTCTTTTCAAACGAGGTTACAAAGCTATGTTAGCAACAACAGAACATGATGAACAAAAAGAGCGAGACTATCTTGCCTTACTACTTTCTAACCAAGTTGATGGAATTATTTATGGGAGTCATAATTTAAAAGCACATGATTATATAGCAATTGAAGCACCTATTGTTGCTTTTGACCGTTTATTGACCCCTGAAACGACTGTTGTTAGCTCTGATAATTTTGAGGGAGGAATCCTAGCTACTAAAGCTTTGATTAACTCTGGAAGTAAAAAAATCGCCATATTTACTGGGAACGATAATACCAATTCTCCTACATATTTAAGGCGTGATGGATATCTTCTTGAGCTGGAAAGAAATCAATTAAAGCCACATATAATAAAAATTCCTTCTCAATGGACTCTTCTTCGCAAAAAAGTTGAGATCAAAAAAATACTAGAAAACAACGATTTTGATGGTATATTTTGTACAGATGATTTAACAGCTATATTAGTAAAAGATCTCGCCTCAAATTTAAAAAAATCACTTAATGTGGTAGGTTTTGATGGAACTGAATTTATAGAAAACTACTATCCTAACCTAACAACGATAAAGCAACCAATAAATGATTTAGCGGAACTCTTAGTTGATCTAATCATACGAAAAATTGATGGAGATAACATTGACATTACATATCAACTTCCTGTTCAGCTACATTATGGTATAGATTAAAAATATATTTTACTTCTTCAAAAAGACACTGCTTTAATTCTGCAGTGCCTTTTATTTTATATACTTTTCTATTTTTTTATGTCAACATGATACATACTATTTCTTTTTTAATATGAAATGGCCTTTGAAAATATCGAATAGTAACTTTCCAATATTGTTACCCTTCTCTTCTCGAATAGGTAATTCACTTGACGCTACTGCATATGTTTGAGTAATGACGTTAAGTCAATTTATTAGAGTCAAAAACGTATAATTTTAATGTATTTATTTTAAGCGATTTCTTTTTCAAATTGATTAGGCGTAAGATACCCTAAACTTTGATGGATTCGTTTTGAATTATAAAAGACTTCAATATACCAGAAAATACTCTGATAGGCTTCTTCAAAGTTCTTATATTTAAATTGATAGACCCACTCTCTTTTTAAATGTCCATGCCAAGATTCAAGACTGGCATTATGATAAGGATAGCCCTTACGACTGAAGGAGTGAGTCATTCCAGAGTTTTTTATTGTCTCTTCATACTCATGACTCGTATACTGACTTCCTTGGTCAGAATGAAGCATCACAGCTTCTAGATAATTTTGTGATTCCATTGCCTTATTCAAAGTCCTTTGCACTAATTCTACAGTCATTCGCTTTCCTAAATCCCAAGCAATGACTTTTTTAGTATAACGATCCATAATGGTTGAGAGATAAACCCAGCCTTGTTGAGTAGGAATATAAGTAATATCAGTTGCCCAAACCTTATTTATCTTTTTAGGCTCATTTTGTATAAGGTTCTTTCTGTTAATACCATCACTTACGGAGTGTCCGGGTTTAAATTTTTTAAGGACGACGGACTTGAGAGGTGATGAATCTTAGGTGCCTCATAGATTCCCCGATTCGCCTTGAAAAGTTGGTCAATCTTCAGTGCCAAGTGTTGTCTTCTTAATTGAGTTTTGGATGGCCGTCGATTGATTCTCTCATAATAACTTGCTTCAGGAACACCAAGCAGTTGGCAACTGAGTCTGACATTGAGTGCTAAAGTTTTAATCGTTTGAGTCATATCCGCAGCACTTACATCTTTTTCTCGGCGAATATGGTCAATACTTTTTTTAAGATGTCTTGTTCTTCCTTAACTTTAGCCAGCTGTCTTTTTAATTCTAGAAAATCAGCTTTAGAGACTGAGCTTTCGTTAGACTTAGAATAGAGGTCGATCCATTTATAAATCGTTGCAGGAGCCACGCCGTATTCTTTAGAAAGCTGTGTGACGGATTGCCCAGAATGATAGAAGTCGAGAAGGGTGTCTTTAAATTCTTGTGAGTAGCGTTTTTGCATGTTTTTATCCTTTGTCTAAATTATACAATAGTGACTCTAAGATTTAAGGATAACATCAGTTTTGCTTTGGTTCATTTTATTATTATCAACGATACATCTTTTAATTCTAGGTTAAAATGCACTTTATATGTCTATCAAAAATAATGAAAAATCCAAGTATTTATACTTGGATTTTTTATTGTTTAATTTTCTCTTTTATATAGAAACTCATATTCTTAACAAATAATTGGCATATCGGTTTAAAAATGTTATATGCTTAAAGAATCTCTCATGAGCTTGACACCAATAACTCCAAAAGAAAAAGTGTAAGTCGATAGGAAACCTCTTTATAAAAAATTACTGAGAAAAGAAAACTAACGACGAAAACATTATTCTTAGAGTAAGAACTGTCACATATTGATAGAAATTTTATTCAAACTTATGAGTCTAAAGGTACTTTGAATAAATTACTATAGACAGAAATAAGAGATAAATAGCAAAAACATATTAGGTCGAATTACCATAAGGAAAAATACTTTATCTAATCTTTTTTTTAGATAATGCCACAAGAATTATTGTGGATAAAACAATCCACCCTACGGCAGCTATCAGATAAGCACCCCGCCCAGTTATCATAAAATTAACAGGTAAAGCAATAGGACACCAATAAGCTGCTAATAAAACTTTATTACTGGCAAAAATAATGAGTAATATTTCAATAATCGCGATAATCATGCTCCCTCCTCGATTGATTATAAAGGTCAATAAAAGATGAAAATGATTAAGAAAAATTGCCATCAACCAGCTAGCTGTTGCGATCATCATTCCTTGTTGCCCTACTCCCTTTGAAACTCCCGTAATTATCCAGATCATTGCTGATGGAAAGAACAAAAGGAAATCCACTACTATTAGCTTTGATAACCAAATTCTGCTACTTTTTTTATTTACATTTATTTCTTGGAAATGATTGGCCAGACTCTCCTGTTCAAAGATTAGAATAGACAAAATTGTAACCAGTAACGGAAAAAACAAAAAAATCATGAGCGACAAATCAGTCATTGAAACATGACTTCTTCCAAAAGCTAAATAAATAGGAACCGTTAAAAGCTCTAATAAAGTAAAGAGAAAAACTAAATAAAACCCTAAGCTATTTTTTAATTTGAGACATTCACTTCTTATCATGTTCTATCACTCCTTTAAGTAAATACGAAACTCCTATCGTTACAACTATGGAAAGTCCAACTGGTAATAAAACTTCCCAAATACTGAAATTTATCTTCCCTGTTAACAAGTCTCCTGATGGTTTGATATTTAACAAACTTTCTGTAACTTTATAGTGATAAGTGTATGGTAGCAAGAACCATACTGGAGTTTGTGCAACAAAAGGGGCAACAATTAAACAAATCAAGGTATTCGCAGCTAACAATACGTAGGTATTAATCCACTTGAAAATCAAGTATATAAAGGGTAAATTCCAAGAAGCTGCTAGTAATATAGCAATCAATGCCACACTTACTTTCATAAAATCCACCACTACAATACCTTGAAACACAAAAGCAACCAAATAAAGCAAAATAATCAAGACTATGCTCGCTAGTATACCTCTTAGCCAAATCAACAACATTTTGGCCAAATGAATTTTCCAACTCAGCTTTTTCCATTTCAAATTTTGAAAATTTCCAGCTTGCTCCTCTGATTTTTTATCATAGAGAAAAAGCAAACTCATCAAAAGGAATAAAAAACCAGCTTCCCACCAATAAATTGAAAAAACACTAAAAATCTGTATTCCACCCATAAGAAATGCTATAAATAGAGTCACAAAAGGGATAATTAATACCAATCTAAGAGTTCCTGATTTTTTTAATTTTATTGCTTCTGAGGCTATTATTCTTTTCATATCACATTCCTCCATGCACAATCTTAAAGAATAACTGTTCAATGTCGTCTTCTTTATTGTTCGCATGATTATAACGAATCTTACCTTTGTTCAAAATAATAATTTGACTAGCTACTTTACTTATTTCGTGCAACTGATGACTAGAAATCAAGATTGTCACACCTTTAGCTTTAAGTTTTAAGATTAAGTTTAACAACTCCGCAATACCATCAGGATCCAAACCATTAGTAGGTTCATCAAGAATTAAAAATTGAGGTTCTGTAAGAATAGCCATACCAATTCCCAAACGTTGTTTCATCCCTAAAGAGAATTTTCCTGCTCTTTTCTTTCCTGTTTCTGCCAAACCAATCACTTCTAGAGTTTCATGAATTCTCTTATCTGAAATTCCAAAAAGCAAAGCCTTAGTTTTAAGATTATCGAAAGCAGATAAATTCATATATATTGCTGGAGCCTCGATTAAGGCTCCAAGTTGATTATTTGTCTTTTCTTGTCCATCAAAAAAAATTTTTCCAGTATCTGCAGAAATTAAACCAAACAAAATTTTCATCAAAGTTGATTTTCCTGCACCGTTAACTCCTAATAAACCACAGACTGTTCCAGATTTAATATCAAAACTGATATCTTGTAGCACCTGCTTTTCTTTATATGTTTTAGAAAGATTTTGAATTTTTACCTGCATTATATCTGTCTCTTATACACATCTCCGAGCCCACGAGACTCGACGTCATCTC
>ENA-OWZU01000532-OWZU01000532.1-human-gut-metagenome-genome-assembly--contig:-NODE-532-length-11275-cov-20.791800_pt1 | contig 11275 bp, 15 predicted proteins | sample MGYA00249263_ERZ652121 | MGnify/ENA primary metagenome ERZ652121 (study PRJEB26925, sample SAMN05827113) | human gut metagenome | biome: ENVO:2100002; feature: ENVO:00000062; material: ENVO:00002003... | reverse complement strand
TAGCGCACTTCCTTCACACGGAAGGGGTCATAGGTTCGATTCCTATATCACCCACCATCGGGCGGCACGATGTGCCGCCTTTTTTGTTGGTTCCACTGGGATTCCGCGCTTTCGTCCGGCGTGTCGGAAATGGATGGCGGCTGTCCGGTTTGGACGGTGGTTCTCACGAGGTGTCCAACCCGTTGAAGCCGATCTGGCTGAATATCGGGCTAGGCCGCAGTCAATTCCTATGTGGTGAAATGTATGGGTGCGGATAAATCATAGCAAGGAGACGGCTATAGGATGACGCAACAGAGTGACGCGGTGGCCGAAGCTCATACACTCTGGCAAGTGCTCCCAATTCAAGAATAGCCGATGATTTTGCTATAAAACGAATGGTTGGGCAATGATTTCAGTCTGACAAATCTCTATATTGATACTTGTCAACAATAGAAGATGGTAAGACGCAAGGTGCGTCAAGAAAAACGAGTACTAAGGAAATAACATGAACAAGAATCAGATTTTCTCCGCAATCAAGCGTGGTTTTGAAATCAGTGGCATCAACGCCCTGTCCATGGCGGCCGGTTCTCCGTCCGTCAACAAGGCACTGCAGGAAATGATCGACGAGCAGCGCTGAAATCATTCTTTGTAATATAAATCTTTAAATGTGGATTTAAGCCCGGTGCACACGCTGTATCCGGGCTTTTTCCTACTCTTCCAGGGTGTGCGGCTACAATGGCTGTCTGTGAGTGACGAAGCATTGAATCTCAATCAGCCGGTCAAAGACATGGGGCCGAACGAGCTGAAAGCTTATGCCAAACTTGGTCAACAACAGCATGACGAGGCAAATCGTGAGCTGGAACGCCGTTGGCGTAGCTATGACGACATGCTGCCGCACGACCAGTTCGTGTCGATTATTGACAAAACTGAGGGGTGAAACCCGCTTTGCGGTGTATGATTCGTGACCATGCCGGCCTCAATGCCGGCTATTTGTAAGGGTAATGACTAGAATGGCGACTATGACTGATCCGATTCCAAGCGCAGGTGAAACGACCATCATTGGCCTTCCTGCAATAACTGTACCGGTTACTTCCACCGGAGACCGTCCTCTGACGAAGGAGGACCTTGAAACCATTATGCGTCTTGCCGACGGCACGGCGCTGCTGATCTCGACTAGGGGAGCGGTATCGGGGTCGCGGTATCTTCTCGATGAGGATGAGATTACCGTCGGCCGTGATCCGAGTGCCGATATTCTTTTGGATGATTCCACGGTTTCTCGCGCCCACGCGGTGTTCCGCAGGTCGAATGGCCGATATTGCGTCATCGATGCGGGAAGCTTGAATGGCACGTATGTGAACCGTCAGCGTGTTGATCAGCAGGAACTTAAGAATGGCGATGAAATCATTCTTGGCAAGTTCCGTTTGGTTTATTTCGACAATAAGGCCGTCATTGCCGGTTGATCCGCGTGATGCGGGATAAACTGTGTACAACAGCTTCGCGCCCATGGGCTTCATACAGAGGCTCATGGGCGTTGTTTATGTGTCGTAGGAGAATGCGATGAATGAGGCAGGGCCAACAATGCGGTTGCATCTGCATGTGCCGACTGCGGTACAGGGGGAGTTGTTTCCCGCAAGCGATGCACAGCTGGTGACGCGTGGCTATAAGGGTTCAGTGGCATCGAGGGTGTCCGGCATCACTTATCGTCAGCTTGATTATTGGGCGCGCAGGCAGATTGTGGAGCCTTCCATCACTCCATCGCATGGGTCTGGGTCACGTAGATTGTATTCGTTCAAGGACGTGGTGATTCTTGCCGTGTCGAAAAAACTGCTTGATGCGGGCATCAATCTGCAGAATGTGACAGCTGCCATTGGCTTTCTAACGCAACGCACTACTGAGCAGCTGGAAAACATCACTATTATGTGTGATGGGCAGCATGTGCACGAATGCACGGACAGCGAGCAAATGATGGCACTGTTGCAAAGCGGTAGGGCAGTGTTCGGAGTATCCATGGGATCCCTGTGGAAGCAAATCAGGGATGCTCTTGAACACGAGGAGTATGTCGATTTATCCACGATGCCTTCCACCGCGGACTCGACCCGTCCTGTTGACGACATCGCTGCGATGCGCATGAAAAAGAAGCTTGATGCGAAGCGGCAGGCACACACCGCTGTTTCACTGTAATATACAGGTTTGGCGATACCGCATAGGTTGAACAGGCCAAGTCGGGTTACATGGTCATCGATATACGGTAGATATGTAGAGACGGATTACAATAGGGGGAGTGTCGCATGCCTGATATCCTGCCGGCATTGCTGTGGATTGTCGCGGCAGTCATTGCAGTGAACATTTGTTCGATTACCGCGATTCGCGGAAATATCTTCTCAAAAACCAAGCGCGACGTATATCCAGTACGTTGGCCGATTGTCGGTTTACACTTCGCCTCATTGGTTATTGGCGCCTTGCCATACCCGGTATATACGATGTTCAAATCTGGTTTTTCCGTAAAATTCCGGCATTTCTACGAGCAAGTAGGATGGCCGTCAGCCGCGCTGATGATTTTGCTGATCGCCGCGGAGCTGGTGTTTATGTATCTGCAGGCCAGGAATGGCATGAAAAGCGAAATGGAAAGAAAACTCAATCGAGCCATCAAAGGCTGACCATGAAAGGCGTCCAGCGCAGCGAAGACGCCACCCGTCATACCGTTGGATTATGTCCGAGCAAAGTCCTGAAAGGGACGTGCTGGCGTAATCCACGATGTTATGTACAGAAGAGAGTGTCAGTCGAAGGCGGGCATACTTTTCTGACATAACATACATTATCGGCTAACTATTCGGGAATCTTAGAAACGGCTTAATTTCAACGGTCTTCATTTCGCACAGGTAACTGTGGATGCCTCTGGGTGGCCCGTTGTGGCTACGCATTTCACACGACGGGAGACCAACGATGGCAATGGGTGGCGGCGGCTCGACATACAGGAGCGCCGATGGAATCTGGCACGCCGCGATAGACATAGAGCCCGACAGGGCCACCGGGCGCAGGCGGCGGCTCACGGCCCAAGGCAAGACCAAGGCGGTGGCGAACGCGAGGCTCAGGATGAAGTTGGATGCATACGTGCGCAAGGGCCTCACGCCGAACTCGCCGTCGCCGCGCCTCATGGACTGGCTGGAGACTTGGTACCACGAGCGGGCCGAGGCCAACCTGCGTCCGAACAGCAGGCGAAGCTACGAGAACGCCATCGTGCGGCTGAACAAGATAGCCGGCGCGAGGCGCATCAACTCGCTGGGCCATAAGGACATGGCCGACATTCAGGACGGCCTGAAGTGCTACAGTCCGAAGACGGCCACGATCACTTGGTCCGTCCTGAAGAACGCTCTTGAGGCCGCGCGTGACGAGAACCTCATACGGAGGAACCCGGCCAAGATGGTCCGCCCGGTGAGCGCTTCGAGCAGTTCGCTGAAAGTCAACCCACCTTCACTACCGGATGACGGATGACGGTTTTGAGGTTTTCCGGTTTTGCTCGGCGCGGATCGGATATGTAGATTTCGTGATGTCGGCGGGCGTCGGAGAGGTCGAGCTCGTAGCCTTGCGAGCGCGCGTAGTCATCCAGAATCGCCACGGTTGCGGGCTCGTCGTCGTACGGGCCCTTGTGCATGACCTGCGCGACCACGCCTTCATCGAAATCGAAGAGATATGCGCGATTGACGTCGGATTCCGGGTGTTTGGCGGCAAACGATGCCTTGGCCCACGCAAAGACCTTATCGGTCACGAATTCCGGCAGACGAATCATCGAAGTCCAATGGAAGTCGGCTTTGTGCGCGTAATCGACGCCGGGCACACCCTCCCCCATGCTCCATAAGCCCTCCAGCGGGGGCACGGTGTAGTCGAAGTACCCGTCGATATGCTCGGCCGGGTTCTTTGACTTCTTGCTCATTTTGACGGTGAACGAAATGCCGTAAAGCAGTTGCATCGCCTTGGCGTAATCGCCGCCTTCTTCGTTCGGGTCGCCCACACCGTCCACCGCGACGAACCGCATCGCCGGTACCATGACGATGGCCGGCATGGTCTTCGGCTGATACAGGTCCTTATACTCCTTCTTATAATCGAACGCCATCGCTCATTCCCCTTCCGCCACCGCATCGATCTCGTCCTGACGCCGCCACCGCTTGAGGTTTGGCAGCAGCGCCGACATGCAATCCTCGGCCTGCTCGACGCTGATATGGCAGGATTCCGCCATCATCGGCGCACACGCGGCGACCAATTCATCGCTATTGGCATAGTCCTGAAGAAAAACGCCGTCGTCATAGCAGTAGTTGCAATAATCTCCGCTTCGCGTTCCATCCGGTTCGGTGCCATGGTCTTCCGGGCGATAGAACGGCATGGCGCAACTTTGGCAAAAACCGTTGTCCGGCATCTCCATAAGCCTCGCCATCGGCACCTCAAAACGGGTGCTGATAAGCCGAATCATGTCGATGCTCGGATCTGCCGTTCCCTTCTCCCAGCGGGAAAGCGCCTGTTGGGTGACGAACAGCTCGTGCGCGAACTGCGACTGCGTAAGACCTCGCTCCTCGCGCACGACTTTGATAACCTGACCGATTGACATGACTACCTCCCGACATCGGAAAACGATTCGAGCGCCTTGCTGTGCGCTTGCTGATTCCATTCTAAGGGCATGGCCCGTTCGCCAAGCGCGGGTACAACAAACCGTTGTTCGCGCTTGCATCCCGGAGGAAGAAACGGCTCGGTCGAACCTATTTCCTCTCCGCCCCCTTCAATTCTCCCGGTTCCTCTGACTTCAGCGTCTCCGCGCAGGACATCGCCGGGTAGATCGAGGGCCCCGGCCACTGCACCATCGCCAAGGCGACGAAGCGCTCCGTTCTGTATGCGCCCGCTTCGATTGCGGCCCGCCAGACGCCACGCGCGTGCCGGCGTATCCAAGCCCTGTGCCTCGCCCTCGTCGTGGAGGACACCTTGGTCAGTGAGGACACGAAATGCTCCGTCGGGATATGGAACTCCACCGCGTAACCAGTCATGCCCTTGGCTGTCCGGCCGCTTTCCGCGCCATGCCTTGGATGGATAGGAAAACAATGTCGAAAGGTTGGCAAGCATATGTCGAAGGAGCCGCGAGACGCCGGAATGGCAGGGCTTCTGAAGGTCGGAGCGCGGCACGGTGGCCTACCGCGACGCATCGGGGCTCGTCCGCAGATGGACGCCGGGTATGATGAAACCGACCCACGGCAAGGGCAATGCAAACCGAGGCCATGGGTCACTTCATCTCCATAGCCAATTGTCATATACGGGTTTGGCTACCTTTGGCAGGCTTCGATCCAAACCACTGATTAATATGGCTTCAAACCGTTGAAATAAGGCCATTCCTGAAGCCCGGTCGAATCACTGTCGCACAGCGTACATTATCGGACAAAATGATAAACGTCTGAAGGTGCTGTGAAAATAGACCGTTAACTGTTTCGTTGACTGTCTGCAGTGGTTTTCAGCGATATCGCGAATGCTTGTCATTCACCGACGGCAAAAGCGTGTCACAGCCTCTACGGTTTCGTTATACATTTGAAATATGTGTGAGGAGACGATAAGACGAACGACGATATTGATCGCCGCATTCGAGGGTTGGAATGATGCTTGCCAGGCCGCGACGAATGTCATACGGCATCTTGTATCGCGATATGATTCACAGGAGGTGCGTCATATCGACAACGAGGGTTTTTATGATTATCAGGTGGCTCGCCCGATGATCTGCTCGGTACAGGGACGTAAACGAATCATTTGGCCGCAGACCACGTTTTATGACATTGACGTCTCCCCTATGCTGCATTTGCTTGCGCAGATTGCCCCCGAGCCGAATTATCGTTGGGAGGAATACTGCAGGCATACATTGCGTATCGCAGAGGATTACGATGTGAGCGATATCGTCACGTTAGGATCCATGTTCGACAACTGCCCCCATACGAGGCCTTTGCCGCTTGACATTTCCAAGAATGGCTGCGAAAGCGAGCCTGACAAGGAATATAACGGCCCTGTGGGCATTCCTAATATTCTTGACGCTTTTGCGTCGGATGCAGGATTTCGGACCACGTCCATGTGGGTTTCCGTGCCTCATTATTGCGCCAATACGGAATGTTTGCAGGGCACGCTTGAGTTGGTTCGCGCATTGTCGCTTCTGTTGGAGCATCCGCTTATCGAGGGTGATTTGAACAGGAAGGCCGCAGAATGGCGCAAAAATGCCGATGAGATTGTCGAGCAGACACACGCTGGCGATTATCTTGCCCGTTTGGAGCGGGATTATGATTTGAACGCCCAGGCACAACGTATCGCGTCGAATGGCATGCCGGCATGTGAGGAATTGATTCGCGAGGCCGAATCGTTCTTGCGTGGCAATTGATGTTGCGACTGACGACAGGCTGTCAATATACAAGTTGGGCCGACCATCCTGCGATGGCCGGCCCAACTTTCTTGTTTGTTGTTCGCTTATCGAACTAGGTTCACGCTGTAGCCACGGCTTCCAGCGGAGAGAGCACGCCTGTGATCAGCAGCAGTGCCACAACGACTGCCAAGCCGATGCGGTAGATGGCGAATGCCTTGTACGAGAATGTGGATACGAACTTCAGGAAGCCGATAATCACCACATAGCCGACTACGAACGCTACGATGGCTGCGGCGATGGTCGGGCCCCAGCCTGGGAACATGCCGGCATCCCCCGTCGCAACGTCCTTAACGGCCGATACGGCTTCCAGAATGCCTGCGCCGAATACGGCGGGAATGGCCATAAGGAAGCTCACGCGAACGGCTGCCTCACGGGTGTACCCCATAGCACGGCCGAAGGTGATGGTGCCGCCGGAACGGGAAACGCCTGGGATCAGGGCGAGCATCTGGCCGATGCCGAAGATCAACGCGTCCTTCCACGTCATTTCCTTCATGGTCTTGACCTGCCTGGAACGAGCATCGACCACCCACAGCAACACGCCAAATAGCACAAGCACGGTGACGGTGATCCACAGATTGCGCAGCGATCCTTCGATGGCATGCTTGAACAGTAGGCCCGCAATCAGAATCGGCATGGTGCCGAGAATAATGAACCAGCCCATCTGGGTATCCGGATTGTGTGCGCCCATACGGCTTTTGAAGTCCTTGCCCTCCTTGCCGAACAGGGAGCCAAACCAAGCACCGAGAATACGGATGATGTCGTGACGGAAATACAAAATGACGGCAAGCTCGGTGCCAATCTGAATAATGGCGGTAAACGCGGCACCCGGGTCAGAGCCCAGCATCAAATCGCCGATGATGCGGATATGGGCACTGGAAGAAACCGGCAGGTACTCGGTCAATGCCTGCACCAGCCCAAGGAAAATCGCTTGGAAAAAATTCATGAACCCTCTTTTATATGTATCAATGGTTTCGTCTGCTTTTCCGCATCCAAGACTAGCGAGAGGGGTCTAATTTTTCACTATGGATCCTTGAGTTGTCTCAAACTATGCACACAATGGTGCCAAAACCTATCGGAATCTCGCCAGCGACTCTATATAGTCTCGCAAACGTGGCGCATGATGCAAAAGAAAGGCCTGGCATTATGAGCAAATACCGCAAAAGCAGAGCATTCAGCCCGGAAGGTTTCTTCGAATGCGAAGGCCGTGGCCTGCAATGGCTTGGTGAAGCGAGCTCCAAGGGAGGTCCGCGTGTTGTGGACGTATACGATTGGGGCAAGGATTATCTCGATATCGAACGTGTGAACGCCTGCGGGCCGACACTGCAGGCCGCGCATGATTTCGGCGCGTCCCTCGCCCGCATGCACGATGCCGGTGCTGATTATTTCGGATCCGCCCCGGCCGGCTATGCGGGAACCTGCTATTTTGGCCCCCTGCAGGATCCGGTTCCTATGGATACAGGCGAATGGGATGACGTGGTCACATATTTGGCCGAAGGCAGGCTCCGACCAATGGTACGGCTTGGTATGAAACGTCGTGAACTGACCGACTACGACATGGAGTTGACTGAAGCTGTCATTGAAGCGCTGCCTGAAATACTGGGCAAAGCAGCTAACGATAAGCCTGCGCGTGTGCATGGCGATCTGTGGAGCGGCAATGTCATGTGGTCAGCCGATTCCGGATCTGTGGAAGCGGTGCTGATCGATCCGGCCGCGCATGGCGGACATCGTGAAGAGGATCTCGCCATGCTTGACCTGTTCGGCATGTCGTATTTGCGGGACATTCTCGACGGATACCAGTCCGTGCACCCGTTGAAGGCAGGATGGCAGGAACGAACCACTTTGTGGCAGCTCTACCCCATCGCCGGCCATTGCGTGTTCTTCGGCGGCGGTTATGTGAACCAATATCGCGCCATGTGCCGGTCATTGCTCAAATAAACATGTAGATATGTCTAATGATTGGCTGTTGTAGACATGAGACAATCCGCTTGCTACAGCAGAAACATTGACAAAATAGCCGGTTGCCTTGATTTTTGAAGCAACCGGCTATTTGAATGCGATCTAACGCTGTTTTCTTATCGGATGTAAGGCATTAGAACAAGGAAAATCAGCGCAACGCATCTTTCAACTTGGAGAAGAATCCCTTCTTCGTTCCGGTAGTTGGACGTGCACTTACCGCGACATGCTGGGCGTCGGCGTCATGCTTTTCGGCGAACTGTTCCATCAGCTTACGCTCGTCATCGGTAAGCTTTGTCGGAATCTTCACTGCGATATGCGCCACCAGATCGCCGCGTTCGTTCTTGTTGTTAAGATGGGTGACACCCAGGTTCTTCAAGGTCACAGTGTCATCAGGCTGACTTCCTGCAGGCACGCTCACCGACTGCTTGCCGTCGAACGTGTCGATTTCCAGATCATGCCCCAGCACGGCCCAGCTCATCGGCACTTGAATCCAGCAGTGCAAATTATCACCGTCACGAGTGAAGGTGTCGTCTTGAGCGATGCGGATATCGATATACAGGTCGCCGGCAACACCGCCGTTTTCACCCACTTCGCCCTGATTGGCGAGACGCAGACGGGTATTGTTCGCCACTCCGGCAGGCACGGACACACCGACATTACGAGTGGTGCGCACGCGACCATGACCAAGGCAGGACGGACACGGATTTTCGATAACGGTACCGTGTCCTTCGCAGCGTTCACATGGCGCAGTGGTCATCATTTGGCCGAGCATGGTGCGTACCACGCGCTGGGCGTAGCCTTGTCCATGGCAGTCGGGGCATTGCGCAGGCTGGGTGCCTTTCTGGCACCCTGTTCCGGCGCATTCCTGACATAGGCCGAACGTCTTGATCTCAACATGCGCGGTGTCGCCGAACACCGCCGTCTTCAAGTCGATGGTTACCGTGGCAAGTGAGTCACGTCCTGGCTGCGTACGTGGGGTCGGTCCACCGTTACCACCTCCGAAGGCACCTCCAGTGAACATGCTGAAGATGTCTCCCATATCGCCGAATCCGCCACCGAATCCGCTGCCGCCCATACCTCCGGCATTTGGATCGTTCGGGTCCACGCCGGCGTCGAACATCTGACGCTTCTGCGGGTCGGACAGTACCTCGTAAGCGTTGTTGACTTCCTTGAATTTATCTTCGAATTCCGGACCTGCGATATCGGGATGATATTTGCGGCTCATCTTTCGATAGGCTTTTTTGATCTCCTCGTCGCTTGCGGAGCGGTCTACGCCCAGCACTTCGTAATAGTCCGTCACTGTTGTTCTTTCTCCCTATTGTTTTCTGCGTGTCATTGTGCCATAAGGCGGGGTCAGCTGTTGGTTTGGTTTTCGTCGTGTGCCACGAATGCGGTCAGATATCTGGCGACGGCACGCACTGCGGCCATGGTCGCCGCGTAGTCCATATGCGTCGGCCCGATGGATCCGACGAAAGCAATGGGCTCGCTGGAATCTTGCGCTGTAGTGGTGCGATCGCTGGCTTCTCTCCCTTGTTCTTCTGCAGTTTCGCCTTCTGCGGCGTCGTCAACGGTTGCCGAGGTTCGACCGTATCCGCTGGTCACCACGGATGCGTGCAGCAGGCCGGGCGTGTGCGTTTCGGATCCGATGGCCACCCCGACTCCATTGGATTGCGTGGCTTCACTCAACGAGCTCATGAGTTTCATGAGCACGACTTGCTCTTCCAACGCATCGAACAATGGTGCAAGATCGGCCACGGTACGCTGGTGCGCGAGCCGTGAGGTTCCTGCCATATAGAGTTCGCTCGCGCGCTCGTCGTCGGCCATGCCATCGAAAGCCTGGGCAAGCGTTTCCACCAATTTGCTGATGGAGTGGTATTCCTTGCGGGACGACATCTGCCTGACATAGTCTGCGGTTCGAGTCAAGGAAACGCTGGCGCACTGCGCATTGATTTCGTTGACCAGATGCGATAGCACCGTGGTATTCGGCAACTCGGAAACGTTGAGTATATGCTGCGCCACTCGGCCGGTGTCGGTGATGACGACGGCCAATAAGGTGTTGATTGATACGGGAACGATTTCGATATGCCGTAACGTTGATTTCGCCAACGACGGCGCCGCTACGACTGCGACCTGACCGGTGATCTGCGCCAGAAGACGGGCTGCGCGCTGCAAGGTGTCCTGCAGGTTGACGGATCCCGACAAGAAGCTGTTGATGCCACGGCGTTGCGCTTCGGACATCGGCACCACTGTGGCCAAACGGTCCACGAAGTATCGGTACCCTTTTTCCGTTGGTATGCGCCCTGCTGACGTATGGGGTTGAATAAGGTATCCCTCATCTTCCAAGGCGGCCATATCATTACGGACGGTGGCCGAGCTGACGCCCAGATCATGATCTTTGGTCAAGGTGGTCGAACCGACTGGCTCCTGCGAGCGAATATAGTCCTCGACGATGGCACGCAGTACCAACATACGTCTTGACTGCGTCATGCGTGCCTCCTCTTTCACATATGCGATACAACTCAGCGGAATCCGGTTTTCGGTATATCTGCGATATTAGGCGAAACCATCTTCCGTAAATGCTTCTCCCATTGTATTAGCACTCGTGCCGCGCGAGTGCTAATACGTTCGCTTCCAGAGTACGCGTTTCTCGTTTTTTTCGATATCGATCTCCCGAAATGCTCGTCATACCACCAATCGAACAGAACAATCGCACGAGAATGTTAATTGTTAGCGCTAACAGAACACAAACTACCAAAACACGCCAAAAATCCATCACAACGTCACCTCACGTCGCTACTATGGGAAACGCAATGTGAGGGCGTCGAGCGCTCGGCACAAGCCGGATACGCGGCCCGACCAATTGGAAGGAAAGTAATCCATGACCGAATTCAAGGAGACCGAGCT
>ENA-OWZU01000521-OWZU01000521.1-human-gut-metagenome-genome-assembly--contig:-NODE-521-length-11442-cov-33.936946_pt1 | contig 11442 bp, 9 predicted proteins | sample MGYA00249263_ERZ652121 | MGnify/ENA primary metagenome ERZ652121 (study PRJEB26925, sample SAMN05827113) | human gut metagenome | biome: ENVO:2100002; feature: ENVO:00000062; material: ENVO:00002003... | reverse complement strand
TGGAAGTCCTATACCCACTCATTTTTAAGTGACGTTCTATTGTTTCTGACCTATTATGATCCTTGTTGTCTTGGAATCAGTTTAAGCTACGTTAAACTGCAAGACGCAATATCAATAAGCCACAAAAAAAGGGCTTGCCTAAATCGACAAGCCTGTTTGCTATTGAATTGTCACTACTTGTCTAGCAAACAAGTAGAAGAACAGCTCAGCCAAGAGATGCTCAGAAACGCATGTGCCTTTCACACTTTCTTCCTTGGCGTTTCGCAAGTCCCAGAAGCCTCGTAAGATCTGGTGTCATAAGTTGTCGGTCTCACACAGTTCTTGGTTGTGTACTGCCTTTTTCTATTCCACTGTTTTTAATGGTGATTTAGAACGCGGGGTGTGTTGGTCCTTCTCCGTTCGGCGTTTGAATCATACTAAAATTTACAATGGTTTAGAACTAGTCACGCGCGAAGTTTTGAGCCTAAATAGTTCGAATCATACTAAGTTTAGCAATGACTTAGAACCAATAGCTTAGGAACAATCCGTCTTAAAACATTTCACGATTAAATTATAGACTGTTTATCCATTTAAAACAACACATTACCATAGTGATTTCGATGTTGTGCTCTAATCTAAAAAATTATCCTAAATTTCTGCTTTTAATAAGCAAAATACAGCCATTGTACACCAGACATAAACGACTTTTGGCAAATATCCTCGAAAAAGGAAATTTCTTTCTCGACAGAGCCCACAAAAACCCATTAAAACGAGTGTACAACTTTGCACTGATCAATAAACGCTTCACTCGATTGCTTTGAGGACGCTCTCATCAGACACAAAAATGAAACCTAAAAACAAGAATTTTGTCATTTGTACAAAAGATGAACAAAACGGCAAAACAAAACACCTGCTGAAAATACCGAAAACCAATTCGAAAGAAACGAACTTTCTAAATAAACAAACATAACAAAAAAAACTGAGTTATTCTTTCTGGAAAAGAATAACTGTCATATACTCCGTATAACATATGAAAGTTCATAAAAGAATAAAGGAAACAACGACCCTTTAGGGTCGGTTTTGCTATCCTTGGTTTTCAATATGCTTTTCAATTGTTTCTTTTGAAACGTTGCCAATACTGCATGCAAAATATCCATCAGACCAAAGTGTTTGCTCTTTCCAAAAGTATTGAGAAAGGATAGTATTATGCGCTTTCCAAATATGATATGTACTGTAGGATTTTAGTACGCCAACTATTTTAGTTATGCTGTCTGACGGATTATACTGTAGAAGTATATGAATATGATCCCCGTCTGTTTCCATTGTACATATGTACCAATGATGTTTTACACAGGCGTCGAAGATATGTTGTTTAGCATCTTCTTTTATCTGTCCATAAAGGATAGGCTTTCGATATTTGGTTACAAATATCAGATGTACCATAAGAAGATTCTTATTATGTTTTCGATGCTGATAATGGTCTTGCATGACGTATTCCTTCACTTTCTTTCAATAGCTATCTATAGTATAATATATATAATGAAAGGAGTGAAGACTGATGACCGAATTGACGAAGACTGTGAAACTGCATATTCGAACAAGCCAGCAGGAAGTGCAAGCACTGACAGTGCTTACCGAACAATATTCGAGCACTTGTAACTTTGTGTCAAAATATGTATTTAATCACAATTTCAAGCCGATGAGTTCTGTTGCTTTAAGCAAATTGCTCTACCAAACGATTCGAGCTGAATTTGGACTCAAATCTCAGTTAACGCAGTCTGCAATCCGTACTGTCACAGCTCGCTATGAATCCGTCAGCACGCAGATGAAACAGCAGCCATATAAGTTCAAAGACAAATATACGAACAAATGGCACAAGGTCTACAGAGATTTAACATGGCTTCAACACCCCGTGTTCTTTTCAAGACCACAGGCAGACCTTGTACGCGGGCGTGATTACAGTTTTGTCAAAAACAAAAAGACGGGAGAAACACTTTTATCGTTGAACACATTGGACGGGCGAATCAAAGTTAGATTTGATGTTCCAACTTGCTTTGAACAGTACTTCAACGGTGAATGGTCTTTCGGTACGGGGAAAGTAGTATCTTTGCATAACGAATGGTATATCCATATCCCTATGACAAAGGAAATTGATGACACTTTTTCTAAAGAAGCTGTAAAACATGTAGTCGGCATCGACCGTGGTCTTCGTTATTTGATGACCACATATGATGAAAAAAGTGAAACAGTCTTCTACTCTGGAAAAGGTGCACAGGAAAAGCGAGAAATATTTAACAAGGTTCGTGCAGAGCTTCAGTCTAAAGGAACAAAATCAGCAAAACGTACATTGAAACGTATTTCAGGACGAGAGAACCGCTGGATGAGCGATGTAAATCATTGCCTGTCAAAGACACTCGTAGATAAATACGGTCCGAACACACTTTTTGTAATAGAAGACCTTACAGATGTCAGCTTTGCTGAACAGTTAGACAATCGTTCAAGTAAGCAAAGAAATGAACTTCGTTCATGGTCTTTTTATCAGCTGGAACAGTTTTTAACATACAAAGCAGAAGCTGACGGCTCAGCAGTATTGAAGGTTGCCCCTGAATATACATCTCAACGCTGTCCAAAATGTGGACGTATCCATAAAGAAAATCGTAATCATGATAAACATGAATATGTATGTGACTGTTGTGGATACACAGCCAATGACGATCAGGTTGGAGCCATGAATATTCAGCTTCTTGGGACACTGTGGGTTTCCGGAAAAGAAAAACCAGCTTTCAAGCTGGCAAATAAAGCAGAATAGTATTTTTAATGCGGGTGTCGTCAATCACCCGATGATGCGGTCGCAGTCCTCTGTACCGAGGGAGATTCTAAATCTAGTATGGGAGCATTGCGTAAGTGATGACGTTAGGACCATGCAAGCGAACTGCAAGCCTCGACTCTTTAGAGTCGGGGTAATTGACTTTATATATTGGACATGAACCTTGAACATGATTTTGATTAGAACGTATTATAAGGAATATAAAATCAAACACTTTCGTACAGCATAAAGTCTTCATTTACATTTTACACTATATGTGGTATATTACAGATGTAGATAGAGGTTCTATCTAAATGTTATTATCTTTGTCATCCTCTTTATTAGGGTTCTGACCGATTGTCCTAAGTCAGCAACAAGTCGCTTTGTAAAAAGTAGAGGTAGAAAAAAACTAACGGCAGCTTATTAGGGTTCTGACCGATTGTCCTAAGTCAGTAACAAGTCGCTTTATAAAAAGTAGAGGTAGAAAAAAACTAACGGCAGCTGAGGATGGCATATATTAGCATCTTATATAGATGCTTTTTTTAGTATTGGAGATATTATGGCTACAAGATTTTTAAGAATAAATGACGATTTTAGAGATTCTTTAGAAGAAACATTAGATAGAAGTAATTGTTCTGGAAAAGTTAGACCATATTATTGTGGAATTCCTTATGAAGATAAGATTATTCTTGTGCCATTACGTAGTAGATGCTCTAGAAGTTATTCGATTCCTATTTATAATACAGGTAGCAGAGCAAGACCAGGTCTTGATTTTTGCAAAATGATAATAATAGACAGAAGTGAATTGAGTCAAAATACTTCAAGTGTAACAGTTAACGGGAACATCGTTGATGATTTGAACAGAAAGCAAAATCAAATACTTGCAATGGTTCGGCAAACGGTCAGAGATTATAAAGCTATGAAACAAAAGGTCGAAAACAATATAGACTTATCTTCTGATGAAAAATTCTTGAAAATGCGTTCAACTTTGAGAAATTGGGAAGACATTATTATATATTGGTATGTTTAAAAAAGCGCCTACGAAAAATCGTAGACGTTTTTATTTAAGTTTATTTAACTAAATGACATTGGGCTCGTCCTGCTTTTTTTTGTGCCCTCACTTATACTTTTTTCGTTTTCATCGACCGTTCTCGTCATTTCGGTCGAGTACAAACAAGAAAAACCCTGCTAAGCTTCTAAGTAGAGGAGGTGAACGAGATGAAAACTGTAAGTTGTTTTGAATTATATCCTAGTATTCTTGGAGCAAAACGAGTCAACGAACTACTTTTGGAATTGTTTCCAAACATGCATACTTCTTTAAATGATGACACTCTGGAAATGTACATTACCAAAGAAGAATATGTATTTGTATTAAATGAACTAAGTAAGCTCAATAATTATTCCGTTACAATTCCAGACGGCATCGAAGAAAGTGTGACATTGACTTCCATGCCGATAGAGATGGCAATTGTTGAACGGTATGGAGTATTGTATGATCTCATGTTTGAGGCAGAGTATGTGCAAAAAGATGTAGATGATGAAACTTTGGTCAGTGACAGGGAAGATAAATCTACTAACCTTATCATAGGAAAGAAGTTCTCACAGAGCTTTGACCTTGATTAAATAGAGCTTCGTACATTCATGACTTTGAGTCATGAGAGTGTTCACTATAAACATCAAGCTTACAAAAAAGCAGAAGGAAATATCCTTCTGCCGGCAAATGCATGCCGTCCGCCATAGTTGACTTTACCTCATTAAAAGGAGCTACCTTTCAATTTCAACAGTATAATCTCATGCGGCCCCGTTACTGATTATAATATTTTTTTGAATTCTATAAAAGAATGTGACGCCTATTCGATATGAATTGTTGGTGTTTGGTTTTGCAAAAGAGGCAAGAATATGAATAAAACTCCTCACATACGATAAACAAAGGATTTAAGCGAGGTACATGGTTTTGTCTATGGTAATAGTGTTTCTCTTGGTATCTAGTTTTGTCGAAGAAGCGAAAGCATGAACAAAACCTCATATATACGATAAATAAAGGAATTCTATATAATACTGAACTCGAAATTCCTGAAATTTTCTTCTTTTTGTTATCGCATACTTTATAAATCTATAATTATACAAAATAAAACATTTCTATAGGTTTCATTTATGCTTTATATAAAGCGTTTTTGCGAACGACACAATAAAAAAATCGGAAAATTTCCCGATTTTTTAGGTTTCTTTTAGTTCACTTCTTACTTCACGATGCTAGTCTGCTAGTTAGTTTAGACAAACGTGGAGCCTCCTTTTTTTGGGTTGCATGAATTATAACCTGCTTAGATCCTACTAAATGTAAAACTTCCTTACTGCGCGTCCATCCAGTATATATCAATTTTGTTGAATTGATATAGCTGTGCTCGGGCACGCAAAGCATGATTACGGATTTAGCTTCAGAACCCTGACATTTGTGAACCGTCAATGCGTATGCCAATTTGATATTATCAAAACGGTCACGCTGATAATCCACAACCAAGTCATCCCCGAAATCAACCGAAATTGTATCCCTGTCAGATTCAGGGTCTTTAAAGATTTCAACGATAGTTCCAATCATTCCATTGAAAACCTCATATTCATCCTCGTTAACCATCTGAATGACACGATCACCCATTCGAAAGACACGGTTTGCACCAATCTTTACAAAAGCCTTAGTGTGATTTGGGTCTGGATTTACTTTCTCCTGAAGGATATTGTTCATCACATTGACACCAATTTCACCTTTATTCTGCGGAATCAAGAATAATACGTTATCAATACCGTATTTTTCGACTTCCTGAGCGTAAAGGTCAGCACATCCTGCTTTTATGATTTCCAAATTGTCATATTCATAGAACTGAAAGTCCTGTGCGTCTGATAAGTCTGGACAGCGAGGATTCCCATCTGCACCTGTAAGAATCAACGCTCTTTGCAGAATTGTTGACCCTTCCTTTTGTCTGTAGACTTTGTTAAGAATAACTTTCGGAATTGCTTTAACAGCAAGAAGATCCGCAAGCACTTTCCCTGCATCTACAGATGGCAGCTGGTCCTTGTCCCCTACAAAAATGACTTTTGCATGAGGTTTGACTGCTGCAATTAAAGAATCACACAAACAAAGCCCCATCATAGAACACTCGTCTGCAATGATTACATCCTGATCTAAAGGGTTTTCTTCGTTATATGAGAAATCCTTTGTTTCAGGGTCGAAATGTAGCAATCTGTGAACTGTCGAAGCTGGCAACCCAGTCGACTCTGTCATACGCTTTGCTGCTTTCCCCGTGGGAGCACACAAAGCAATGTTACAGTTCCGGTTCAACTGCTTCAAGATAGAAACGATACAATCAATGATTGTTGTCTTACCTGAACCAGGTGGGCCAGAAATGATACTAAACTGATTCTTTACAGCTGTATGGACAGCCTGCCTTTGCAAATCAGCAAGTTCGAACTTTGGGATGTTAAGTTCGATTTTCTTTTTCTCCTGATAAGCATCGATATAAGAATCAATCAGTTCGTCGGAGATTCCAGAATCTCCAATCATGGTTTTTAATCTTTTGGCAAGATTGACTTCAGCATGATAAAATTTCGGAAGATACACAATATCCTCCCCCTGCTGTTTATCCATGATAAGTTTTTTCTTTTCCTCCAACGTCACAACACCGTCTAGAATGACAGCTTCAGGAAACGGCTCATGACTTTTCCCTTTTAAAAGGTAAGAAGTTGCTTGTAACAACGTTTTTACATTTCCAACAGGTTTAGAAAGACGCATAAAAACATGACCACCTTCCTGTTCCTGAGAATGCATTACCGTCATAATGCCAGCAATTACACGACGCTCATCTGTTAAAGACACATTGTACTTTTTTAAAGCAATGTTGTCAGCAACGGTAAATCCAGTGTATTTGCTGATGCAGTATGGGTTTTTTTCCATATTGGCTTGCGTACGTGTTCCGTACTTGTCATACACTTTTAAAGCCTGAGCTAATGAAAGCCCGTAGCGTTTAAACTTTGTGTATAAGACCTCCATAGCCATATGGTCCTCATACTTTTCTCGAGCAACTCGAACCCTTTTGGGACCGACACCTTTCACATCCTCTATTTTAGATATGAAGGCATCTTCGTCATCACGAAAGCATGTCCAAGCTTCCATGACATCATCATCGAAACCTTCTGTGATGATTTTTAACGATGTTGCAGGACCAAAACAAAAACGCAACATAGCCTTTGCTCCATCCTCATCGTCGTCAACGTAAAGACATGATTTTGCTGAAAAAGCCGCTTCGTCACGATCTTCACGGATTGGATTCCAGTTTCCTGAAATCTCCAAATAGGTATCCTCTACACATTCTTTCATTTGTGCAAAGCATACGAATTCTTTTCTAAGTTTAGTTCCACTACGAGTTGGCACGGGTGCTTTTTCGTTTGGTCTAAAATGGAATCCGAACCTAGACGACCTCTCATCTTCCCAGAAGATATCATCAACAACCCCTCTGAATTTGATTTCATTAGAGGTTTCTGGAGAATCGACTTTATTCGAGTTGATTCCCGATAAATTTAATCTGAACATATTCTATCCTTTCTAGATGCTTTCAACAGAATAGGCATCTTTATACTCTTAACGCCTACAATTAGCCCTAGGGGTTCGCCCTAGAACCCCATGCTGCCATTCGGCATGGGTTTACACGACAATTGTTCTTTCTGATAAAGAGCGAAAACACCATCTTAGAGTCTTCGACTCCATTGATTATTAAACGTGAATATCTACTAAGACCTCATGTTACCGTTCGGCGTGAAATACTCCCTCCAGATAAATCAACATCTCTATTTATAACTATTTTATCCTTTAGTTACCATACATTTTACATTCTTGGTTTCTTCTATTCATCTCGTTCGCTTAGTAGTTTTAAACACGAAAAAACCCGTATAAAAACGGGTTGAACACTACTAATCTTTTCGTTTTGCTACAAACATCAATATGATACCGACAAGAACCAAGCCAACAGTCACGGCAGAACCAGTGTTTGGCAATTTATCGAACCTTGCAACAGGACTAACTTCCCTTCTGGTCCAGTTGATGATATCTGTAGACACAATGCCGTTGGCGTATACGTTTGTTTTCTTTTGTGAGTTGATGTACGTATCGAATTGACCTTTTATTGGGATGAAATCCGTGTATATTTCCTGAACTTGTGAGTTTAACAGATACCCTGCTGGAGCTTTTGTCTCCTTGTAGTAGTATTTTGTTTTATTTTCCAGATTGTCGAAAGTTACAATACCGTTTGCGACTTCTTTCTCAGCAATAAGCTGTTTACATTCTGCATCTTTATACAGAGCAAACTTAGCACCGTTTATTAAGTCTCCTTTACTGTTTTTCTTGTTAATTTGGAAAGTGTAAGGAGTGACTTTGTTTTCGAATCGAATAACTCCATTTTTGATTCTTGGATGAGATTTTATTGTTCCATCCTCCAGAACTTCGAATTCGATAGGTACTGAATCTAAAACATATCCTTCTAAAGTCTTGAATTCTGTTAATGTATGTTTCCCTTTGGCTATTCCAATCAGTTCAAATTCTCCTTTGCTGTTCGTTTTTTCATTCAATGGAAAAGGTAACTGCGGCATCTGATGTTTGAACGTAACGTTAGACAATGTTACATCAGTTCCTTCTTGTGTTTTAATAACTTTTAAACGGTTTACTGTGTCTTTCACACTAAATGTCCTAAATGCACTGATGTGCTCCGATGTACTGCTTGTGCGATCCAACTTCTGTACATAGACCGTACAATCTAATATATACCCTTGTGGAGGATTGATTTCTTGCACTGTAATTGTACCTAATGGTAAGCATATCTTTCCGTTTAAATCCGTATAAAAAGCGTCACCACTCACTTTATATGAGTCTTCCATTAGAATTTTACCTGTTTTATCTGTTTTTAGTATCCAGCTGCGTAAAGGAGATACACCTAAACTAGCTGGATTTTTATCATATAGACCACCATAAAACTTAAATTCATACTTTGCATCTTTTAAGGTACCCATTCCCTGTGCTTTATTTCCAGTTTCTGCATCTTGTTTCACCAAAACTAAATCCACAAGATTGGTTTGTGGCGTATTGCGTGTTTCAATTTCTGTGGTCATTTTATCTTCGACTTTTACAGTGTAGATTGTTGTGTCTTTTTGATAGCCATGCGAAGCTAATATTTCATTGAGATAGTAAGTGCCTACATCCAAATCGCTAATCACATTGGATTTACCTGATTTGTCGATTTTAAATTCTCCAATCTTTTCTTTACACGAGGAATCCTTATACAATCCATAAAGTGCTCCAGAAAGTGTATAAGAAGAGTTTGACCGATTAATTTCATCTTTTCCACTGATACATTTAACCTGTACAGAACCCCTTGGAACATGAACACCATAAGCAAGCTTTTGAATCGGAGTTAACACACCCTGCCAGGTTATAAGCAGAGCCAGCTACGTCTACCAAATAAGCCTCATAATTTTTAACATTAGGTTTTGAGGTAATTTCATTCCATAAACCACCTACAACCTTATTCCAGTGATACCCATCATTACTAGCTTTGCTCATGCAATTTGAACTATAAGCATTCGAAATAAGTTCACTTGTCAGTACTATAGCGCCACTCACGCCATAACGAGCTGTTAAAATATCACCTGGTCCATTATAACCGTAATACAAACACTTCTTTAAGTTCTCGTTTTCAACCAGATAAGGATCAGATGTTACGTCTCCTTCTGCCGGAGATGCATTCAACCCCTGAGCACAAAACGCTTCGTGAGAATTGGACAATTTCCATATACTATTTGCAATGTAATACCCTGGCTTTTCTTCATACCTATGATGCGTCGTGCTTACCACACTAGCAGACCTCGACTCCATCATATTCACATCATCTTCAAATCCGGCACTGTATCGATCCAGAATCATCAAACCATCTTTGATTAGATACGCATCTGAATAATTATCGTAAAAATCATCATTCAAGAAATACGTTGTAGGATTGCAATAATTCAGTAACCCGAATTTTGTTGCTTTTTCTTTTCGTAACATAGTATATTCGTCTAAATAAGCGTTTCCTTTCTTGTATTCCTCCATCATTTCCATTTATTTGTCTGTAAATAAGTTTACATATTCTTCAACTTCCTTTGTTTTTTTCTGGGGCTGAGCTGATGCCGTACTTACAACATTTTTGTCACACATAAAAAAACATGCCACAAACATGAGACATATTGTCAAAACAGCCACCACTGTTTTTCTGAACATATTACACCTTTTCTAAACGACTTGTTTCATCGTTATATACAACTAGCCATATATGTTGTATACGGTTTCATTTTTTTGATTTTTGCAAAAAAAAGCTCGTCTTTCAACGAGTCTTTGCTATATGATTGTCACTACATGTCTAGCAAACAAGTAGAAGAACATCTCAGCCAAGAGATGCTCAGAAACGCATGTGCCTTTCACACTTTCTTCCTTGGCGTTTCGCAAGTCCCAGAGCCTCGTAAGATCTGGTGTCCTAAGTGGTCGGTCGGACACAGCTCTTGGCTATGTACTGCCTTTTTCTATTCCATTGTCTAACGGCTCGAATCGTACCAAGTTTAGCAATGGTTTAGAACGTGACGGGCTTTGTATAATAGTTCGAATTGTACTAAGCTTAACGGTAGTTTAGAACTACAAAACACTCATTCCATACGCCTGAAAAACCTGAATAAACACAAAACTCACAAACAGAAAAGATACTAAAGGAATCCCTTCACGGAGTCTTTTGTAACGTGCTTTGTACAAAAGAACCCAAATCAAAGACAAGACAGAAGCTACAATCAAATACTCAGCTGTCTGCCAGAACCCACTAAAGCATCCTATCATGGTCAGAACTTTTACATCTCCTTCAGCAATTCCTCCAAATATCCAGAAAGCAAAGAAGAAAGCAAATGTAATCAATGTGGAAGTTATTGTTTTAGCAAGAACGCCTGCCTCGTATGAAAAATAGAACCCTGCACACATCCCCAGAAAAATCAGGATATTATGAACTCTTCTGTATTTCCAGTCTGTGTAGGCAAAGATTGCTAGAATCACACCAAGAAGGATGGACTTAAATGTTGCAATATCTAATGGCATAGTTTCATTAACTCAAGCAAGGGACACACGTGAATTGATTAATTCATGTGAGGAATTGCTTGCACCTCCTTTAAATATGCTTTTGCTGTGTCCTGAATCCTCAATTTCTTATAGCTGACAGAACCTTTGTTTACTTTAGTTCCATCCAATGTTCTTATATCAAAGAAGCCTGTAGCTCGTCTTCCAAAGATGAAATAGTTTTTCCCTTGATATAAGACTCTATCAAACAGACGGAATCCTTTCACCATGTACGGGGCTTGATTACGTTTACGGATACCACCTTTGCTGAAGTTCGCTTTATGAATCTGACGATTGTGATGTCGCACTGCCTTCGTCAGATAGTAGGTATCCAAAGGTTTAGTATATGGATGCTTGCTGATACAGATGGCATCGTTAATATGGCTTTTCTCTAAGCCAGCTTTCTCACGCCAGTACTTTGTGATATATCCGTATGTCATCATTACTGGAATATCCATTTCTTTTTTCAGACGTTCCAGCAAAGTGT
>ENA-OWZU01000511-OWZU01000511.1-human-gut-metagenome-genome-assembly--contig:-NODE-511-length-11576-cov-6.225241_pt1 | contig 11576 bp, 10 predicted proteins | sample MGYA00249263_ERZ652121 | MGnify/ENA primary metagenome ERZ652121 (study PRJEB26925, sample SAMN05827113) | human gut metagenome | biome: ENVO:2100002; feature: ENVO:00000062; material: ENVO:00002003... | reverse complement strand
CGAGTCTCGTGGGCTCGGAGATGTGTATAAGAGACAGGTCTCTGAAGGCCGCAGAAAAGCTCAAGGGCTCGGCCCGCGAGGTGGCGATGAAGGCCAAGGAGCAGGCGATCACCTCGCCCGACGGCCGACTGACCCTGCTGCGCGGCGACGTGCGTTTCACCAACGTGACTTTCGGCTACAACCCGGACAAGCCGGTGCTGCACGACATCACCTGGTTCGCCAAGCCCGGCCAGAAGATCGCGCTCGTCGGCGCCACCGGTGCCGGCAAGACCACCGTGACCAACCTCATCAACCGGTTCTACGACATCCAGCACGGCCAGATCCTGTACGACGGCATCTCCGTGGCCGGCATCAAGAAGCCTGACCTGCGCAGGTCTTTGGGCATCGTGCTGCAGGACGTGAACCTGTTCACCGGCACCGTGATGGACAACATCCGTTACGGCCGCCTGAACGCCACCGATGAGGAATGCATCGAGGCCGCGCGTCTGGTCAATGCGGACAGCTTCATCCGCATGCTGCCCGGGGGATACAACACGGTGCTCGAAGGCGACGGTTCCGGCCTGTCCCAGGGCCAGCGCCAGCTGATTTCCATTGCCCGTGCGGCGGTGGCCGATCCGCCCGCGCTGATCCTTGACGAGGCCACGTCCTCGATTGATACGCGCACTGAAGAGGTTGTGCAAGCTGGTATGGATAACCTGATGAAGGGACGTACGGTCTTCGTCATCGCCCACCGCCTGTCCACCGTGCGCAACTCCGATGTGATCATGGTGCTCGACCATGGCAACATCATCGAGCGTGGCTCGCATGACGAGCTGATCGCGCAGAAGGGCGAGTACTACCAGCTGTACACCGGCGCGGTGGAACTGGAGTAGCCGGTACGCCTGCAAAAACCGCACCTCGATTATCGGGTTGAAGCAATTCTCATCCGGTGGTTGAGGTGCGGTTTTCTATGTTGAGAGCCGTGTGTTAGCGCAGGATTACGAATATTGGCGGTGAAAAGGGTACATTTGAATTGTTGTTTTGACGATGTATCGGCCGCAAGGAGGGGACTATGGCGTTCGTGACGTTGAAGGATGTCGCTCAACGTGCCGGTGTGTCGGCTGCTGCCGTCTCCCAAATACTTCACAATAAAGGCCGCTTTTCTAGCGATACGCGACAGTTGGTGCTGAAAACTGTTGAGGAAATGGGGTATGTGCCCGATCAACGTGCTCGCTCCATGCGCTCGTCGGATACTAAGACTGTTGGTTTGCTGGTTCCTGATTTGCGCAATCCGTATTTCGCCGATTTGGTCTCGTCAATGGAGGATGAGTTGTATGCCCGGGGCTATTCCACGCTGATTGGTACTTCAGCAGAAACAGTGGAACGCCAGGATGCGTTTATTGACAATCTGCTTGGGCAACGTATTGATGGTGCGATCGTGGTGCCGCAAGGTGTCAATTCGCCTGGTATGCAGTCGCTTATCGCGCGCGAGCTACCACTGGTGTTCGTGGATCGTTTGGTATCGGGAGTAAATTCGGTGCCATTCGTAGTGTCCGACCCATACCCAGGTGTTTGCGAGGCGGTTGCCGAACTTGTGCGCTTAGGGCATCGTCACATTGGATTTGTGTCACACTCGTCACTGGGCTCGTCCAATATAAATGAGCGTGAAGCGGCATTCCGTTCTGCTGTGGCACAGGTGACGCAGTTGGGGGAGGGAACTGCGGCGGTTGTCGACTGTGATTCTACATATGTTTCGCGCGAAGCAGGACTAAATGAACTTGTAAGAGCAGGTGTTACGGCGATTATTTGCGCTTACTCGCCTGACATGATCACGATGATTGGTTTGCTGCATGACCGCGGCATTGATATTGGTAGTGAAATGTCAGTGATTTCATTCGATGACATTGCCGTATTCCGTCTGCTGACTCCGCAAGTCGCGATTATTTCGCAGCAAGCTGAGGATATGGGTCGCCAGGGCGTGGATATGTTGCTCGACATGATTATAAATAATGATTGCAGTCGTGGTGAATCGCGCTATGTCCCGTCATCGTTTGTACTGCGTGATTCGGTTGGGGCTCCTATGTGGCGTGTTCCCTGATATTGCAGCGTTTATCAGGTGCATGAAGGCTGGGTTTATGCGCTGAACAGTGCTGACGTGCCGACATCGTTGACAACATTGGTAAAAGGTTATATCATAATTTTCATTAGTTGATTAAACGTTTTATCAATGGCGATGATCAACGATGATCGGTTTGGAGGAAACTCACAGAGGAGGTGAGCGGGCAATGTGCATATCGATTCAGCAAGACGCGCTGACAGCCGAACTGTACGTCAGCGTTCGCGACGCTGTGGGTTTCTACCATTACGACCGCGAAGACGCGCGTATGGCGCTGGATGGTGGGCTGTATTCCGTGGTTGCCTACGTTGATGGTCGGGTGGCCGGAATTGGTCGTGTGGTCGGCGATGGACGTATCGCATTCTTCATCAAAGATCTCGTGGTATTACCGCAATACCAAGGGGGTGGAGTCGGTACGGCGGTGCTGCGCGCACTTATCACACGCATTCGAGAACACTGCTGCAACCATGCGTACATTGGCCTGATGGCAACACCTGGCAAGGAATCGTTCTACGAAGAGCATGGGTTCCTGCGCCGGCCGGCACCGGGTTATGGCAGCGGATTAGTCCAATTCGTTGATCCCGTTCCGCTCAGCGCAGCTGAATCCACCGCCACAAGCGGAATCAAGTAATCGGCTCGCCGAGCACTACGCATAACACGTATATCAACACACCGCGAAAGGAACCGAACAAGCAATGAAGCAGATCCCTCTGATTATCGACACTGACCCCGGCATCGATGACGCCGTCGCCATCGCACTGGCAGTGTTCAACCCGCGCTTCGACGTGCGGCTGATTACTACGGTTGCTGGCAATGTCAGCATTGAAGCGACAACGACGAACGCGCTCAAGCTGATGGCCTACTACGGTAAGGATGTACCGGTCGCTCGTGGCGCTGCTGAACCGCTGATCCGTCAGCTTGATGATGCAAGCGATATCCACGGTAAAACCGGTATGGAGGGATTCGATTTCCCTGAGCCCAAAACTGAACTTCTGCTGGATAAGCATGCTGTCGAAGCAATGCACGACGAGATCATGGCTTCTGCTGAACCCGTCACCGTCATGCCAATCGGTCCGCTGACCAACATCGCACTGTTGCTAAAAACTTTTCCGGAAGTCAAGTCGCGTATTGAGCGTATTGTGCTCATGGGTGGTTCGGTCACTCGCGGCAACAAGGGTGTTATGGCCGAATTCAATATTTTCGTTGACCCTGAAGCCGCCAAGATTGTGCTCACTTCTGGTCTTGACATTACTATGGCCACACTGGACGCCGGCTTGGGAACTGTGATTCCGCCGGAGAAAACCGCTCAGCTTAAGGATATGGGCAAGGTCGGTCTGATGGCTCATGACCTGTTCCAGCGCTACCGCAAGCGCAGCTTCGGCACCGGTCTCAAAATGTATGACGCTTGCGCAGTCGCATGCTTGCTGGAGCCTGACCTATTCGACATGACTAAGGCATTTGTGGACGTAGAAATCGCTGGCGAACTCACTGCAGGGTGTACGGTCGTTGATCTTAAGGGCTACCTTAAGCGCGAACCGAATGCCACCGTCACCACCGGCGTTCACGCAGATCGATTCTGCGACTGGTTCATGGACGGCATCGCCCATTGTGCATAGTCCCTTGTCTCTTCGACGCCGCTAACACCGGCGCCCCTGAGCGCATCAGTATTCGTGAATTCAACAACAGAGAATAAGAGAACAAAGAAAGGACCAGACCGATGGAACTGGTGATTATGTACCTCGTGGCAATTGCCGCGGTTGGCATTGTGGGCTTTATGCTCGTGAAGAAAATGGACATCAAGATTTCCCTGTTCCTCATCGGCATTGTGCTGATGTACATCGCATTGCTGATGGGCAAGGACATCTCATTTACCGACTTCGTTTCCAGTGGTGTCACTTGGCTTGATCCGTTCAAGGTTGTAGGCGATCAGTTCGTGAGCACGCTCACTTCTGCTGGCTTCATCATCCTCATCCTTGGTGGCTACACCGGCTACATGTCCCATATCGGAGCCAATGAAGTCACGGTAAGTGTGCTCGCCAAGCCGATTGCGCACATCAAGTCCCCGTATATACTCGTGCCGATTACCTTCTTGTTGGGCAACCTGTTGTCTCTGGTCATTCCGAGTGCTTCCAACCTGGCTATCATCCTTATGGCAACGCTGTACCCGGTGCTTCGCCAAGCTGGTATGAGCCTGCTGAGCGCAGCTGCAGTCATTGCCACTACTGCAACGATTATGCCGACCCCGCTTGGCTCCGACAATGTTGCCATCGCCGCTGAACTCGCTAAGACCGACATGTTCTCCGGCCTGACCGCCAGCGATTACGTCTTCCGTTATCACGTGCTCGTTTCCATCCCGACCTTGCTCGTCATGGCACTGGCACACTACTTCTGGCAGAAGTTCATGGACAAGCGCGCTGGCTCGGATTTGACCGACGGTGATGTTGACCTGGCTGAGGTTAAGGCTGTCGAAGGTAGCGCTCTCTACCGCACTGTGTATGCGATTTTGCCGCTGCTGCCGATCATCATGCTTCTCATCGTGTTCGCCATCACTTCCACCACCGGCGCAAAGATCGACCTGAGTGTTGAACTCGCTTCCATTCTCTCCTTCGTGATCGCCATTATCTGCGAGCTCATCCGCACTCGCAAGGGCAAGGAAACCCTCGCTGGCACCGAGTCCTTCTTCAAGGGCATGGGTGGCGCAATGCCGATTGTGGCACTGTTGGTCGCTGCTTCTGTGTTCGTCGTTGGTCTTAAGTCCATTGGTCTGATCACCGAACTGCAGAACGCAATGACCGGCCTGTCCGGCTCTGGTATGGGCTTCGTGCTGCCGCTTATCCTTGTCGGCCTCACTGCGCTCATCGTGCTACTCTCCGGTTCCGGTACCGCACTGTTCTTCGCGATGGTTCCGCTCATGGTTCCGCTGGCCGCTGCTGCTGGTATCAATGTGCTCGCTGTGTCCATCCCGATGGGTCTCGCTGGCAATCTGCTGCGCGCTGTCTCGCCGGTCTCCGCTGTGGTGATGATCGTCGCCGGCTCCATCAAGAAGAGCCCAATCGACATTGTGCGCCGTACCAGTGTGCCGATGATCGCTGGCGTAATCGTCATGTTCATCCTGTCCATGGCAATCTTCCTGCCGATGGGTGCGTGATGCTGATATAACCATCACAATCCGCTAGGCGTCAGTCGTCAGCAGAACATATCAATCGCGCAGACGATTTGGCCCCGAATACGTGCAATGCCCGGGATTTGACTTCAGACTCCGGGCATTCGCATACCCGCACGATTGTGTTTCCATCGTGATTTTGCTGAAACGTAGAACAAGCGCAGAACATAGAAGACAGGCCGAAACAAGAAGGCCGAAAGGAAATGCATCATGTCAGCATCATGTCTTGACTTGCTCGACCACCTGCACGGCAGTGTGTCCGTGGTCGGATCAATGAATGTTGATTACACGGTCGTTACTGAGCGGTTGCCGAAACCGGGAGAGACCGTCAACGGTGGCCCGCTGACCTTATTGCCGGGAGGCAAGTCAGCGAATCAGGCATCGGCGGCTGCGCGAATTGGAGCGCAGGTGCGGATGTTTGGTGCAGTCGGGGAAGATACCAATGCGGATTTTCTGCTGGAGCATTTGCGCGATGCTGGTGTGGATACTTCGCATATCGCTGCCGTTGCAGGTCCCAGTGGCACTACGGTAATTACCGTGGACGCGAATGGCGAGAACACCATCGTATATTCGGCTGGTTCCAATGGTGAGGTGTCTGTCGACTATGTGCGCCAGTCATCTGACGCATTGGTTGCCGCCGATGTACTGGGACTGTGTTTGGAAAGTCCGATGGAAACGGTCACGGCATGCGCTCGCCTCTGTCATGATGCCGGGCTCAAGGTATTGCTCAACGATTCGCCATTCGTTGCTGAACTACCCGCTGAACTTATCGAGGCTTCGGACATTCTGCTGGTCAATGAACATGAAATGGCACAGCTGCTGGACATCGCCGAGCCTGACGATGACGATTGGGATGGACTGGACTGGTCTGATGTGGCGCGGCAGATGCATGACTTCGGCTTTAATCAGGCGGTAATTACGCTTGGCGGGGATGGGTCGGTGGTCATCGATGGTGATGATATCTATCGTATTGCGCCAGTTGCGGTTGAGGCCATCGACACTACCGGGTGCGGAGATGCCTTTATGGGCACGGTTCTGGCCGGACTTGCCTCGGGTCATGCGTTGGCGGACAGTGCGCAGTTGGCCTCGTACGTTTCCGCGTACGCCGCGACTGGGGTCGGTGCGCAAGCCTCTTATGGTACTGCCGCTCAGATTCGTGAGCGGTTTGGTACGAATTGATTACTGAGAAGTGTGGAGTATTGCCGGCCGTGAATTGGTGCAGACCTAACACGTCCATTTAGACGCTATGCAGTGTCGAATGTTCTCGGCGCGGATTTTACGAAGTATTGTCAGCAAATGCATCAAGGCAATGGCGGCGGTCTGGGCGGGACTACGGCCACGCATAACAGTATCGAGTACTCGAATGAGTCCTATGACGCGAAAACTCGGACCGTGACGATGCATGCCGTTATCGACTGGAGTGATCCGTACCGATTCGGGGATTCGACCGGCAGTTTTACTGCGCCGGACATCACCGTTGTCTTTGACAAGTCCGGGAAAATCCAGCGCATTGACTCCACGGTCGGGGGATTCCCGCCTGCCCGATAATTATCGGAGGGCCTGAAACATGCACGTTCTCATCAGCGCTGCGGATCGACGATGCTGCAACCATACGGCGTCATACCCGCATGACGTGAGTTACACTATGTAGTAAAGTTATTTACTGAAATACTGCGTATTGTTACGTACTGAGGCGTGGAAGGCTCAACTATGGTCACGATGAAGGAAATCGCACAGAAATCAGGCTTCTCGCAGGCCACGGTATCCCGGCTGCTCAATGGGGACCCGACATTGTCTGTCAAAGAGGAGACGCGACGTCGCATCATCGAGGTCAGCGAGCAGCTTGGCTACGCTACCGGATCACGCCGTATCGCATTGCCACGCCGTGTGGCCGTACTCGACAACGCCACCCGCGAGGAAGAACTGGCGGACGCCTATTTCGATAAACTACGGTCCGTGCTCGGCGACAATGCCAGAGCCCAGCACATGGAACTCACGTCGTTTTCCCATATCGACGATCTGATTGCCGACGCCGGTGATTTCGACGGCTTCATCTCCATCGGACCGTCCGTACTCTCTTCGGATAGACTGTTGAAGCTCCATCTGGTATTGCCCTATGGCGTATTCATCGACATCAATCCTGCGCCCAGCCTGTTCGATTCGGTACAACCGGATTTAAGCCAAACCATTTTGGACGCATTGGATATGTTGGTGTCCTCGGGCAAACGACGCATCGGCTATATCGGCGGTACTGGCTTCACGATGGGTTTGCACGAATATCCGGAAGACGGCCGATTAACCGCATTCCGCAATTGGACCGAGCGTTTGGGGCTGGATGCGGAAGGCCTGATTTACGCGCAAGGCGCGTTCACTGTGGACACCGGGCGCACTCTAGGGGAGGAAGCGGTTAACGATCATCGAGATGACATGCCGGATGCGTTCATCGTGGCTGCGGACTCGATTGCAGTCGGCGTACTGCAGGCGTTTACCGCTGCGGGAGTGCTGGTGCCTCGCGATACCAGTGTGATCAGTATCAATAACCAGGCCATCGCCCAGTACACTTCGCCGACATTGACCAGTTACGATATCGACCAGAATGAGCTGGCCGATACTGCGATTACGATGCTTGCCGAGGCCATCTCCAGTCGGCGCACGCTGCACCACCATACCTTCATCTCCACCACCCTAGTGGTGCGTGACAGTTTCGTACCAGCACGATAAAGAAGCTCCCTCTGTGCGATAAAGAAGCTCCCTCGTCAGAGGGAGCTTCTTTATCGCTGTTAGAACAGTTCCAGATTCACGTCGAGCGTGTAGGCGCGATCGGCGGGCAGCTGGTACTGCTCATGGACGGGCGCGCCCCATGAATCGTCTCCGCCCACGCCCATTTGCGCGGCCAACAGGCGCAGGAACGTGTGACGGACCGGCGGCAACTCGTTCTGGTGGGTCGCCTCTTCCAGCATGAGCGAGCTGTACGGCAACAGGCTCGCCGCGAAATGTTCGCTGCCGGCCTGGCTGATACGCATGCCGTGTCCTTGGGCGTCAAGCACTTCGGCCCAACGCAAGTCTTCATGGTTGCCGGTCTCCTGCGGCACCAGATACGGTGCATTGTCTTCGGCCGCGGTGCGCTCGAAAATGCCGAGCTTGCCGCCGTGCAGACGGTCGTGATAGGTTTCCTCGGGGGCAAGGCCGTAGAAGCGCAGGTTCTCGTACTGCTTGGGAAGTGTCCATTCCAATCCGAATGCCGGCAGCGTCGGCGCATCGGTGGCACCGGCATATCGGGCGGTCAGATGTACACGTCCGCTGGCGGCATCCACCTCATAGCGCACGGCAACTTGGGTTTCGCCCGGTTCGGCCAACGTATGACGAATGCCGCCAACGGGCACCAACCTCGTTGACGGCATTCGTCTTTCCAGGACACCGCAATCGCGGATGCATGCCGTTTACGCGTTGAATACGTATTGGTCAAGGCGGCGCATGGCCTCCTTGACGCGGCTCAAGGGCAATGCGAGATTGACGCGGATGCTGTAGGGGGCCTGGAACATGTCGCCGTCCTGCCATGCGACGCCCACATCCCAGCCGCGTTTCTCCAACTCGGGCAGGCTCAGGCCGTGGCGTTCGCACCACTGCTCGCAGTCGAGCAGCAGCATGTAGGTGCCTTCCGGTTTGGCCAGACTCACTCCTTGGAAATGCTTGGTGATGTAGTCGTAGGCGTAATCGACGTTGCCGGTGAGCACCGCCTTCAGTTCGTCGAGCCACTCATGGCCTTCGGGCCGGTAGGCGCCGATCAGCGCGTGCATGGAAAGCACGTTCATGTCGTTGTAGTGGCATTTCGAGCTTTTGGCCACGATGCGGTCCCGGAGTGTGGGATTGTAGATGATGTGGTAGCTTCCCACCAGTCCGGCGAGATTGAAGGTCTTGCTGGGCGCGTAGAACGCCACGGTCCTGTTGCGTGCGTCCTCGCTGACCGATTGGGTGGGGATGTGCTGGTGGTTCCCCAGAGTCAAATCGGACCAAATCTCGTCGGAAATGACCACGCAATCGTTGGCCTTGTACACTTCCATGGCCTTCTCGATTTCCCAACGCTCCCACACGCGCCCGCAAGGATTGTGAGGGCTGCAGAACACGGCCACGTGGATGTGATGCTCCTTGAGCTTCCTGTCCATATCCTCGTAATCCATGCGCCATACGCCGCGCTCGTCCAGCGTGAGCGGACTGTGGACGATGCGGTAGCCGTTGTTTTCGATGCTCCGGGTGAACCCGATGTAGGTCGGGCTGTGCAGCAGCACGCCGTCGCCGGGGGCGGCGAACGCGGTCAGCGCACTGATCACACCGCCCAGGACCCCGTTCTCGTAGCCGATCGCCTCCCGGGTCAATCCGGTGACCCCGTTGCGCGTGGACTGCCAGTCGATGATGGAGCTGTAATAGTCGTCGGTGGGGGAGAAGTACCCGTAGGCGGGATGCTTCGCCCGTTCGATGATGGCCTGCGGGATCGTGGGCACGGTCGGGAAGTTCATGTCCGCCACCCACATGGGGATGACGTCGAAACCCTCGCGTGGCGGGTCCGGCGCGAATCCCGGGTCGGTGCCCAGTCCGTCGACCGCGATCGAATCCATGCCATGCCTGTTCATGATGGACGTGAAATCATACGTCATTGTCCGACAATCCTTTCTCGGTCCGTGGTGGCCGGTCCCAATCTAAATCGGGCTCCTGACGGTGCCGTGGCCGTGGGCGGCGATTTGACCGCGTGGCGTGTTACGATATGCACCGTTGTGAGGCAGTGATCCGTTATCAGCGGGGAGTCTTCGGAAGAACGGCGGCAATCGCCCAGTAGAACCGACGGGATCGGCCCGAGACAGCCGAACACAAGCGGTCGCGCAGGCTCGCGGCTCCGAGTGCAACAGTTCGGAGCGGCGCAACCGGTGCGATAAGCGAGGTGGTACCGCGGTGCGGCGCATACCAGCGCCCGTCATCGTCCTCGTAGGCAGGAACGGCAGACAGGGCTGTTCCGGGCGGAACACAGTCAGTTCCGGCTGCGAGGCGATTGACGCGATCGGCCCCACGGTTCGGTACGTGACATTCGTGAACCCAGCCGGCACACGTCGGCGCCCGGCAATCGCCATCAATGACGCTCCTGTAGGACCAGTGCACAGTACTAACAGGAGATTTACGGTGAGCGAAAACGTATATCCCAAGGCGAACGAGGGCGGCGAGACCGCGCACGTCGCGCCGAACCCCAGCTTCCCCGACATGGAGGAGACCGTTCTCGACTACTGGGACAAGGACGACACCTTCCAGAAGTCCGTTGAACGCAACCCTTCCGGCGACCACAGCCAGAACGAATTCGTGTTCTTCGATGGCCCGCCTTTTGCGAACGGTCTGCCGCACTACGGCCACCTGCTGACCGGCTACGCCAAGGACGTGATCCCGCGCTACCAGACCATGAAGGGCCGCAAGGTCAACCGCGTGTTCGGCTGGGACACCCACGGCCTGCCCGCCGAGCTTGAGGCGCAGAAGGAACTCGGCATCGACTCGGTCGACCAGATCGAGAAGATGGGCATCGACAAGTTCAACGACGCCTGCCGCGCTTCCGTGCTGAAGTACACCAACGAATGGCAGAACTACGTGCATCGTCAGGCCCGTTGGGTGGACTTCGAGCACGGCTACAAGACCCTGAACATCCCGTACATGGAATCCGTGATGTGGGCCTTCAAGCAGCTCTACGACAAGGGCCTGGCCTACCAAGGCTACCGCGTGCTGCCGTACTGCCCGAAGGACCGCACGCCGTTGAGTGCGCACGAGCTGCGCATGGACGCCGACGTGTACCAGGACCGCCAGGACACCACCGTATCCGTGGCCGTCAAGATGCGCGATGAGGACGACGCCTACGCCGTCTTCTGGACCACCACCCCGTGGACCGTGCCCACCAACTTCGCCATCGTGGTCGGCGCCGACATCGACTACGTCGAGGTCCGCCCGACCGAAGGCAAGTTCGCTGGCAAGAAGTTCTACCTCGGCAAGGATTTGCTGCCGCACTATGAGAAGGAACTCGGCGAGAATTACGAGGTCGTGCGCGAACTCAAGGGCAACGAGCTGGCAGGCCGACGCTACTACCCGGTCTTCCCGTACTTCGCGGGTGACGAGGCCGAATCCGAAGGCCACGTGCCCGGCCCGAACGGCTACACGATCTTCACCGCCGACTACGTCGACACCGTCGAAGGTACCGGCCTGGTTCACCAGGCTCCCTACGGTGAGGACGATATGAATACGCTGAACGCGCACGGCATCAAGCTGTCTCTTATACACATCTCCGAGCCCACG
>ENA-OWZU01000502-OWZU01000502.1-human-gut-metagenome-genome-assembly--contig:-NODE-502-length-11754-cov-19.612873_pt1 | contig 11754 bp, 11 predicted proteins | sample MGYA00249263_ERZ652121 | MGnify/ENA primary metagenome ERZ652121 (study PRJEB26925, sample SAMN05827113) | human gut metagenome | biome: ENVO:2100002; feature: ENVO:00000062; material: ENVO:00002003... | reverse complement strand
GAAGCATTTCCTAACATACGATTTGAGCAAAACAACAGCAATTGACAAAGAGCCTTTTTCTTTTAGTATAACCGACTACAATAATGGTAGCTAGGTGATCGTTCATCAAAAAAAGCTGAACAATTACCTGATTGACTAGCAGTCATTCGTAATTGTTCAGCACCTATTTTATCTTTTACTGGATAGCTAATTTATCTTAGTACCAGTTGTTTGCTTGCCAGAAAGCCATCGCATTTACAGGAGTACCGTAGCGACCCGCGATATAAGCCATACCATTTGCAGCTTGGACTGCTGGATCAGAACTAGTTTCAACTAACATTTGGAATAAGCCATATGCTGTTGATGTTGGGTTTTGAGCGTTTGGATTCCAAGAAGATTCATGTTGGATAATGAAACGAATTGCTTCCCAGTTTGCTCCTGAACCCCAACCATATGCACTTGCAGATGCACGAACGATTGATTCAACCGAACCATCTGTCGCTTGTGTAGTTGTTGTAGTTGATTCCGTTGTTTCTGTAGCTGGTGTTGTTGCTTCTGCCGCTGCTTCTTCCGCAGTCGCATCAACAATTTCACCAGTTGTTGTATCAATTTTTAATGTATCGCCAACAAAAATTAAATCAGCGTTTTTGATATTATTTGAATTTGCGATTTCTATGTAACGAGTGTAATCGCCAAAATATTTTGCAGAAATCCCACTTAATGTTTCGCCAGATTTTACAGTGTGTGTTACTTCATCGGCACTCACTTTCATGCCCATTCCTAAAAATGCAGCCCCTGTGATACCTACCATTAATGCTAGTTGTTTGATCTTCATAAAACGAATTGTATCTCCTTTATCTTTCAAATCTTTAGTGACATCTCTACGTAGCTGACTCTCTCAGCAACAGACCTTATTAAAACATATAGATATTACAGCGATATAGAGCTAAGATAACAATTTGATGTTAAGTATTACAAAATATTACAGAACGAACTTTCTTCTAATACAGTTATTTATGGATAGAAAACAAAAAAGAGACGAAATCCGTCTCTTTTCACTCATTCTATTCGTTATTTATCAGTATAAAAGATACTGATTTACAGCTTAGTTATGCCATCGCTTGATTGGCACCTTGTTTTGCTAACTGGTCTGCCAGTTCATTATACGTATCGCCAGTATGTGCTTTAACTTTTTTAAAGTGAACAGCAATCTTAGTCTGTAGTAATTGAAATTGTGCAGCGTAATATTTCGAAATAGGCTTATTTGCGCGCCAATCACCTTCTGCCCAAGCTTGAATTCCTTGGTAGTCGTAGTAGATGGTTAATTGAGACTCACCTTGTGCGATGGCCCATTCCATCGCTTTTAGACACCCTATCACTTCGCCCGCAATTTGAAAGCTTTCTGTATAGTTTGCATCCTTTCCAGGAATCGCTAACTTCTCAATCACTTGACCCTCTTTCAAAAAGACGATGCCTGATCCGTATTGACCAAGCGTTCGATTAAATGAGCCATCGACATAGGCGACTAGTCCTTCGTCGGGTATGTCGCTTTGTATGCCGCCTTCTATAAAACGCTCGGCCTCTTCCTTCGTCGGGAATGATTTGAATTTCGCATTAGGAAATCCTTTGACTTGTTTTTGTGCTTCAGGCCATGTCTGATATATCCCTGGCTGTTTTCCAATTCTCACTGCATAATATTTTGCCATAGACTCTCCTCCAGTTGTAAGATCATTCTTTTATGTTAGCACGTTCGAACGAAAAAAAGCGACTGAAAAAAATAAAAAGGTAAAATACACGATGCTTCATAATCTCTACTTACCAACAAATAATTTTAGCGATACGGTTGCAATAACTTTGTCAATTCTTCTTGAGCTGCTTGGTCTTCGGATACTAGAAATGCTTGATCCGGTGCAAAATAAATCGTTGCCCCTTCATCCCACTAATTACCCATTTTTTCTCCATTGATTCTCTTCCTCTAACTAGTTTCCTTTTATTATAGCACTAGTATGTGATCTAGCTTGCTGGATACAATGTTGAGAGGCCGTGAGCGACAGTCGGGTAGACTTCGCTTTCTGTTTCTTGCCAAAGGTGTTGCATGTAATGAGCGACGTCTGGTTGTAGCGACGTGTACATAATTTTTTGTCCGCGAAGATTGGCTTGTTCTTGGAACTCCTCAAAGACAGCCAACGCCGTAATATCGATATGCGGAACGCCACGTAGCGAAAAGATGACGCCTTCGTGTTCATCTAGTTGTTGCAAGGCTTGCTTCAACTTTTCAGCTGACATAAAGAAAAGTGGTCCACTAATATAGACAACCGTCCATCTAGATAAGTGAGTCGCAGCTGGTAAGTTCATTCGTAGCCAATCAACAGGTTCCAGTGCGATCTTGATAGCTGAGCTCCGTACTAGGAAAATAATCATGCCACTGATGACACCGATAACGATGGCAATACTCAAATCGAAAATAACCGTAGAAGCCATCGTGACAAAAAACATCGCCAATGATACCCAATATTTTTTGGTAACAAAGGTCTGTATCGTGTGCCATTCATTCATTCGCCATGCGGTAATAATCAAGACACCTGCCAGTGCTGGCATCGGTATCATAGACATGATTGGTGCTAGTACCATCATCGAAAGAAATAAAACAAGCGCGTGTATAATTCCAGTTAGGCGTGTTTGTCCACCTGCTTTAATAGCCACACTTGTTCTAGCAATCGCCGCTGTCGCTGGAATACCACCAAAGAAAGGCAAAATCATATTCCCGATGCCTTGCGCAATAAGCTCTTGATTGCTATCTAGTGAACGATTCGTCATGCGGCCAGCCGATGCTCCACACAAAAGACTTTCAACCATACCCAGCAAGGCGATGCTAATTGCCGGTACCAGTACATTTTCAAGTGAGCCAATCGAAAGTGTACCAATGCTCAACCGATTGGGGCTAATGATTGATGTTGGAATGGTTCCGACTGTCGCAATCGGCAAGTGAAAGAGAACCATCACCAGAGTCGTCACAATAATCGCAAAAAGTGAGCTTGGTAACAAGGCTGCGAGTTTCTTGGGATAGACAACCATTACAATCATAACCAAAACACCCATCACTAACGAAGCTATCGCTGGCTTGAATCCTAAAGTTTGATAGCTAGCGAGTTTTTCGAGTACATTGGCTCCTTTAGACTGAGTACCAAATAAGTTATCCACTTGGCCAAGTGCGATAATAATCGCAATCCCCGATGTAAAGCCTGTAATGACTGGCGCCGGAATAAACGAGGTCAACATTCCTAATTTAAATACGCCTGCAAGTAATAACATGATACCGGCCAAAAATGTCGCTAATAATACCCCTTGGATACCTTCAGTGGCAGCGATAGACATCAAAATAGCCGCCATCGCTCCTGTTGGGCCTGAAATTTGATAAAAACCACCTGATAAACTACCAATCACCACTCCCGCAACGATTGCCGTAATCAGACCTGCCGCCGCATCCACACCACTCGACACACCGAATGCAATCGCCAAAGGTAAGGCTACTGCTGCCACCGTTAAACCTGCGAGAACATCCATCCGAAATTTTTGAAGTGAATAACCAGTAAATTCGCTTTTCAATAATTGCACATAATTTTTAAACACTACTATACTCCTTTTCTACTATTTGTAGCCGCGCGCTACATATGAACTCTGTTAGTTTACTAGACATTTCACAAGAAGGAAATAGCTTATTACTGAAAATTTTCATTAGAAGACCGACAAAAAAAGCTGACTCACTTAGAATCAGCTGTTTTTTGCTTTAGTTGATAATTTCACCTTTGTTTTTCGTTAACTTCGTGCGCCATTGCGCCAATTCATCGTCATAGTCTTCGTTTCGTTCACCTATGATTCGTAATGGTGCAGTCGAACGATAAGAGCTAGTCAAATTACCCGGAAATTTCTTATCCGTCACATTGGGGTCATCTTCAAAATCGCCCATTGGTTCTACCTCATAGACTCGTTCTATCCCATCTCCTTTAGCAAGTGACGCTGCAAGCTGCGCTCCTTTCAAATTCGAAGTGAAGTAAATATGATTCATCATTAAGTTATCTTCATAGTTCGACTGATGCCCTGCAACAAGTAAGTCACCTGTTGACAACTCCGCTCGTGTCCCATGATAAAAAGGTCCTTGATCAAATATTTTTCCAGTCCACTCGCAAGACAATTTGCGCATCTGTTCTGCTTTGTCTCGTTCGTCAACTTCATCGTACTTCTCTGCTAATTTCAAATAAATGGTCGCAAATGCAGACTGCGCACTTATTTCGTTGTACTACTTAGCATAGGCTAAAGCATTCTCAAGCCCTGCCACGTATTCATTGCTATCTTGTTCCAGCAACGCACACTCATAAGTTGCAAGAAATCGCTCAAAGTCCGACGAAGCCGCAGCGAACGCTTGTCTAAATAGTACTCGTGCTCCTGATGTGTCGCCGTTTGCTACCAATGCCATTCCTTGTAGACATTGTTGCACAATTTTATTTCCCGGATGAAATGCATCGCTCATGTTTTGTTGCTCCTTTTGGTTGTCCTGTTTTCAAATCTACTATCCATTCGTCGATCCCATCTCACTCTTACTCGCCATCTGTTCTGTATAAAGTTTGCCATCGTATATCTTAAAGAATGGGTAGTAGCAAACAATCGAGACTGCTAAATTAAGAAAAGCGATCAAGATAGCGCGGAAGTCACCACCAGTCCCTAAAAATGCCCCAATTCCAATTGGAGAAATCCAAGGAATCCCCGTAATTACTTTGTTCACCAATCCAAAGTCCGTAGCAAAATAGGCGATCGTAACATTCACTATCGGGGTCACAATAAATGGAATAATCAAGTACGGATTGTACACGATCGGTGCCCCGAAAATAACTGGCTCATTGATATTAAATAACCCAGGTAAAATAGCCGTTTTACCAAGAATCTTCAATTGATCTGATTTTGCGACAAAGATCATTAATAGGACCAATCCTAGCGTACTCCCCGCACCGCCAATGAAGATGTACATATTAACAAAGTCCCCAGCAAAGATATTAGACGAGCCATTAATATTTTCTGTCAGTGCTACTAACAAGATGGGATTGACGAAACTATTTTTGATAATTGCGGTCCCGTGAACACCCACAGACCACAATAAATGAATCAATAACATAATAACGACAATCCCCAACCATGAGCCCGTCAGATCTTTAACAAATTCAAATGGTTTCGATAACAATCCATGCAAATCCGTATGCAAAAAGGCCAGTCCAGCATTGATTCCTATCATGACAACTGAAATCAAAATAGCCGGAATCAACGAAGCAAATGCGCGACTGACACCAATCGGTACTCCTTCTGGCATGCGAATGGTAAGATTCTTTTTGACACAAAAGCGATAAATTTGCGTAGACAAAATCGCAGTAATAATCCCTATGAAGATTCCTACACCGCCAAAACGTGTTACCCACCCACCTAATGCAACTCCATTATAAATAATGGCCGTATCAGATGTTTTTTGGATTAATTGCGCACCATCGTTGCCGATATCTACTTGGACGATGGTCATCAAAAAAGCAAAGAGACCCAATACTGCCCCTACAAAGCTACTTAATTCCTTCGTCTCCTCTTTGCGGTAGATATCCGTCAAAAAATAAGCCGTTCCCAGACTGTAAAACAATGCCAGCGAACCGATAGACATCGTTGTTGCTACAGAATAAATCGGCGCAAATTTCAAAATAGTCGACTCAAAAAACGAAGCCAATTGCGGAATAATTTGTGGGAGATTATTAATAATCAAAAAAATAGAACCCACAATTGTGAATGGTACTGTAATAATCCCAGCTTGCATGATAGCACGAATAAAGCGCAGATTTGCGACCTTATTAAGCGGTGGCAATAATTTTGTTTCCAAAAATGAAAAGAAAGCATTCATCCTATTCCCCCACTTTCGGTAGCTGATTCGTCTGAATGACGTCTTGATACCAGTAAAAACTATCTTTTTTGTAACGTTTCATTTCTTTGGTATCCTCTTCTGTGCGGTCGACATAAATAAATCCATACCGCTTGCTAATTCCTTCATGCACGCTGACCAAATCAATCGCCGACCAAGGACTATACCCGATTAAATTCACACCAGCTTCGATTGCGGCACCACATTGCTCGATATGTTGCTTCAGATAATCAATTCGATACTGATCATGAACGGCTCCATCGTCTGTCAGTTCATCCTTAGCTCCCAAGCCATTTTCAGTAATGATGATTGGTAAATTGTAGCGATCATAGAGTGTTTGCAAGGTCGTCTTTAAACCTAGTGGATCAATCGTCCAATTGAATTCATTTTTTTCTAAATAAGGGTTGGTGAAGCCTTTATAAAATCCCCACTCCATTATGTCTTCACTCTGTTGATCGCTAATTCCATTCGCCATTTCTTTTTTCGCCAGTGGTTTTTCAACGGTAACAGTCGTATAAAAATTCATCGCAATGTAATCTGGAAAAGCCGTTTTCATCAGCGCTTCATCTTCTGGTGCAAACGTAATTTGCACGTCGTTTTGCTTCAAGTAATCTTTAAATACTGTATTGTAACGTCCAAAGCATGAAAAATCTAAGTACGCCCAATTTCGAACGCTGTTAAAATAAAGAGCTGCTTGGTTATCTATTGGCTTACTTGTTGCTGGATAGATGAGGGAAATATTTGGTACAGGACCAATTTTTCCATCTGTAATTAATTCATGGCAACGTTTAAAAACATACTTTTCCGCAATCATGAGATGATGAAATTGTTGATACTTTTCTTGGATAGGAATTTCTTTCCCCAGAATTTTCTTATCTACTAAAAGCATAATATTGGGTTCATTAATCGTTAGCCAATTTTTCACACGATCTCCATAGGCTTGAAATACCGTTTCTGCATAATGTACAAAGGCATCGACCGTACTGCGAACACCCCATCCCCCCTCATCTTCTAGTGCTTGAGGCAAATCAAAATGATTCAATGTAATGAATGGTTGTATTTGGTACTTTAGTAGCTCATCGATGACATCGCTATAGTGCTGTAGCCCTGGCTCATTTACAGCTCCTCTTCCATCTGGGAAAATTCTCGTCCAAGCAATCGAGAATCTAAACACGTTAATTCCCATCTCTGACAATAATTTAATATCCTCTTTGTAATGATGATAATGATCGCTAGCCACCTTAAAGTCAGCTATCGCATGATTGTCTCTTTGACGCGTGTCTTGCACGCTTAGGCCTTTGCCATCTTCTTGATAAGCACCTTCTGTTTGATGGGCAGATATCGATGCCCCCCATAAAAAATTATCTGGAAATGTATGAGTCATAGTCTTTCTCCTAACTGTTTTTTTAGGCGTATCAACTAATTATAATATACAGTCTGCTCATCAGTGTTCATTGATGCTTGGGTGACTATATTGATTTTATAAAAAAAAAAGCCTAAATCTATACCTGAAAGAATTAACCTTCATATTCTAGATTTAGGCCATCCAAAATGCTTAACTAATTCATTTCACAGGAATTAGTTAAGCATTTGCATTGAAATATGCGACACATTATTTTTACATTTTAATCATTTTCAAAAGTTTTCCAGGTTTGACATTTCGTGAACTCTGCTCAGTTATTTTTTCATCTGAAAATCGGTATAGGTTATATCCATACGCTTCCTCAAAACGAACAAGCCCGTCTCCTTCATCCTCACCAATAAAAGACATTCCTGATACTGTGTAATACGGAATTCCTTGAATATCACTGATGAATGGATGGTGAGTATGACCATTCAATATACACTTAATATTATGAGACTGCAATAACTGAATTAATTGTTTTGAACCTGGCCATTCTGGCATAGTAATCTGGGTTGGAAGCAAATGGTGATGGGTCACAAAAATAATCGGACGTCCTTTCGCATTTATCAGCTGATTCTTTAGCCACTCAAATTGCTTAGAATCGACAATTCCATTTGGATAGCCAAAATACGAATTATCAAACGCAATAATCGAAACATCTGGGAAATGCATCACATCGTTATAAAAATCTTCTGAAGGAAGTTCAGCAAACCAGCCTTCACGAAAATTTGACTTTATATCATGATTTCCTAATGTCACGATAATAGGTATGCTACCTACAATATTTAATAACCATTGCTTTAAAAAATAGTAATCTTCAACTTCTCCATCCTCAGTTAAATCACCACTAATTATTAATACATCAATCCTATGATTAGCTAATACTTCCGTTAAGCATTCTTCTAAATGAGTCAAAGGCGATTGCATTTTAGCTAACATTTCTAAATAATCAGTATTTTTAAGTAAATATGTTTTTCTAAAATGAATGTCTGATATATGTAGTATATTCATCCTATTTCAGTCTCTTTCTAATGATTCCAGTGATTAAATCTAAAATAAATACCGTAATAACCACCCCAATTAAGATAATACTTACTTTGCTCCAATTGCGAGTCTGAATTGCAAAAATTAACGGTGCACCAATACCACCTGCACCAACTAACCCAAGAGTTGCTGCACTTCTGACAGCAATTTCAAAATGATTTAAGGCTAAGGAACTCCATATAGGTGCTAAAGATGAAAAACGAACAAAAAATAAAACTTGCCAAAAATTAGCACCGATTGCATGCATTTCTTGAACAATATTTTCATCCATGTTTTCCATTTCTTCAGTAAATAATTTACCTAGCATCCCTATTTGATGCGCGCCAATCGCCAGCACCCCAGCAAAAGGACCCGGACCAACTACTTTAACAAAAATAATAGCCAAAACCAATTCAGGAAAAGAACGCAATATATTACACACTAGCTTTCCAATTTTGGTAATATAACTATGATTTGGAAATAGATTAACTGCACTAACAAGGGCTAAAGGAATCGCAAAAAATGTTGCTAAAAAAGAGCCCAAAAAAGCAATACCTATCGTCAAAACGAGTAAATTAACCAAATCTTCTCCACTGCCATCATACATGAAGCTCCAATCTGGATGACTTAATCCTCTAATTACTTCCAAACCCATAGATAGAGAAAATGTGGATAAGCCCGAATAATCAATATTTACTGCAGAAATCAAAACTAAAAATAGAAATAAGCTGATGTAAAAATATGTTTTTTTACTGATATCACGAATTATCATACCAATGATCTCCTCACACGCTCACTCACCTTATCTACAATAATTACTGTAACTAGTATCGTTAAAATAATTATTGACACTCTTTCGTAATTTAATAATGCGAGTGAGGAATTCAAAATAACCCCAATTCCACCAGCACCAACAAAACCTAAAATTGTCGATGCTCGTACGTTTACTTCAAATGCGTAAAATGTGTAGCTTAAAAATTGATTAATTACTTGTGGCAATACCGCCCAAACAGTAATTTGAAACTTATTGCTCCCTACCGCAGCAGTCATTTCTATGGGACCATAGTCAATCGTCTCCACAGCTTGAAACATCAATTGCGACACCATACCTAAAGTAAAAATTGCAATTGTGATAACTCCTGTCGATTCACCAATCCCAAATATAGCAACAAATAAAGCAGCCAAAAGCAATGTTGGAATCGTTCGAACTAAACCAAGTACAAATCGAATACTAATTGATAGCGTCTTATTTTCCGTTAGTATGGTTGTTGCGTAAAAGCTAATTGGAAATGCTAAAAGAACACCTACAAATGTTCCTAGTAAAGACATTTCTAGTGTTTTTATCATCGGTAACACAAGTCTAGGAAGGAAACTAAAATCGGGTTTTGCCAAACGTGACAAAAATATGACTATCTGATTAGAATTTGAAATTACTTTATAAAAATCAGCATTTGTTAATCGGACACTTCCCAAAAAGCAAATAATTATTATCGTGCCGATCAATAATTTCTTATGCAAATTAAAATGAACCGTGTCTTTTAACTTCATAGACTGCCTCGATCCTGTGAACTACCGTAAATAGTATCTAAGCGAGTAGGGGTTAGTTCCTCCGGAGGTCCATCAAAAATAATTTCTCCATATTTCAAGGCAATAATTCTCGTTGAAAATTCTTTAGCCAATGGAACAGAGTGCAAATTAACAATCACTGTTTTGTTCATCTTCAGATTTATTTTTTTTAAATCTTGCATTACATTTTGTGTCGTCACTGGATCTAAAGAAGCAACGGGTTCATCGGCTAGTATAATTGGAGCGCGCTGAACAAGGGCTCTTGCTATAGATACTCTTTGTTGTTGCCCTCCACTCAACTCGTCGCTTCTAGCATGTAATTTATCGCTAAGTCCTACCATCCTCAAAGCCTCTTCAGTCTGAGAATAATCCTCTTTTGTAAATAAACCAAAAGTACTTTTAAATGTCGAATAGTATCCCAAGCGCCCAGACAACACATTTTTTTGAACAGTACTTCGTTTTACCAAGTTAAAATTTTGAGAAATCCATCCGATTTGGCGGCGTAACATACGTAATTCTTTCTTCTTCGCATTTGTAATTGAGGTATCATTAATAATGATATCGCCTTCCGTAATGCGTTCTAAGCGATTAATTGAACGAAGCAAGGTACTCTTCCCTGCTCCACTCAATCCAATAATAGATATAAACTCACCATCTTGGATAGTTAAATTTATATTGCTTAACCCTTTAACACCATTAGGATATATTTTTGATACATTATTGAAGGTAATCATACAAACTCCTTTTTGAAATTAATTGTTTTTCTTTATTCAGATGCTTTTTTTGTGTATGAACGAATAGTATCGTACGCTGAATCTGCAGCTTCCTGGTATCCTTTATGTCCCCATATAGCCATAGCTTCAGCTCCTTCATCATCATCAGTCATATTTAAAAAAACTTGTTTTACTTCTTCTTTCAATGTTTCATCCATAGAAGGTTGGACTGCAATCGCATCATTTGGAATATCACCCTCTGTTAAATACAAAACTCGCAAATCTTCGAATAAATCATTGTCTGGAAAACTTGATGCAAAAACATTACGAGCTCCTTGGAAAACAAATGCTGCATCCATTTGTCCATTTAATACGGATGTAATTTCACTAGGGATATCATTTACAGTCGTAATAGTTGATTGAGTCGTTGGATCTATTCCCGCATCTTTTAACTCTGCTACAGGATAAATATATCCACTGGCTGAATTTGGACTCAATGCAGCTATTTTTTTCCCTTTTAAATCAGATAATGTTTTGATTGAACTGTCACTTTTAACTAATATTTCTCCTTTAAATGTACTAGTCAATTCTCCTTCCAATGGCAACCCAGTCTTCTCATCATATTTTCCTAATTCAGAAGTTAAAATAGCTTCTGCAGCTCCCATATCTTTGGCTTGTACATAGGCAGCAGGCGGCATAATACCAATATCAACTTGCCCTGAAGCCATGGCTTCAACAATTGTTGAGTAGTCTGTAGCTAGCGTCACTTCGACATCGCGATCAAGCTTTTTCGATAGGTATTCTGCGAAAGGCTTCGTTTTTGCTTCCATCGATCCATCATTATTTGTAGGTACAAATTGAACTACTAACTTCTCTTTATTCGAAGAGTCACTATTCTCACTATTTGATCCACATCCTACCAATGTACCTGCAAGTATAAGACCCATACCCATCAATGCTAACTTTTTCAAACGCATGCTTTTTCCTCCTGATTGAACATGATTTTTTGTACATTTAGATAGTATCAAAAAAACATTCTTTTCGATGTGACACAAGTCATACCTATCTATACTGTCTCTTATACACATCTCCGAGCCCACGAGACTCGACGTCATCTCGTA
>ENA-OWZU01000495-OWZU01000495.1-human-gut-metagenome-genome-assembly--contig:-NODE-495-length-11872-cov-41.578404_pt1 | contig 11872 bp, 15 predicted proteins | sample MGYA00249263_ERZ652121 | MGnify/ENA primary metagenome ERZ652121 (study PRJEB26925, sample SAMN05827113) | human gut metagenome | biome: ENVO:2100002; feature: ENVO:00000062; material: ENVO:00002003... | reverse complement strand
GTGGATCGGGGGAAAAACTGGAGATTACTTCAAAAGTTTACCTATCGATATTCGCCTGGTCGATTATCCATAAAGCAAATGCCTTTTCAAAAGATAAAACATTTAAAAGACTATGGATCAATAGCTTAGAAAAAGATGTGATCCGAAGCGGTTTTCAAAATTTGCAACCTGGAATGAATTACTATCCCTTTTATCAAGAAGCGCAAACACGCCAAATTGCCGATTGGTTGATTGGCATGAACGCAAGCCCTTTGTATACGTTAAATTTACAACAGAAGGGCGTACAAGGTACATTTTCACTAGGACGTGTTCAAACGCCCACCTTATACCTTATTTTTCAGCGCCAGGAAGCCATAGAGAATTTTAAAAAAGAACCTTTTTTCGAGGTGGAAGCTAGTATAAAAGTAAACCAAGGGTCGTTTAAGGGCGTTCTAAGCCCCACACAGCGTTTTAAAACCCAAGAGGAGCTTTTAGCTTTTGTTTCTTCTAAACAAGCTAAAATAGGCAATCAAGAGGGGATAATTGCTGATGTGCAAACCAAAGAGAAGAAAACGAATAGTCCGAGTTTGTTTTCTTTAAGTAGTTTGCAATCAAAAGTCAATCAGCTTTATAAAGCGACAGCGAGCCAAACTTTAAAAGCTATGCAAGGACTGTATGAAGCCAAATTATTGAGTTATCCAAGAACAGATACCCCATTTATTACAGAGAACGAATTTGCTTATTTAAAAGCGAATTTTGGCAAATATAGCGGTTTTTTAGGACTTGATCTTGAAATGGTTCAAACAGAGCCTAGAAAGCGTTATGTGGACGGTAGTAAGGTACAGGAACACCACGCCATTATCCCAACAAAACAAGTACCTACCGAATCTGCATTAGCGAAAATGGACGATTTGCAACGAAAAATTTATGCTTTAGTCGTTAAAACGACCGTTGCCATGTTTCTACCTGATTATTTGTATGAAGAAACTAAGATACAAACCAAAGTAGCCGACTTACTTTTTCAATCAATAGGCAAGACACCAAAGCAAGAAGGGTGGAAAATTCTTTTTAAACAGCAAAACAAAGAAGAAAAAGAGGACGTTCAAACGTTACCCTTGGTTATCATTGGAGAACATGCCGAGGTTGACGTTAAGAGTGCCGAAAAAGAAACACAACCACCGAAAGCTTTTACAGAGGGTACATTATTAACTGCTATGAAAACCGCTAATAAAACGGTTGATGATGAAGAAGCAATCAAGATTTTACAAGAAGTCGAGGGGATCGGAACAGAAGCGACAAGAGCAAGCATTATTGAAGCCTTGAAACAAAAAGAATATATCCAAGTCATTAAAAATAAGCTTGTTGTAACTGAAAAAGGAAAATTATTGTGCCAGGCAGTTGAAAGTCAGCACCTCTTAACGAGTGCTGAAATGACGGCTAAATGGGAAACGTATTTAAAGAAGATTGGTAAAAGAGAAGGTAATCAAGAAAACTTTATTAATAATATCAAGAAGTTTATCGTTCATTTATTGGAAAATGTACCTACCGATATAGAGAAATTAAGTTTTTCTGATTACCAGGAACAGAAAGAAAAAGAAGCAGAAAAAAATATTGTTGGAAAATGTCCTAAGTGTGGCAACAATATTGTATTAAAAAAATCGTTTTATGGTTGTTCAAATTATCCTGAATGTAAGTTTACTTTAGCTGAACATTTTAGAAAGAAAAAACTAACCAAAACAAATGTAAAAGAATTACTAGAGGGAAAAGAAACTCTGGTAAAAGGAATCAAAAACAAAGAGAAAAAGCCCTACAATGCCGTTGTAAAAATCGGAGAAAAGGGATATATTGATTTTATTTCTTTTTCAAAATAAGCATAAAAGCCCTTTTGTAAATTTTGATTTTATTTTACACTCTCCCTTAAAGCATATTTGGAATAACCATCATTCCTATAATCGCAACCCCGACTACAGCATAAAGACTATTTACTACGAGAGAAATCTTCATCAAATTGTTTTGTGCTTTTCCTTTTGTATATGAAAATAGCGTAAATAGGCCACTGATAATCATAAAGATCGCATAACTCGTAATCATGATTTCAGCTGTTGGCGATTCTAAAGCCCATTCATTTGTTCGAAGTAATAAGATCGTCCAAGGTACAAAAACCATAACGGTACTGATGATTGTTAATATTTTCTTTTTCATTTTTTATCTCCTTTCAACTTTTCCAAATCTTGCAGACGCAATTGATAAAGCAACGATTGTGATAATTACAGCTACTGGAATCCATGGAAAGAATTCTATTGCTTTAGTAGAGAGATCAGTGGACAGCTTCCCATATTCTGAAGTTATGACAAAGAACGGGTAACACATAGGATATAAAAACCAAGCCTTTGTATTGATGAACAAAACAGAAGGAACAATAGAAGCAAGACTTAATCCGACCGCGAATATAGGTGTATGAATACAGACAGAAATCATCCAAAAAACAGCTAGCATGGGGATTGAAGAAACATAAATTAATCCCATCTCTTTTAAAACAAAAAGTGGCGAAAGAATAAAATTATAGTCCTGAGTTTGAGATATGATAGCTGCACTAATATAATAAACGACTGCTACCATAAGAAGCTGAACAGCTGCAAGTGCTAAAAGAACGACAAATTTTGCTAAACTTAATTTCACCATGTTTATTGGTAAAGCGAGCATTTTCAAGATACCATTATTACTTCTTTCAATTTGATTTAAAAGCAAAGTTGCGACAACCATGCTGGCTGGATATAAGAACCAAGATAGTCCTAATAAACCTTGTATAAAGAAATTATGTTCCGGAGTAATCCCGACCGCCATATCAAAATTTAGTTGTGCACTAAATAAGGAAGGCAACCATAGTATGAGAGCCGCGATAAACAATACTGGCAAAATTCTGGAGCGTTTGATTTTCTTAAATTCAACTGCGATGAGGGAAGAAAAGTTCATTCGAATGACCTCCTAATTCTTAAAAATATCCATTCTGCGACAGCAATTACTGCTACCTCAATGAGTGCAACGCCAATATATAAGCTTAATTGATTAACTTCTACTCCTCCTAGTGTTTGAAGGGGCAAGGCAAAGGGAAAAAGTGATAACACGAAACTTTGACTAGACAACATGGTAGCCAAGAAAACAGCTACTACGTTCAATCCAAGTGAAACCCATATATTCTGAAAAAGAGAAGCAATCATAAGCGCTAATAAAATGCTCGGCAAACCTAGAAGGAAAAAGAAACCAAAATTTTTTCCAAGTTCAACCCAAAATCCATCGTTCAAACCAAACCATTGAGAAGTACTAACGATTAAAGCCACTGCTTCAAGGACAAGAAGTACCGCATACAGACTGGTTAACAGAATGACTTTGCCAAAATATAATGTACTTTCCTTTACTGGTAAGGACTTCATTTTTTGTATCGCATTATCGGCATATTCGGTAAAATACAACAGACACGCACCTGCAGCAATCAGTAAAAGATTCATCATAGCCATCATTTGCCAATTGGCTTGAAGAAGAATTTGTAAAGGAGAATCTGGCAAATTCACATAAACTTCTGAACGAAAAGCCATATTTAACAGCGGAATTGCTGCTGAAAATAATCCTCCTATTAAGAATGCAGGAATCAACCCTGTTCGCTTACTCTTTTTGAGCTCTAAAGAAGCCATCATTTCCTTTCACCTCGCCGACCATTATCTGCGTCAATCAATGCTAGGAAAGTATCCTCTAAATTGTTTGTTGAATACCCTTGTTCAGCGACTGTCTTGTTCAATGAATCGATTGTTCCTTCAAAAAGAAGATTCCCATGATTTAAAATGCCAATATTATCTGCCATTAGTTCAATTTCAGACAGTAAATGAGAAGAGACAAGCACAGTACAATCAAATTTTTCTGGAACCGACCGGATAAGATTCCTGATTTCATGTACGCCCACCGGATCAAGTCCATTTGTCGGTTCATCAAGAATTAGAATAGGTGGTTGTCCGATTAATGCGCTTGCCAATCCTAATCGTTGTTTCATTCCGAGAGAATATTTTCGAGCTAGTCTATTTTTCCATTCTGACATACCTACAATTTCTAGAGCTTCATCTACAGTTGATTCGGGTAAGTCTAGGATTTCACGAACAATCTCTAAATTTTCTCCTCCTGTAAGATTTCCATAAAAAGCAGGTGCTTCAATAAACGATCCAATTTCCTTTAATATTTGATTTCTGTTTTCAGGGTGTTTTTTATTATTGATTATGAAAGTACCACTTGTAGATTGTGTTAAACCTAAAAACATTTTCATAATTGTTGATTTTCCTGCTCCGTTTGGTCCTAGCAAGCCGTATACCTTTCCTTTAGGAATATGCATACTCACATTACGTACCGCTGTAAAATCACCATAGGATTTTGTTAGGTCTTGTGTTTCAATGATGTTCATTGTATTTGCTCCTTTCCTTTATGTTTCTAATTTACAGGTTCATCCTTGCAGGAACCTTCTGTAAACCTTACATTTGCCTTACAATTGGTATTAAGTAAAATAGTTTGAAAAATTTAAGTTATAATAAAGTACATAAAGTAGGTGAAGAATTGGACATAAGCTATTTAAAACAAAAAAGAATCTTATTAGTTGATGATGAACCGGAACTGTTAGATATGGTGGTTTCTATTTTGAAAGAATATGATTTCGAAGATATCCAAACTGCGCAGACAGTCGGGGAAGCAGTGAGCGTAGCTGAGGAGTATTCACCAGAATTTGCAATACTAGATGTCATGCTGCCCGATGGTGACGGCTTTTCTTTAATGAAAATACTGAAAGAACAGAAGGACTATCCTATTTTATTCTTAACAGCCAAAGGAGAAGATGAAGATAAATTGGAAGGGCTTGGCTTAGGAGCAGATGATTATATCGTTAAACCTTTCTTACCCAAAGAATTAGTTTTTCGGATTACTGCCATTTTAAAGAGAAGCTATAAAGATGAAAACCCGATCGTACAATTACATGATAGTGAGATCGATTTTGAACGCGCAGAAGTACTTAAAGAAGGTGAACGTGTCTCTCTAACCGCTAAAGAACATGCCCTCCTTTCGGCTCTTTACCGTAATACTGGGCGAATTGTGACGATTGATACGTTATGTGAAGCAGTATGGGGAGATAATTACTTTGGTTATGAGAATTCATTAATGGCTCACATCAGCCGTATACGTCAAAAAATTGAAAAAAACCCCTCACAGCCCGTATCTTTAATTACTATTAAGGGTCTCGGCTATAAGCTACTTACGGAGGAGAGCTAAATGAAGAGTGTTCCCAAGTTAATTGGCCGCTTTATCGGGATTCTGCTTATTAGTGTCTTATTATTAATTATTCTAAATTTTTTCGTTATATTTTTTATCACAGTTGATCAGTCTCCAAATGGAGGTCCATACACTACAGCGGAAGAAACTGCTGATTCATTGCGGCAAACGGACAGTGGCTTTGAAATGGATTCTGAATCTCTTGCTTTTTTAGAAGAAAATGATATTTGGGCAATCTTGATAGATGAAAGAACTAAAAACGTTGTGTGGCAAACTGAGAATCTTCCGAAATCAATACCACAAACATATTCCCTTAGCGATATATCTACTCTAACAAGGAGATACATTGACGGATATCCTACTTATACAGGTGATGCGGAAGATGGATTATTAGTACTTGGCTATCCAAAGGACAGTTACTGGAAGCACGTGTCGCCAAGTTGGGATTATCAATTTATTGCAAATTTTCCACAAATTGCTTTAATTATTCTGTTCAGTAATTTTTTATTAATTTTTATTATTTATTTGGGGGCCACAGGCAAGTTGGTAAAATCTGTTAATCCAATCGTTCAAGGAATAAGAAATTTAGCAGCCAAAAAAGAGGTAAATTTGAAGGAAAAAGGGCCACTATCCGAATTGGCAATGAATATTAATCAAACCTCTCAAACGTTACGTTTACAAGAAAGAGATCTTAGGAAACGAGAAAATGCAAGAGCCAATTGGATTGCAGGTGTATCGCATGATATACGAACACCCCTTTCAATGGTCATGGGATATGCAGGACAATTAGAAGATAATTCAAATCTTTCACTCTTAGAGCGAAAAAAAGCCTCGATTATTCTTCGACAAAGCGAGAAAATGCGAGACTTAATTAATGATTTAAATTTAGCTTCAAAATTAGAATATAATATGCAACCGATAAATATGAAAAAATTAAATATTCTAGCTCTCGTACGTCAAGTTATTGTAGATTTTCTAAATAATGACCTTGAAGATAATCACCCTATTCTATTAGAAACTGACGGAAATACTGGTTCTTTTTATGTTCAGGCTGATGAAGACTTGATAAAACGAGCACTTACAAACCTCATTCAAAATGCCATCAACCATAACGAGAATGGCTGTACAATTTATATATCACTCGGAAATACACTGGAAAAATCTACTATTACGATAGCAGATGATGGTGTAGGAGCTTCTGACAAACAAATAGACAAACTGAACAATACACCCCATTATATAATTAGTGACGATTTAACCACTGAACAAAGACACGGATTAGGTCTACTTCTAGTTAAGCAAATTATGGAATCTCATAACGGTAAAATGAGAATTGATCAAAGTCATTATGGTGGTTTTTCAGTCACTTTGGAATTTCTAAAATATTAAGGAATCTTACTACCACTGGAAGTTGATTTCATTAATTAATATTAAAAAAGACTATTTTCTGAGCGAAATAGTCTTTTTTAATGTTCTATTAGTGTATCGTAGCGCTTAAAGTTAGTGCAAAATAAAATCAAAATTTACACCCTTTAAACAGGGCTTTTATATATTAATCACAAATCACTTATCACAAATCACAAATCACAAGTGATTTGTGATGATATAATAAGAATAAGAAGAAATAGAAAGAAGTGAGAGATCGTGGGAAATTTAGGCGCACAGAAAGCCAAACGAAATGATACGCCAATCAGCGCAAAAAAAGATATAATGGGGGATAAGACGGTTCGTGTTCGTGCTGACTTGCACCATATTATAAAAATCGAAACAGCAAAGAATGGCGGAAACGTAAAAGAAGTTATGGATAAAGCCTTAGAAGAATACATACGGAAATATTTACCTGATAAACTTTGAAAAGGAGTGAAAATGAAATGGCGGTTACGTATGAAAAAACATTTGAAATAGAGATCATTAACGAATTATCGGCAAGCGTTTATAATCGAGTATTAAACTATGTTCTGAATCATGAACTAGATACTAAAGATACTCGTTTACTAGAAGTGAATCTTTTAAATCAATTAGAAGTGGCACAAGAAGTTGATTTATTTCAACAACCATTTGAAGAATTACAAGCTATTCATGAGTATTGGCGGTCAATGAATAGCTATTCAAAAAAAATTGTTGAAATGGCGCCTTTTCTAAAAGGAGTGATCTAATATGACAACTCAAGAGGAATTAAAAGAAATCTATCACACTGTGTCAAAAATGGACATTATGGAACTAAAAAAAGCGTATGAGTTGGCTGAAACACAAGAAGAATTTGAGTTTTATAAGGAATTATTTACTTATCAATTGCAACAAAAGCAAAAACTAATTATCAAGCAGAAAGATTTTGTGATTTAATATGAAGGATAGACCACAATATATTATTGTTGCGGGCGTCAATGGAGCAGGGAAATCAACACTTTATCAAACAGTACCGCAACTCTTTCAAGATACACAACGAATTAATGCTGATGAAATTCTAAATAAAAATGGATTGAAAAAGCCAAGGCACAGGGTTATGAAGTAAATTTATTTTATGTTGGGATAGACAATGCTGATTTAGCAGTAGAACGTGTCAAACAAAGGGTTGAAAAGGGCGGTCATGGCATACCTGATGAACTCATAAAAAAGCGGTATAGTCAGTCATTAACGAATCTAGAATATATAGCCCCTCTTTGTGATAATGTTATGCTATACGATAATACGAAAATTTTTGTTCCAATTTATGAACGTCAAGGGGAAAAGATCGTTTTAAATAATACAAAAAATATTCAATGGCTTCCAGTTAGTTTTATTAATAAGTATAGGGTGGGATTGAGAGATATGGCGAATATTACTGACTTCACCGAAAAGCAATTTGAAGATCGTTTAGAAAAGAATGTTGAACGACTAACTAAAAATAGACTAGCGGTTGAATCGCCAACCGCTTTTTTACTTGGTGGGCAACCAGGGTCAGGAAAAACCAGTTTGCGATCAGCAATTTTTGAAGAAACACAAAGGAATGTTATTGTCATTGATAATGATACCTTTAAACAACAGCACCCAAATTTTGACGAATTAGTGAAACTCTATGAAAAAGACGTAGTAAAATATGCAACACCCTATTCTAATCGTATGACAGAAGCACTTATTAGCCGTTTAAGCGATCAAGGCTATAACTTGGTGATTGAAGGTACAGGACGAACAACAGACGTTCCTATTCAAACCGCAACAATGCTTCAAGCCAAAGGTTATGAAACAAAAATGTATGTTATGGCAGTACCTAAAATCAACTCATATTTAGGAACAATTGAACGGTATGAAACTATGTATGCAGATGATCCAATGACAGCTAGGGCAACACCAAAACAAGCGCATGATCTTGTTGTCAAAAACTTACCGACCAATTTAGAAACCCTTCATAAAACGGGCTTATTTAGCGATATAAGGCTTTACAATAGAGAAGGAGTGAAACTCTATTCAAGCTTAGAAACGCCTTCCATTAGTCCGAAAGAGACCTTAGAAAGAGAATTAAATCGTAAAGTATCAGGGAAAGAAATTAAACCGACTTTGGAGAGAATAGAGCAAAAAATGGTTCAAAATCAACACCAAGAAACCCCTGAATTTAAAGCAATTCAACAAAAAATGGAAAGCTTGCAGCCACCTACACCACCAATACCCAAAACACCTAAGCTTCCAGGACTTTAAACCTTAAAATATGATAATATATCTTTAATAAGGAGACGTGATAATACGACAATAGCAGATTTTATGGAAAATAAAGCAAACTTGGTAATAGTTACGAAAGGACAACTTTATGAAATATTATTACGAACATATACTTCCAAATGGAGTACATGTCATTATTAGAAGTGCGAATCCGAATGATGCAATTGAGTTGCATCACTTATTCAATAAAACTCACAGTGAAACAGATTTTTTAACAACCTATCCTGATGAATCTCATTTTGATTTAGAGAAAGAAATGGATAGTTACCAGAAATTAAACGATAGCGAAAATTCTTGTGAAATTTTAGCAGTAATTGATAATAAAATTATTGGAAGTGCTAGCCTAAACTCTGTTAGTCTAAAAGATAAGGAAAAACATAGAGGTGTAATCGGTCTTTCAATTTTAAAAGAATATTATGGTCTTGGAATTGGCAATATCTTATTTTCTACAATAATAGAGTTGGGTAAAAAAGCCCAATACAAACAATTAGAACTTCAAGTAGTGTCCAATAATACTAGTGCAATATCATTGTATAAAAAATACAATTTCATCAAATATGGTGAAAACCCTAAAGCCTTTTTAAATAGACAAAATAAATATCAATCAATTGATTATATGAGACTAGAGATAGAATAACAAAATGTGGTTCTAAATAAACACCAAGAAACCCCTGAATTTAAAGCAATTCAACAAAAAATGGAAAGCTTGCAGCCACCTACACCACCAATACCAAAAATACCTAAACTTCCAGGACTTTAAACCTTAAAAAAGGAAAAGAGTAGTTACCAAAAAACGGTAACTACTCTTTTTTTATAAAAACCTTTCCTCATGTTTGAAAAGCTGATCGAGAAATAAAGCACACAACGGTATTCTTTCTTTTTTCAGTTGGTACATTTTGCAGTCTGTAACGTGTCATTTACTGTTTGTTACCTTAACATATCCAGTCGAAAACACAAGGGTATATAAACGAGCAAGCTCGCCCTTGTGTTTTCTTTGTGTCTATGTTGCGTACTCGTCACAGCAAACGACACGAACACACTGACGAAAATGAACCAACAAAACGAAAAAAGAAAGGAGCGTACACTGTAATTTATTTCTAGCTTTTAAAACATGAGGAAAACAGCTTCACTTCCTCAAACGCCTAACAAAAATGGTTGTCAAAAAACTAAAAATCAAAAAAAAGAAAAGAGGAAAAGAAAATGGAAAAAACAAAAAAATTACAATTAGAAGATTTTACAGAAAATGGGTTTTATGGAACACAAGAACAGCAATATCTAAAAGCTCAAGTAAGAGAAGAGCTAAAAGAGCAAGGCTTTATCATAGATAGCAGTTTTGAGGGCGATTTTAAAACATGGATAGGTGTATACGCAAGACCAAAAGATAAACCGACCTACTTAGACCCTCAAAACGATAAAGAAGCAGAAGAACAAGAGCAATATTCTATTAACGGCTTTAAACAAGATTTTAGCGAATGGTTTGAGTGGGAAATAAAAAATTTGAAAATTAAAGAAATGTAAAAAAGAAGCCTAGCAAAAAAAGCTAGGTTTTTCTTTTAGGTAAAACACCAAAAAGAAAAACCTAAGAAGGATAAAATAAGTTGTTCCACTTGCGGTGCAGTTGCTCCTCGTTCCAAAACCAACTTATTTTTAACTCCTCTCTTCCCTTGTCCATTAATTTTCTGATCTTGCTCGTTCCGATCAAGGACAATTTCCTTTTTCTCTTCGTTTCTCGTGAAACGAAAAAGGTCATGGAAAAAGGAAGTTGCTTGTGGAGATACCATAAACAACTGATACGTCATTGGAATAAAAAGCGGTAGAAACAAGGCAAAGCCTTATTTCTTTGCAAATACAAATATCTTTGCACATATAAAATAACTTGCAAATTAATTTGCAAATATACGTGCAAAGATATTTGTATTTGACTAACACCTTTCCTCGAATGGTAAAAGCTAACCGTTCGTTACTCTACCTCAGATACTTTCTTTTTTCAGTTGGTACATTTTGCAGTCTGTAACGTGTCATTTACTGTTTGTTACCTTAACATATCCAGTCGAAAACACAAGGGTATATAAACGAGCAAGCTCGCCCTTGTGTTTTCTTTGTGTCTATGTTGCGTTTTCGTCACAGCAAACGAAACGAACACACTGGCGAAAATGAACCACCTAAACGAAAAAAGAAAGGAGCAAGATATGTAGAACATTCACAGCTTTTACCATTCGATGAAAACAGCTTCACTTCCTCAAACGCCTAACAAAAATGGTTGTCAAAAAGCCAAAAATAAAAAAGAAAAGGAATGATAAAAATGAAATACATTAAAAACGTTGAAACATTGGAAGAATTGAAAAAAGCCTACAAAAAATTAGCTTTGAAATTGCACCCCGATTGTGGTGGTAGCAATGAAGAAATGGCGCAACTAAACAATGAATACGATGAATTGTTTATCAAACAAAAAAACACTCACAAGAACAAAGATGGCGAAACCTATACAAAAGAAACGACTGAAACGCCCGAACAATTTAAGGACATTATAAATCAACTTTTCAATCTGAAAATGGACGGTGTATCAATTGAAATCGTGGGAACTTTTATATGGTTAATAGGCAACACAAAACCTTATAAGGACGACATAAAAGCCCTAGAATTTCGTTATTCACCAAAAAAATACGCATGGTATAAAGCCCCTAAAGATTACAAAAAAAGAAGCCATAAAAACTATGACATGGATACAATAAGAGGAATGTATGGAAGCCAAAAAATTAAAGAAGAAAAAGAAGAAAAAAAATACTTACAAGCCCGATAGGGTTTGTAAGTTATAAAGAAAGGAAGAAAACATTATGTTTTATAAAATATTAATTGTCAAATTAAGTTAGACAAGTCCTCTTTGCATATGTGACTCAAGAAT
>ENA-OWZU01000488-OWZU01000488.1-human-gut-metagenome-genome-assembly--contig:-NODE-488-length-11975-cov-8.214346_pt1 | contig 11975 bp, 10 predicted proteins | sample MGYA00249263_ERZ652121 | MGnify/ENA primary metagenome ERZ652121 (study PRJEB26925, sample SAMN05827113) | human gut metagenome | biome: ENVO:2100002; feature: ENVO:00000062; material: ENVO:00002003... | reverse complement strand
GATGACGTCGAGTCTCGTGGGCTCGGAGATGTGTATAAGAGACAGGTGTAGGTCTATTACTGCCAAAATCTCTGATCAATCATTATAATTGGCAGCTGCTTTATTTTTCTTGTTTACTCATATTCACATCTATGTTTTCCTTGTTGCCTCGCATGATCATCGGTCCTAATGGTTTGAGCGAGAGCGGACTGAAGGATTCAGCATATCCCTCCATGTATTTCTTGACCATTAAACCGTGTTTCTATTTAGTCATTGTCTCATTTATTCTTGCGACATTCTTTTACTTCTGGACAGAGATCCGGATAAAAAGTGAACGATCTGTATCTATAAAAAATAACCGTTGATGGTGGATCATCGGTAACAAGCATATGAGCGGCGTAAAACGCCTGTTTCTCATATGCTTTTTTATTATCGTGTAAAGATTCTAAAAAACGTTTACATGATTTTTACATAACTTAACTATATTTTTACAGCAACCATACGAGGGATTTACAGTCGACTGATAAACTTTAGTTGTAAATAAGAAAGGAGCAATAAAATGAAAAAAGTATTGTTTACTCTAGGTATGATGGGAATTCTTTTAGCCGGATGCGGCTCAGGATCAGGAAATACAGATGGCTCTGCCACACAAAATAATTCAAGTGACTCAAATGAACAAGTAAAAATCGTTGCGGTAGGTTCGACAGCATTGCAGCCTTTGGTCGATGCAGCGCAAGAAAGCTTTGTACAAGAAAATCCGAATTATCAAATCTCTGTACAAGGAGGAGGAAGTGGAACTGGTTTGAGCCAAGTCGAAGCTGGAGCAGTTACTATCGGAAACTCTGATGTATTTGCAGAAGAAAGAGACGGGATCGATGCCTCTAAACTAGTGGATCATAAAGTAGCAGTAGTTGGGATGGCACCCATCGTCAACAAAGATACAGGTGTCAAAGATATCACAAAACAGGAATTGATTGATATCTTTACAGGAAAAATCACTAATTGGAATGAAGTTGGCGGGAAAGATCAAAAGATCAACGTTGTGAATCGTGCAAACGGCAGCGGTACCCGTGCGACATTTGAAAAATGGGGATTAGATGGTGCCACACCTATACAGTCCCAAGAACAAGACTCATCAGGAACTGTTCGGCAGCTTGTAAGTCAAACACCAGGAGCAATCAGCTATTTAGCCTTCTCATATCTCGATGATTCCACACAAGCACTAAGTATCGACGGTGTAGAACCAAAAGAAGAGAATGTAGCAGATAACAGCTGGAAAATCTGGTCCTATGAACATATGTACACGAACGGAAAACCTTCCCCTGAAGTCCAAAAATTCTTAGACTACATGATGACAGAAGAAATCCAAGAAGGACCTGTCAAAGAATTGGGCTATTTACCAATCACAATGATGAAAGTAGAACGTGACCACGAAGGAAATATCAAATAACTAGCAGATAAATATGCTACAGTTATCGTGACTATCAAGGAAAAATCAACTATGTTTCCCCGCATATAGATTTTTCCTATAATTGAGAAAAAGAGCGACGACATAGAACTGTCGTCTCTCTTTTTTTGCTATATGACAGGAATGAAAGGTGTATGCAAGCTTAATAAGAGGAACACTTTTCATATCTGTTCTATACTGGATAGGAGAAGTTTGTAAATATCCAGAAAACGAAATTGATCGAGGTAGCCACATGAAGAATAAATGGACAAATCGAAGTAAAAAAAAGAAAAGAACACAAAAATCATCTGACAAAGTTATCCGTCTTTTTCCCTCGTACAAAGAAGGATTGACAGCAGAACAAGTCAAGGAACGAATAGAAAAAGGTGCAGCAAACGATTCAGTCGATCCCACATTCAAAACAAACCAACAAATTATATTGGAAAATATTTTTACGTATTTCAATTTGATCTTTCTTATCTTAGCCATTTTGCTTTGCCTAGTAGAATCTTATAAAAACTTGACCTTTTTACCAGTTATCATAGCCAATACAGGAATCGCTGTCTTTCAGGAAATTCGATCCAAAAAAATCTTGGATGAATTGAATGTATTGAATACAGCAAAAGTCAATGTCATAAGAGAGGGGATAGAGCAAACAGTAGCTATAGAAAACCTTGTATTAGATGACATTGTTATTCTAGAGACTGGACATCAGATTCCAGCAGATGCAGAGGTCGTGGAAGGAAAACTGCAAGTCAACGAGGCTTTATTAACAGGTGAAGCAGATGAGATAACCAAAGAAATAGGTGATCCATTGATGTCCGGCAGTTTCGTTGTTTCCGGAAAAGCTTACGCCCGATTAGACAAAGTCGGAGCGGATTCGTATATTTCCCAATTGACAGTCAAAGCCAAGACAATGGGAGAAGGAGAACAGTCGGAGATGATTGCTTCTCTTAATCAATTGATCAAATGGATTGGGATCATCATTATTCCTATCGGTATTCTGCTTTTTTCTCAAAGTTACTTTTTTAATGGAAACACGATGAAAGAAAGTGTCGTCGCAATGGAAGCAGCATTGATCGGTATGATACCTGAAGGACTGTACTTGCTAACGACGATCGCATTAGCATTAAGTGCGACTAAACTAGCAAAGCAAAGAGTTCTTTTACACAATATGAAAAGCATTGAGACATTGGCAAGAGTAAATGTCCTTTGTGTAGATAAAACAGGAACGATCACAGAAAACAAAATGTCTGTCCAAAAAGTGATTGTCTCTAAAAAACAAGAAATAATCAGCCAATCAGATCAACTGGAAGAGCGCATTGCTGACTATGCAAAAGCGATGGCAGGAGACAATGCAACAATGGAAGCCGTCAAAGAATACTTTACAAAAACCACTGATCAATCCTATCACCAGGTCATTCCTTTTTCTTCTGTCCAAAAATTCAGCAGTGTAGCGTTGGAAGACAAGGTGTATGTTTTAGGAGCACCCGAAATGGTTTTGCGAGATCAGTTGCCGGAATATGCGGAAGAGTTTGTTTCTTTTGCTAAAAAAGGCTATCGCGTGTTGGTCTTTGGTGTGTACGATGGGATTCTTGAAGAACCAGTATTGACGGAGGCAGTCACACCATTAGGCTATATCCTGATCGCTAATCCTATCAGAAAAGAAGCAAGAGCCACATTCGATTACTTCAAAAAACAGCAAGTAGCCATCAAAGTGATTTCTGGAGATAATCCGCTCACCGTATCTAATGTAGCTGTCCAAGCAGGGATTTCACATGCTGATCAGTACATTGATGCGTCTAAATTATCAGAAGAAGAATATGAAGCAGCTGTCGAAAAATATACAGTTTTTGGACGCGTCAAGCCAGAACAAAAGAAAATCTTCGTTCAATTGCTAAAGCGTAACAATACAGTAGCTATGACAGGTGATGGCGTGAATGACATTCTAGCCATGAAAGAAGCAGACTGCAGTATAGCGATGGCTTCTGGCAATGAAGCCGCCATGCAGGCCTCACAAGTGGTCTTGCTTGATTCTGACTTTTCACGCATGCCGGAAGTTGTTGCAGAAGGACGGCGCGTCGTGAACAATATTGAGCGATCAGCCAGCTTGTTTTTAGTGAAGAATATTTTTTCCTTTTTGCTTTCGCTGTTTTCAGTCATCTTTGCTTTGACCTATCCTTTAGAACCATCACAGATCACATTGATTAGTTTGTTTACGATCGGACTCCCATCTTTCTTGCTTGCTCTAGAAGAAAACAAAAAGCGAATCAAAGGGAAATTCATCATGAATGTGATGGAAAAGGCTGTGCCAGGTGGACTGACAGATATGATCGTAGTCGGTGCGTTGGTGATCTGCGGGGTGACTTTGAATCTAAATAAAACAGATGTTTCTACAGCATCTACTATGCTTTTGATTGCAGTAGGATTTCTCGTTCTCTATAAAATCTGTTCACCGCTGAATAAATTCAGAAGTCAGATCATTCTTTTCTGTGCTAGCGGTATCTTTTTTTCGGTGGTTTTTTTGCATAAACTTTTTTCAATCACCGGTATCTCAGCTGTATCGCTTTTGTTGTTGAGCATTCTATTTTTCTCGGCAGATTCGATTTTTAGGCATTTGACTACATTGGTAGAATATTTGTTTGAACGTAAAAATGAAAAAGAGCCGGAGATAATAAATAAATTGCCTCGGTTCCTTCGATTATTCAAAAGAAATAAATGACTAATAAGATAAAAGAAGCTTAAAAAATACATTAACCAAAAAATTGTATTTTCTAAGCTTCTTTCTGTATAAAAAACAAAGCAAATTTTTATCTAGAACTTATAGAAAACCAATTAAATCTTTACTTCAGGTGTCCTATAATCATTTTGAAAGCGTTTTTATAAAATTGGGAGGGATGCTTCAAATGAAAAATAGAAGATTGCTTCAATTTAGTTTATTTTTAGGTGTACTGTATGGGATTTTCTTATCCGTTTCCATTGATGCTTGTACGACGATTTTAGTAGGAAAAAATGCTTCAGTAGATGGATCAACGATGATTGCTAGAAATGAAGATCTGAACACGGCTTGGTCCAAACACTTTGTTGTCAGAAAAGAAAATACGAATCCTTCACATTTTGTATCAAAAGGGAATGGATTTACCCTTGATCTTCCGAAAGAACAGCTGAAGTACACAGCGACCCCAGAATGGGATACGTCAGAAGGATTATTTGAAGAAGATGGTATCAATAGCAAGAACGTTGCAATGAGCGCTACTGAATCAGCTACGACAAAGGAAGAGATATTGAAAAAAGATCCATATACTGCGCATGGTAACGCAGAAGACTCTATGTTGACAGTGACCCTTCCTTATATTGATTCAGCAAGAGCAGGAGTAGAACGATTAGGAAAAATCGTTGCTAAGCAAGGAGCTGCGGAGACAAATGGTGTGATTTTCTCTGATAAAAATGAAATCTGGTATATGGAGATACTTAGTGGTCATCAGTGGGCAGCTGTCAAAGTTCCAGATGACTGTTATGCAGTTATTCCTAATATGTTGTCAATTGATTCATTTGATTTGAAGGACAAAGATTCTTATCTTTGTTCAGCAGATTTAGAATCTTTTTTAGAAAAGAATCAACTGATAAATACGAAACGGGATATTTCTTTAAGAGACATATTTGCAGATAAGTCAAAGGATGAAAAATACAATCTTCCTAGGATATGGGATGCACAGAGAAAACTGACACCTTCAAAGAAACAAAAAATAACAGACCGTTCATTTGAGATGTTCATCAAACCAGATAAACCTATTTCAATTGCAGAAACAGCTTATATCATGACATTACACTTTAATGGTACTGAATATGATACCATCGAAGGGACAAAGCCAGATAAGTATCGTCCAATCTCTGTGCCGAATACGATGGAATCTCATATTCTACAGATAAGAAACAATGTACCAGAAGAAATCAGTGGTATCCATTGGTTAGCGTTGGGGATTCCTGATACAAGCAATTATATACCATTTTATAGCAATATAAGCGAGACACCCGAAGCTTATCAAAAAGGAACAGATATGCCAGATGATATTTCTGCTTACTGGACATATCGGTTGACGAACATCTTGACGAAGCCATACTATAGTGATTTCAAGAAAAATATTACTTTACCAACTCGCCAAAAAGTTCGAGACCATCTATCGAAAGAGTTAGCAAGTACAGACCAACAAGCAAGAGAATTAATAGTAAATCATCCCGAAAAATTAACGGATTATTTGAATCAAAAAACACAAAGTTTTGCTGATTATGCTATAGATGCTTATCAGAAAATGAACCAGGAGCTGATTGTAAAGATGTCAGAAAAGACAGCTACACATCATGACAAAGATTTATAACATGTGGCTCAGCGTTTTTAGCTAATAAAAAGCCTGTTTTTCAGCGTAGTAGATGATCGTTAGACATCTAAACATTGCTGCAAGCAGGCCTTATTTAATTGCTTTTCGGAATGGTAACGGTGAAAGTCGAGCCTGTTCCAAGATGACTGTCTACAGTAATCGTCCCATGAAGGAGTTGCACGTAGTCTTTTACAATCGCTAACCCTAGTCCGGTCCCACCTGAATGCCGGCTTCGCGCCTTGTCTACACGGTAAAAACGCTCAAAGATCCGTTCCTGATCCTCAATGTCGATACCTATACCAAAGTCTTGGACAGAAAACGATAATTCATCTGTTGCCTGATAACGGATAATGATCTCGCTGTCGTTTTTTGAATATTGGACAGCATTTTCAATCAGGTTTTTGAGGATTGGATAAAGGATATCTGTTTTAGTAGTAAATGGTTCGTTCTTTCCAATCAATCGAATCGTCAACCGTTTCTTTTCGATGATTGGCTGATAATTTTGAACGATTTGGTGGAAATAAGGTTCTGTATAAATCGTCTGGATTTCGTAAGAATTCTCACCGTCTTTTGACAGCTGGATGATTTCCCGAATCAATTTATCTAACCGAATCGCATCTTTTTGCATGATCTCAAGAAAAGAAGTCAGAGTTTGCGGGTCATATTTTGCACCATCCAATAAAGTCTCGGTAAAACCAATCAATGAAGTCACAGGAGTTTTTAATTCGTGAGAGACGTTGCCAACGAAATCCTTTTGTAGCTTTTCTAAACGTCGCACTTTCGTTAAGTCATACGCCACCCCTAGAATCTGTCCGGTACCTTCTGAATTAGTAAAGTAGCGCAAACTCAAGTCTAATGTCTGTCGTCCTTCAGTGATGGTGATCTCCTGATGGATCAGCGGATGCTCAGGAGTCACTTGGTGAATCAGCTGAATGAGTTTTGGCTCTTGGATGACTTCTGTGTACCGTTGTTCAGGTTCATAGCTGGTCACATTTAAATGCAACTGCATCTTTGGATTAAGCAGTAGTAAACGAGAATCAGCATCATCAATCAGGAATACGCCTATCATCAGTTCGTTTAATAATGTGTACAATTGTTCTTCTGTTGTAGTATACGCTCGATACATCTTACTCATTTGTTCGCTCAGCGCATTGATCGTCTGATACAATTCCTCCCATTGGTCAGGTGTCTGCATGATTACTTCTGCTTGGTTTGGATTTTGTACCATTTTTCTAAGAACAGGCAGGACAGTTTTCAAAGGCTGATTTTTTTGGTAGATCAGGTAATAGATCATTCCTGCAAGAACAAGGAAGAAAGACAGAAAGAAGAAAAAGACCCAACGGCGAAAACTTTCCGTTCTCGGTAAAAATCCGCTTGTCGGTTCTGCGATACGTAAAATGGCTTCTAACTGGCCTCCTTTTTTGACTGGTAATGCGACGTATAAAAGATCCTCATTCAAAGTAGTACTTTTGCGCAAAGCGCTACCTAGGTTCCCACCATTCAATACAGCTTTTATTTCTGGACGAGAACTTCGCTGTTCATTCAATGTTTCATTGTTTGTGTCAAATAAGATTTTTCCAGTAGCATCCATTAAAGTGATCCGTTCGTTCGACTGATGGACGAATTCTTCCAAAGCAGTTTTGTTTTGCGCCGCTTGGAGGTTTTCGACATCTAATTGCCGGATCAGTAGTTGTGCTTTTTTTGTCAGGTAGCTTTCTTGCTGTTCGACGATCTGTTGTTGGAAATAATGGGAGATCAATTGCCAACCACCAAAAAATAAACTAATCAAAAGAATAAGAAAGAAGAGACGTTCATAAACTTTTTTCCATTTCATCGTTTTGGTTCCTGAAACTTATAGCCAAATCCTCTAACAGTCACCAAGTACTTTGGATGTTTTGGATCTCGCTCGATTTTTTCTCGCAAATGACTAACGTGCACATCTACGATTCGGCTTTGTCCTGCGAAGTCAAAATTCCAAATGCGGTCTAGCAATGTGTCGCGATCGATCACACGGTCTTTTCGTTTCATGAAATAAACGAGTAATTCAAATTCTTTCGGTGTGAGTTCAATCAGATGATCGTCTACGGTGACTTGATAATTGGTCAAATCAGCAGTGATTTGTCCAATCGATAGATATTCAGGTTCAGCTTCATCTTTTGATTGCTTACGAGGTTCGATCCGTCTGAATATGGCTTTCATACGGGCTAATACTTCACGTGGACTAAATGGTTTGGTCAAATAGTCGTCAGCACCTATCTCCAGACCAATGATCCGATCCACTTGATCATCTTTAGCCGTCAGCATCAAAATCGGTGTTTCATTTTTTTCTTGACGCAGCCGCTGAGTGATCTCCATGCCATCCATTGTTGGAAGCATCACATCTAAAATGATGAAATCAAATGATTGTTCTAATGCTAATTCTAATCCTTCGCCTCCATCTGCGGCACTGGTTACCTTATAGCCTTCTTTTTCCAAATTGAACGTCAAGAGCGTCACAATAGAAGGTTCATCATCAACAACTAGTATTTTTTTCATTCAAATCTCCTTTAAATAGGTTTCATTCTGTTTATATTTTAGCATAGAATCAGTACAAGGGGCTATTTTACAAAAGAAATAAATGGTATAATAGGAAGGCACTTTGCTGAATAGAAAGGAAGAGCAGTCAATGATTGGAATCAGTGCATGTTTAGGCGGTCTAGCCTGTCGCTATGATGGACAGAAAAAAGAAGTACCAGAATTGATGGAACTAGTTGAAACTGGCGAAGCTGTCATGGTCTGTCCAGAAGTAATCGGTGGATTGCCAATCCCTAGAGATCCTGCTGAAATCATTGGTGGAAATGGGTTCGATGTGTGGAAAGATCAAGCAAAAGTATGGACGACAAGCGGCGAAGATGTAACGGAAGCGTATAAAAACGGCGCGATCAAAGCATATCAAAAATTGCAGGAAAAACACATTGATCTAGTCATTATGAAGGAAAAAAGCCCTTCATGCGGGACCCATTCGATTTATGATGGAAGCTTTTCCGGAATAACAAAAAATGGCGCCGGAGTGGCCACTGCTTATTTTATTCAGCAAAAAATGACTGTGCTCTCTGATGAAGAATGGCTGAAAACTAGAGGTGAGCAGAATGGAAATCGAAAAGACCAATCGAATGAACGCGCTCTTTGAATTTTATTCGACCTTATTGACAGAAAAACAAATGAACTACATGGAGTTATATTATGCAGATGATTTTTCATTAGGTGAGATCGCGGAAGAATACGAAGTAAGTCGACAAGCAGTATATGACAATATCAAGCGGACAAGCAAGATCTTGGAGGATTATGAAAAAAAACTCCATCTCTTCTCTGATTATATTGTCCGAGAACAGATATTGGAAAAGATGACCGCATATATTACAGATAAGTATCCGGAAGATAAAAAACTGCTTGAATATGTACAGCAAATTCAAGCAATCGAAGAATAAATAAAAGGAATGAAGAAAATATGGCATTTGAAAGCTTAACTGAACGTCTCCAGCAGGCGATGGGAAAACTAAGAAAAAAAGGGAAAGTATCAGAAGCTGACGTAAAAGAAATGATGCGGGAAATCCGCCTTGCCTTACTAGAAGCCGATGTTAACTTGCAAGTAGTCAAAGACTTTACTAAACGCGTACGCGAACGTGCGGTAGGGGCAGAAGTGCTGGAAAGTTTATCACCTGCACAACAAATCGTAAAAATCGTTGATGAAGAATTAACGATCACACTTGGTTCTGAAACAGCAGAGCTAAATAAATCACCAAAAATACCAACTGTTATCATGATGGCTGGTCTACAAGGGGCAGGTAAAACAACTTTTACCGGTAAATTAGCGAATTATTTAAAGAAAAATGAAAATGCTCGTCCGCTCCTAATCGCAGGGGACGTATATCGACCAGCAGCGATCGACCAATTGAAAGTATTAGGTCAACAGCTAGATGTTCCTGTATTTGACATGGGAACAGAAGTCAGCCCAGTAGAAATCGTTCGTCAAGGGATGGAGTTAGCAAGAGAAAAGAAAAACGACTATGTATTGATCGATACGGCAGGACGTCTGCACATCGATGAAACATTGATGGATGAGTTGAAACAAATCAAAGAATTGACTCAACCAAATGAGATCTTGCTAGTTGTTGATGCCATGACTGGTCAAGATGCCGTCAATGTAGCTGACAGCTTCAATCAGCAATTAGGGATTACTGGAGTCGTCATCACTAAACTTGATGGGGATACTCGAGGCGGGGCAGCCTTATCGATCCGCTCAGTGACAGGCGCACCAATCAAATTCATCGGTTCTGGTGAAAAACTGACTGACTTAGAAGTATTCCACCCAGATCGTATGGCTAGCCGTATCCTTGGTATGGGGGATATGCTGACACTGATCGAAAAAGCGCAGCAAGACTATGATGAGAAAAAAGCGGAAGAACTTGCACAGAAGATGCGGGAAAACTCATTTGATTTCAATGACTTTATTGAGCAACTCGATCAAGTGATGGGGATGGGCCCACTGGAAGATCTAATCAAAATGATCCCCGGAATGAATCAAGTCCCTGGAATCGAAAACGTCAAGGTAGATCCAAAAGACGTTGAACGCAAAAAAGCGATGGTTTATTCTATGACGCCAGCAGAAAGGGCGAATCCTGATCTGTTGAATCCAAGCCGTCGTCGCCGAATTGCTGCCGGTTCTGGAAACAGTGTGGTTGAAGTAAACCGAATGATCAAGCAATTCAAGGAATCAAGAAAAATGATGCAACAAATGTCCAAAGGGGATATGAACATCCCAGGTATGGACCAAATGTTTGGTTCAGGAGTCAAAGGAAAACTAGGCAAAATGGCGATGAATCGAATGATCAAGAAAAATAAGAAGAAAAAGAAAAAACGGAAATAAGATGAAAAAAACAGCTTCGGTACAGACTGAAAATGTCTACTGCCGGAGCTTTTCTATCAGCAATTTTTATTCTTTACTGATACAATTACTCTAAACGAAGAGGTGGTACAAATGAGATGTCCGTGGAGTGAACAAACAGAAAGTATGCGGCAATATCATGATACTGTCTGGGGTGTTCCTGAATATGATGACCAAAAGCTGTTCCGAAAATTGATGCTAGACATCAATCAGGCAGGATTGAGCTGGCAGACGATTTTAAATAAAAGTGACGCATTCGATGAAGCATATGATCAATTCGATATCCAAAAAGTCGCAAATTATGGAGAAACAAAAATGAGCGAACTAATGGAAAACAAAGGAATTATTCGGAATCGCAGAAAAATCGAATCAGCTGTCCAAAACGCTAAAGCAGTCTTGAAGATTCAAGAAGAATTCGGCAGTTTTTCTGAGTATCTTTGGTCGTTTTCTAATGGAAAAATCGTTGATTCTTCTTATCATTCACAAGAAGAAGTCCCGACAATAAGTCCTCTTTCAGATGAATTAGCAAAAGATCTAAAGAAAAGAGGATTTAAATTTATTGGCAGTACGACAATCTATGCTTTTTTAGAAGCAGTCGGGATCATCAATGATCACCTTGACAGTTGTTTCCGCAAAGAAGAGGTCGTACGTATCGGCAGAAAATAAAGAAAGGGCGAATAAAGCATGCGAAAAATCATATTTTATGGCGCTGTAAGTTTAGATGGTTATTTGGCAACGAAAACGGATGACCTTCAATGGCTTTTTGACACTCCGACAGGTGAGCAAACCACTTATGAAGATTTTTATGAAACAATCGATACGACCATCATGGGCAGGAAAACTTATCAAGAAGCAAAAAAATATTTAGAAACCGAAGCAATTTATCCAGAGAAAAAGAATTTCGTTTTTTCAACCAATGCACAATTACAATTACCAGATGCTGAGGTCGTACACGAAGAGCCTGTTGCTTTTCTAAAAAATCTACAAATGACAGAAGGAAAAGATATCTGGGTCGTGGGTGGCGGTCGATTGATCAAACCGTTAGTAGAACATCAAATGATTGATGAATGGTATATCCAGATTGCCCCTGTATTATTAGGGGACGGAATCCCTTTATTCCAAAAAGGAACCTATGAAGCACGTTTTGAATTGCTAGATACGACACGATTCGGTGAATTTATCGAATTACATTATGTACGAACTGTCTCTTATACACATCTGACGCTGCCGACGACTTAATAGGTGTAGA
>ENA-OWZU01000485-OWZU01000485.1-human-gut-metagenome-genome-assembly--contig:-NODE-485-length-11994-cov-6.218360_pt1 | contig 11994 bp, 11 predicted proteins | sample MGYA00249263_ERZ652121 | MGnify/ENA primary metagenome ERZ652121 (study PRJEB26925, sample SAMN05827113) | human gut metagenome | biome: ENVO:2100002; feature: ENVO:00000062; material: ENVO:00002003... | reverse complement strand
GAGATGACGTCGAGTCTCGTGGGCTCGGAGATGTGTATAAGAGACAGGTGGAAATGTTCAATATGGTCAAAATATCAGCCAGAACCTTTTCAATCTATTAAATGAAGCTGACCAGTTACGTGAAAAATTTAATGATGATTTCTTATCAACGGAGATCGTTATTCTAGCCTTAATGAAATTAAAAAATTACTCCTTGACGAAATATTTGAATCAGCAAGGATTAAATGAAAAAGAAGTACAAAAAAATATTGAAGATATGCGAGGAGGGGATCGAGTGACCTCACAAAATCAAGAAGAAACATATAAAGCTTTAGAGAAATATGGCGTGGACTTAGTTCAACAGGTTAAAAACGGCAAACAAGATCCGATTATTGGTCGCGATGAGGAAATTCGTGACGTTATCCGCATCCTTTCGCGGAAGACTAAGAACAATCCTGTATTAATCGGAGAACCTGGTGTTGGTAAAACAGCGATCGTCGAAGGTCTAGCGCAACGGATCGTACGTAAAGATGTCCCAGAAAATCTAAAAGACAAAACAGTCTTTTCCTTAGACATGGGTTCATTGATTGCAGGAGCCAAATTCCGCGGAGAATTTGAAGAACGACTTAAAGCCGTTTTAAAGGAAGTCAAAAAATCAGATGGACGAATTCTACTGTTTATTGACGAAATTCATAACATCGTAGGTGCCGGTAAAACAGAAGGCAGCATGGACGCCGGAAATCTTTTAAAACCAATGCTGGCTCGTGGAGAATTGCACTTAATAGGTGCTACGACACTAGATGAGTACCGTCAATATATGGAAAAGGACAAAGCGTTGGAGCGTCGTTTCCAAAAGGTGCTAGTTAAGGAGCCGACCGTGGAGGATACGATTAGTATTTTGCGCGGGTTGAAAGAACGTTTTGAAATCCATCATGGAGTAAATATTCATGACAACGCTCTAGTTGCGGCGGCAACATTGTCAGATCGCTATATTACTGACCGCTTTTTGCCAGATAAGGCGATTGATTTAGTCGACGAAGCCAGCGCCAGCATTCGCGTGGAAATGAATTCGATGCCGACTGAGCTGGATCAAGTGACTCGTCGCTTGATGCAGTTGGAAATTGAAGAGGCGGCTTTGAAGAAGGAAAGCGACGATGCAAGCAAGAAGCGTCTAGAAAACTTGCAGGAAGAATTGGCGGACCTTCGGGAAGAAACCAATGCGATGAAATTGCAATGGGAAACGGAGAAGGAAGAAGTCAATGTTGTTTCAAATAAACGGGCTGAGCTCGACCAAGCAAAACATGAGTTAGAAGACGCAGAAAATAATTATGACTTAGAGCGAGCTGCTGTTCTTCGACATGGCACGATTCCAAAGTTAGAAAAGGAATTAGCTGATTTAGAAGAAAAAAATAAAAAGAGTGACATCAAGATGGTACAGGAATCCGTGACAGAAAACGAGATTGCTCAAGTAGTAGGACGTCTAACTGGAATTCCCGTAACCAAGCTGGTAGAAGGTGAACGTGAAAAACTTTTAAGTTTAAACAGCACACTCCATAAACGTGTAATCGGTCAAGATGAGGCTGTGGATGCAGTAAGTGATGCAGTGTTACGTTCGCGTGCTGGTCTGCAGGATCCAAATCGTCCGCTCGGATCATTTCTATTTTTAGGACCAACTGGTGTTGGTAAAACTGAACTGGCAAAAGCGTTGGCGGAAAATCTATTCGATTCTGAGGATCATATGGTACGGATCGATATGAGTGAATATATGGAGAAACATTCAGTGTCGCGACTTGTTGGAGCGCCTCCAGGTTACGTAGGCTATGAAGAAGGTGGTCAATTAACAGAAGCTGTTCGGAGAAATCCTTACACGATCATTTTATTGGATGAAATCGAAAAAGCGCATCCAGATGTTTTTAATATTTTACTGCAGGTCCTTGATGATGGTCGATTGACAGATTCTAAGGGTCGATTGGTTGATTTTAAGAACACAGTTTTGATTATGACGAGCAATATTGGCTCTCAAGTGCTATTGGATGGTGTGACCTCAGAAGGTAAAATCCCTGAAGCGACTAAAGAACAGGTATTAAGCATGTTACGAGGTCATTTTAAACCGGAATTCTTAAATAGAATTGACGATACAATTCTATTTACACCATTGAGTTTAGAAGATGTGAAGGGAATCGTCGAGAAAATTGTGCAGCATTTATCTCATCGATTAGAGGAACAGGAAATCCAACTAGATATCACTGAAGACGCCAAAAGCTGGATTGCAGAGAAGGCTTATGAACCACAATATGGTGCACGGCCGTTGAAGCGTTTCATTACACGTGAGGTAGAAACACCACTGGCAAAAGAGATTATTGCTGGTCGAGTAATGCCGAAAACCAAGGTATCCATTGAATTGTTTGATGATCAATTAGTATTCCAGAATCAAGCAATAGACGAATAAAATAATTATGTAAACAAAAATAATCAAAAATTAAGAACGAAACAGTGAGAGTATTTTTCAACACTGTTTCGTTTTTTCTTAATTTCTAAAGTTCATTTCATTGATATAAAAAAATCAAGTGCAATTAAACAGAAACATAACAACTTTTACGTTACGCATGTTACGATATAATGACAAATTAGTGAATTTACGGTGTTTAAATTGTTTGTTATTTGTTCTTGGATTATACTTTTAAAGTAACTAAAAATGAAAAGCTCGCGAAGGTTTCTTGGAGGTATATAATGAATCAATTTAAAACCCGCATCGAAAAATATAATTATATAAGAACACAGCAAAAGGCAAAACGAATGAAAGCCGCAAAAAGGACGCTTCCTATAGTCGGAACAGCAATGATACTTTCGCCAGCTGTTTTGACGATGAATAATGTGAAGGTAAGTGCAGCTGAAATGGGACAGACGCAAAATCAATCTGCATTTATTGAACAATTAGGCGCTTCTGCAATGCAGGTTTCAGCTTCAAATGATCTTTATGCATCTATTATGGTTGCTCAGGCTTTGGTTGAGACTGGTTTTGGAACATCTCAATTGTCGGCCGCACCGTATTACAATTTGTTTGGTGTCAAAGAATACAATGGTGGACCTTCAGTGTCAATGAGCACACAGGAATATTTGGATGGACAATGGGTTACGATGAATGAACCATTTGCCGTTTACAACAGTTACGCAGAATCATTTCAAGCACATGCTAATCTTTTAACTGGTTCTTATTATGCTGGTGCGCGGAAAAGCCATACTTATAGCTACCAAGACGCGGCGATTTACTTAACAGGACGTTATGCGACAGATCCTGGTTATGCAGGAAAGTTGATTTCTTTGATCCAAACCTATAATTTGACTCGCTTCGATACACCAGGAGCAGGTACAGCAGTGCAAACAGCGAATCAAACACAAAATACTACTGCTAGTCAAGATAGTCAATCAGCAACAGCTTCTGCTAGCGGTCAATCCTATACAGTCCAATCAGGAGACTCAATTTGGGGAATTGCTGAAAAATTCGGTATCAGTGTTGATCAATTATTGGCTGATAATGGCTGGAGTTCGGATTCAACAATTATGCCTGGGGATACAATTGTCATTTAATCTTTCAAAGATGGAGCAATTTGCTCCATCTTTTTAATGGTCTGTAGTTAATCTGTTTGGTAGTTTAATACCAAGCGATAAATATAGGTAGTTAGGATATTTAAAATGAAGCAGCTTTCGTTATCATGATGAGATTACTGAGGTGTTTTACTGAATATCTTTATTAGAACCAAGAGAATTTGTTTAGAAAAGTGTTATTATGTGAAATTTAAAGTCGAAATTCTCGCATCTTCTGCCATTATTCGTTAAGATAACTTACATAAGGTAAGGAATGGAGCGAAGAAAGATGACAAAAATTTATCATTCAATTTTGGACACAATTGGCGAGACCCCTATCGTGAAGCTTAAGAACATGACAACGGATGAAATGGCTCAGATTTACGTGAAGCTAGAATCCTTCAATCCTGGCGGCAGTGTAAAAGATAGAATTGCTTTAAGAATGATCGAGGATGCGGAAAAAAACGGCAAGTTGAAGCCTGGAATGATGATCATCGAACCAACATCAGGGAATACTGGTATTGGTTTGGCAATGGTAGGCGCCGCAAAAGGCTATCCTGTAACGCTAGTTATGCCCGAGACAATGAGTATTGAGCGTCGCAAGCTCATGCAGGCTTATGGAGCGAATCTAGTTCTTACTCCGGGTGCAGATGGGATGAAAGGCGCGATCGCTGAGGCTAACAGATTGGCTGAAGAAAAGGATGGATTCGTTCCAGCACAATTTGATAACCCAGCAAATCCCAAGGTTCATGAAGAAACAACTGCAAAGGAAATTGTGAATGCCTTTGAAAAAAATGGCTTAGATGCTTTTGTTGCAGGAGTCGGCACAGGCGGTACAATTACCGGAGTAGGAAATGAACTGAAACGCATGTATTCGAATATTAAGATTTATGCAGTAGAGCCTGAAGAATCACCAGTTTTAGAAGGTGGTCAATCCGGTCCCCATAAAATTCAAGGAATCGGCGCTGGATTTGTGCCAAGTATTTTAAATATTAACATTTATGATGAAGTTTTACCGGTTAAAAGTAATGATGCTATGGAAACAGCTAGAGAAATTGCAAAAAAAGAAGGAATTTTAGTTGGTATATCTTCTGGAGCCGCATTGTTTGCAGCGATAGAAGTGGCTAAAAAGATGACTTCTGATCAAAAAGTATTGGTTTTACTACCGGATAATGGCGAACGTTACCTATCTACTGAATTGTTCCAATTTAACCAATAAGTTTATGAAAAATATTAATTTTTGAATCAAGCTAGTATTTCCCCTCAGATAATAGTATCATTTTAATATAGAATCAAAACAGGAGGGGCTTATATGGTAAATGAGGCAGTTGATCAAGCGGTCAAAGAATTAAAGGCCGGCGGAGTTCGCATTACCCCACAGCGTTATGCCATTTTAGAATATTTAATCGAGTACCGCAATCACCCAACGGCTGATGAGATTTTCCGTTCGTTAGAGGGCCGCTTCCCGAATATGAGTGTGGCGACCGTCTACAACAATTTGAGAAAATTCGTTGAAATTGGAATCGTCCAAGAAATGAACTATGGTGATGCGGCGAGTCGCTTTGATTTCACGAACAAGCAGCACTATCATGCAATTTGCACAGAATGTGGGAAGATTGTTGACTTTTTCTATCCTGGATTAGAAGACGTCGAAATGGCATCTAGTAAGCTGACAGGATATCAAATCAATAAACATCGGTTGGAAGTTTATGGGTTATGTCCAGATTGTCAAACAAAAGCTGAGGAATAAATCCTCAGCTTTTTTGTTTTATCAAAAATAACAGATTTCTTGATTCTTCAAATGAGAAAAATCACATAAAAAAATTGACTGCGCTTGCACTATTTTTATTAAAAAAACTATTTGAAGAGAATATAAATATTTAAAATGAAAGTGTTCTTATTTTAAAAAGGCCTTATAACAACATTCCTTGTTGTTTTTTTTATTTTAAATGAAGAGAACACTGTAGATAATGAGATATCAATAACACTTAGTACATGATTGTTGCTTCTAAAATGCATTGTGATATATTAAACATGTTCCGAAGTTAAAGAACTTCAATAATAATCCATTAGGAGTGATTTACCATGAAAATTGGCGTAATTAAAGATCCAAAACAAGGTGAGGCACGTGTCGGTATGACACCTGAAAATGTGAGAATTTTAGTAGAAGCTGGAAATGAAGTGCTAGTTGATGATAATGCTGGTGCAGGTTCAGGTTTTACTAATGAACAATATATTGAGGCTGGCGGAAAAATTGTCGATACTGACGAAGCATGGACAGCTGAACTGATCGTAAAAGTAAAGGAACCAATGGAAAGTGAATATCACTATTTCAAAAAAGGTCAAATTATTTGGGGCTTCTTGCATTTAGCAGCCAACAAAGCTTGTGTTGAAAAAATGATGGAAGTTGGCGTTACGGCATTATCTGGAGAAAATATCTCAATTAATGGTGTTCTAGAATTATTAAAACCAATGAGTGCCATCGCTGGGCGTCGCGCAGTGAATTTAGGTCAATACTATCTGGAAAAACAACATGGCGGAGAAGGTATTTTACTTCCAGGAATTGATGGCGTTGAAGCTGGAACTGTAGTTATTTTAGGCGGAGGAAATGCCGCTGAAAATGCAGCAGACATGGCTGTCGGCATTGGCTGTCACGTAATCATTCTTGAAGTGAATGAAAATCGTATCAAACAATTGAAGGATCGTTACAAAGATCATAACGTTGATGTACTCGTTTCAAATACTGAAAACTTAGAAGAAAAGATCAAAGAAGCAGATGTCTTCATTTCAACTGTCTTGATTCCAGGAGCAAAGCCACCAAAATTAGTGAAAGAATATATGGTTGAATCAATGAAACCAGGTTCTGTAATTGTCGATATCGCGATTGATCAGGGCGGTACAGTAGAAACGATTGATAAACCAACGAACCATGCAGATCCAGTATTCACAAAACATGGTGTGATTCATTACGCTGTTCCGAATATGCCAGGTGCAACTCCAAGAACAGCAACAATTGCTTTGGCAAAAGGGAATATTTCATTCCTAAAAGAAGTTAGTGTCAAAGGCCTAGATGATGCACTGAAATCTGACGAATCACTATTATCCGGCTTAAGCGTCTACAATGGTAAAGTTGTTTCGAAAGCTTTAGCAGACTCAATTGATGTTCCTTATACTGAAATAGGAGATGTTCTGTAATGACTAGCACAATGACAAAGCTTCCTGTCACTATTGAAGATATTCATGAAGCAAAAAATGTGGTCAAACAGTATGGACGAGTAACACCGTTAATCCAATCAATGTTTCTAACCGCTAAAACCGGTGGGCAAGTGTTCTTAAAATTGGAAAATATGCAACTAACTGGTTCATTCAAATTTCGTGGAGCATTCAATAAAATCGCTCACTTAACCCAAGCGGAAAAAGACAAGGGCGTTATCGCAGTATCCGCTGGTAACCATGCGCAAGGAGTAGCGTTGACTTCAAAATTGTTGGGTATTCAGAGTACGATCGTTATGCCTGAAACGGCTCCGAAAGCTAAAGTGGAGGCAACTGAAGGCTATGGTTCAAAAGTTATTTTACATGGTGCTGGATTTGATGAAGCAAAGGCTTATTGTGAAAAAATCGTTGAAGAAACAGGAGTAACGTATATTCCTCCTTATGACGATGAGTTTGTAATGGCTGGACAAGGAACAATTGGCCTTGAAATCTTGGATTCCATCTGGGATGTTGACACTGTTATTGTGCCTGTCGGCGGCGGCGGACTAATTGCTGGAATCGCAGTGGCAATGAAAACTTTCAATCCAAACATCAATATTATCGGTGTTCAGGCTGAAAACATCCATGGGATGACAGCTTCATTCCGTGAAGGTAAAAAAGTGGGATATAAAAAAGCAGCGACGATCGCTGATGGTTGCGCTGTAGAGTTCCCAGGAAACCTTACCTTCGAAGTAGTTGAAGAACTTGTTGACGATATGGTAACTGTATCTGAACAGGAAATCGAACTTGCGATGAAAGATTTGATTCAACGGACAAAAATCGTAGTTGAAGGTGCTGGTGCTCTTGCAACAGCAGCTATTCTAGCAGGAAAAGTAGACAAGTATGTAAACGGTAAAAAAGTCGTTGCTGTTGTATCCGGCGGTAATGTGGATCTGAACCGAATCACCGATGTTATCGGTCATTTCTCAGTAGCAAACGAATTAAAATAGATAAAAAAATGCTTCAAGCCCGAATTACGAGCTTGGAGCATTTTTTGTTTACAGTTTGAGTAACTGGTAATTGCTACTGCTTTTTTAAGCATTGTAATCTTTTCTGAAAAGATAAATACCGCTGACGATCGAAACAATCAACGCTAAAAGAACGACCATGATTGATCCGACTTCTGAGTCTTTCCAGAGTAGCCCGCCAGTATTGATTCCCCATAGACTGAAAATTAGTGTCGGTAAGGCTAGTAAGAGAGAGGCGGTATTTAAAAACTTCATCAATTGATTTAAACGGTTATCCATCATGCTGTTTATCAGACCGCTAATGGAACTCAACATCTCGCGATAAATTTGAACGGAGGTTGTTGCTTGCTTTGTTTGTAGTTCGATCTCGATAGCCAAATCACGATCGGAAGATACCAAATCAGAATCTAAAAGAGAATGAATCGTTTTGTGTTGTTCTTTTAATAAATTATCAATATAAACGAGTGTTTTCTCGGTATCCGTCGTTTTTTCTAAGATATTCCGATTCGAGCCATTTGATGCCTCTTGGCTGATTTCTTCAATCTTTTCACGTTGTAGATGTAAAAAGTTTAAGTAATGCTCATTGATGACTTGGATGGTGTGCAAAATCAGACCAGCTTCGGAAGAAATCTCTGATCCAAATTTATTTAATACTTCATCAATCAATGACTTTTCACTTATAGTAATCACAACATCATTCGTTAAAAAGACAGTGACAGTCGAAGATAAAGATTCTGGTTCATCCATTGATTTAAGGTCGATAAAAAGCATTATGCACACTGATTTTTCGTTTTCGGTCAAGTAATTTTTAAAAAATGAGACATTTGAATAGTTTTTGCCTATCGAAAAAATTCTTGAGGGCAGCTTATAGGCTTTACAAAGCTCTTCCTTTTCCTTATCTGTTGGATCGGAAGCAGCTATCCAATTCCCTTCGCTAGTCCTTTTTTGTATACCATTGTTTGAAATAGAAAAAAGTTCTATCAACAGAAAATCCTCCTTACCTTAATTTCATTACTCTTATCATCTCAAAACAATTCTTGCTTGCCAATTAAAATGAATCGCTAAATTTGTAGAGAAAGCTTTCATCCTTTATAATAGAAGAAATTTTCGAATAAAGTTAGACAATCATGTCATTCACCTATAAATCTTCTCATTTAAAATAATTCTAGTTTACAGGCGAATTGTATCTGATATAATAAATTTCATATTTCATAAACTTCAATGAAAATTTTCATTAGAAGTGAACTTATATATCGTCATAATATGGTTGACAGTTTCTACCTTGTGCCGTAAACGCAAGACTATAAGTAAAAATCGTACGGTGACGTACCTTTTTTGCTTTGCAGATGAGGTGCGTTTTTTGTAGTAATCAAAAAACGACAAGAAAAGGGGAAAGTATTAATGAAAGAATTGACAGATCGCATTAGAGATAATGGCCGTGTTTTAGGTGAAGGTGTCTTAAAAGTTGATGAATTTATCACTCACCAAGTAGATCCTGAATTGATGGATGCTATGGGTAAACGATTAGCGGAAGTATTTGCAGATAAAAAAATCACTAAAGTAGTGACGATCGAAGCTTCTGGAATCGCACCTGCGCTTTATGCTGCCCAAGCATTAAAGGTGCCAATGATTTTCGCTCGTAAGTCAAAGAGCTTGACGATGGATGAAGAATTATTGACGGCTTCTGTTTATTCATTTACCAAACAGGTGACTAGTACTATTTCAATTTCTCGAAAATTCCTTTCTGCAGAGGACAATGTCTTATTAGTCGATGACTTTTTAGCGAACGGCCAGGCCGCTAAGGGATTGATCGAATTGTGTCAACAAGCTGGAGCAAGTGTTGCTGGAATTGGGATATTGATTGAAAAATCTTTCCAAGATGGCCGACAATTGATTGAAGACATGGATATTCCAGTCGTTTCCCTAGCAAGAATTTCTTCCTTACATGACGGTAAAGTGACATTTATCGAGGAGGACGCATAGAGTGACAAGTGAAACAGGAAATGGAAAATCAGCAGTATTAGGTTTACAGCATCTTTTAGCAATGTATGCTGGAGCAGTAGCCGTACCCCTTTTGATTGGGACAGGGCTAGGATTCAACGAAGCGCAAATGACGTATTTGATTTCAATTGATATATTTATGTGCGGAGTAGCAACATTGTTACAATTGACAGTCAATAAGTTTTTCGGAATCGGGTTACCAGTGGTTTTGGGATGTGCAATTCAAGCGGTGGCTCCATTGATTTTGATTGGACAAACGCATGGAGTAGGCACAGTTTACGGTTCAATTATTGCTGCAGGTGTTTTCGTGGTGCTGATTTCGGGTTTCTTTTCTAAGGTAGAAAAATTATTTCCACCTATCGTAACAGGTACTGTTATTACAACTATTGGCTTGACGTTGATTCCGGTTGCAGTTACAAAAATGGGCGGTGGAGATGCTGCGGCTAAAACGTTTGGAGAGCCTACAAATTTAATCTTGGCTTTCGTGACGATCATTTTGATCTTAGCTGTTCAAGTTTTTGGACGTGGATTCATTCGTTCAATCGCTGTTTTAATCGGGTTAGTCGGCGGAACAGTATTAGCTGCGCTTTTGGGTCAGGTTGATTTAGCGGCGATCGGTCATGCACCGATGTTCCATGTACCGCAACCATTTTATTTTGGAACACCAAAATTTGAGCCATTTTCTATTTTACTAATGATCATTATTTCTATTGTAAGTATGGTAGAGTCAACGGGTGTTTATTTCGCTTTAGGCGATATTGTTGGAAAACAAGTAAAAGAAGATGATTTAAAACGCGGCTATCGTGCAGAAGGTTTAGCGGTTATTCTAGGGGGATTATTCAATACGTTTCCATATACTGGTTTTTCTCAAAATGTTGGCCTAGTTCAATTATCTGGGATTAAAACTCGTCGTCCGATTTACTTTTCAGCAATCTTTTTAATTATCTTAGGGCTGTTTCCAAAGGTCGGGGCATTAGCTCAGATTATTCCAGAACCTGTTTTGGGTGGCGGAATGCTGGTAATGTTCGGCATGGTAGCTGTCCAAGGAATGAAAATGTTGTCGAAAGTTGATTACAATGATGAAAAAAATCTATTAATCATTGCCATTTCTATTGGCTTTGGTTTAGGATTTAATGCAACGCCGACTCTATTTGCTAAACTACCTGAAACCGTTCAAATGTTTACTGGTAACGGAATTGTTATGAGTAGTTTATCGGCGATTATTTTGAATCTATTATTTCATGGCTATAAAAGAGAAGGAAAATAGAAAGAAACGCGGCAGAGGCTGCGTTTCTTTTTATTTTAGTAAAAAACGAACAATAGGTTAGAAATATCTATTAATATTCGAATTACGTTTTGACTTACGAAAGTCTACTTGCTAAAATAGGCTTGAATAATGAAAGGGGTAAATTATGAATCCAGAAGTTGCAGTTATTATGGGCAGTACCTCCGATTGGGAGACAATGAAGTTTGCATGCGAAAGTCTTGATGAACTAGGTGTAGCATATGAAAAACGAGTAGTTTCTGCTCATCGCACACCAGACTTAATGTTCGACTTTGCCGAACAAGCTCGCGGCCGAGGAATTAAAGTAATTATCGCAGGAGCAGGAGGAGCAGCTCATTTACCAGGCATGGTAGCAGCCAAGACAACTCTACCAGTAATCGGTGTTCCTGTTCAATCGAAGGCTTTGAACGGTTTGGACTCATTATTATCTATTGTACAAATGCCAGGTGGTATCCCTGTAGCCACTACCGCAATTGGAAAAGCTGGAGCAACCAACGCAGGACTACTTGCGGCACAGATGCTTTCAATGTATGATAACAAAGTAGCTGAGCGTCTGGAAAAGAAGCGGCAGCAAATGACAGAAACTGTATTGGAAAGTAGTGAACAACTTGGTTAAATCGTTAAAACCAGGCTCTACGATTGGTATCGTAGGCGGAGGACAACTAGGCCGCATGATGGCCATTAGTGCAAAGGAAATGGGATTTCGTACGGGTGTGATTGATCCAACGGAAGATTGTCCGGCTGCGCAGGTTTCGGATTGGCATATTGTTGCTGATTATGATGATCAAATGGCTTTAGAAGAAATGGCTCGCAGATCGCAGGTGATCACTTATGAGTTCGAAAATGTGGATGTTGATACAATCAACCATATTCAACCTGTCTCTTATACACATCTGACGCTGCCGACGACTTAATAGGTGTAGA
>ENA-OWZU01000480-OWZU01000480.1-human-gut-metagenome-genome-assembly--contig:-NODE-480-length-12113-cov-16.692984_pt1 | contig 12113 bp, 10 predicted proteins | sample MGYA00249263_ERZ652121 | MGnify/ENA primary metagenome ERZ652121 (study PRJEB26925, sample SAMN05827113) | human gut metagenome | biome: ENVO:2100002; feature: ENVO:00000062; material: ENVO:00002003... | reverse complement strand
CCTTTTGCCAGCAAAAACAGTCCCTATTTCACCGCAACTTAGAAGTGGGGCCGGGCGCGCATTTGCATTTGCGCGCCCGGCCCCGCCGTGTCTATATGTGCTCGGATATGTGCTCGGTTACTTGTCGGCGGCCGACTTCTTGGTGGTCGACTTCTTCGCGGTCGTCTTCTTGGCGGCAGTGGCTTTCTTAGCCGTGGTTTTCTTTGCCGCGCTCGCCTTGGTCGCAGTCTTGCGGCCGCGGGCGGGCTTCTTCTCCTTGGTCGGGCAATCCATGTTGACGCAGATACGCCACGGGCCGCGCGCCGTATTGACCACCACGATGGGGGCGCCGCACTCGGGACAGGTCTCGCCCGTCGCCTCGAGCTTGCCACGCGCCGGCAGCGGATAGCTCACGCCGCAGTCATCGTAGTTGGTGCAGCGGATAAAGCGCTTGCCGCTCTTTTCGCTCTTGTGCGCGATCAGGTCGCCATGGCGTCCTGCCTCGGCGCACACCTTGCACTCGCCCACCTTAAGATCGGGCTCGTAGTTGGTGGGGCACGTGGGGTTCACGCAAATCTCGAAGGCCTTCTGGCGGAACGGCTGGCACTTAATGCGCGGCGCGCCGCACTCGGGGCACACGGCCGCCTCGCCCTCGAGCGGGCTTACCTTGACGCCGCTCGGCACCGGATAGGTCACGTCGCAGTCGGGCCAGCCCATGCAGCCGATAAAGCTGCCGCGGGTCTTGGCGCTCGTCTTCATAACCAGGTCCTTGCCGCACTTGGGACAGGCGCCCACGCGCGCATCGGCCGTGACGGCGTCGCTGATGGCGTCGCCCAGCTCTTGCGTATGCTTGAGCAGCTCGTCGAGCACGCCGGCCAGCAGCGCGCGCGAGTGCGTCACGACATGCTCTTCGGTGTCCTCGCCGCGCTCCACGCGGGTCATGTCGCCGTCGAGCTCGCTGGTCATATCGGGGCTCGTGATGCGCGGGGCAAACTGCGTCAGCGCGTCGATGATGGCGATGCCCAGCTGGCTCGGCTCCACGGGATCGTTCTTGAGATAGCGCACGGCATACAGGCGCTCGATGATGCTCGCGCGCGTGGACTTGGTACCCAGGCCGCGCTTCTCCATCTCCTGCACGAGCTTGCCCTGGCTGTAGCGTGCGGGCGGCTCGGTCTGCTTGGCCTCGAGCTTCATGTCGAACACGTCGACCGTGTCGTCCTGCTCCAGCGGCGGCATCTGCTCGTCGCGCTTAAGGCCGTACGGGTACGCCTCGCGGAAACCCGGGGTCACGAGCACATCGCCCGAAGCCACGAACGGCTCGCCGTTCACATCGAGCTCGAGCTTGGTGTTCTCGATGGTCGCAGGACCCATAAGCGTCGCCAGGAAGCGACGGGCAATGAGGTCGTAGAGCTTGCGCTGGCCGCCGTCGAGCGTGGACGGATCGCCCTCGCCCGTGGGATAGATAGGCGGGTGGTCGGTAGTCTCGACCTTGCCGCGCGTGGGCTTCATGGGACCGGCGAGCACCTTTTTGCACACGGGCGCCAGCGCCGGGTTGATCTTTGCCAGATCGCTCACCACGGCGCCCAGGTCAAGCGTCGCAGGGTACACGGTATTGTCGACACGCGGGTAGCTGATGAGACCCGCCATGTAGAGGGACTCGGCGATGCGCATCGTACGTGCAGGCGAGATGCCCTCGGCCGCGGCGGCGGCCTGCAGCGAGGTCGTCGCAAACGGCGTGGGCGGCTGCTGCTTACGCGAGCGCTTGGTCACCGCGGCAACGGTCGCCGTCGTAGCGCCGTCGACGTGGCCATACGCCATCTCGGCAGCATCTTTATCGGTAAAGCGCGCCGTTTTGTGCGCGATCTTAAAGCGATCGTCCTCGGCAGCGCCCTGCGCGGCACCCATGCCGCGAATCTGCCAATAGTCCTCGGGCACAAACGCCATGCGCTCGCGCTCGCGCTCGACCACCAGGGCGAGCGTCGGCGTCTGCACGCGGCCGGCAGAGCGCACGTTACCAAAGCCGCCAAACTTGGCGAGCGTCAGGTAACGCGTGAGCACCGCGCCCCAAATGAGGTCGATGTGTTGGCGGCTCTCGCCGGCATCGGCCAGGTTCTGGTCGAGCGAGACGAGATTATCGAAGGCCTGCGTGATCTCGGCCTTGGTAAACGAGGAGTACTGGGCACGGGCGACCGGCAAGTCCGGCGCCACCTCGCGCACCTTGTTGAGGGCGTCCGAACCAATCAGCTCGCCCTCGCGATCGAAGTCCGTGGCGATAATGACGCTGTCGGACTTTTTAGCGAGGTTCTTGAGCGAACGAATGAGCTCCTTCTCGGCCGGTAGCTTAATGACGGGTGCCCAGGTGAGGTAAGGCAGGCTCTCGAGCTTCCAGCCCTTGATGGAAATGCCATCGGCAAGGAACGGCTTGCGCTTGGTGTCGTACGGCGGGCGGGCCAGGCCATCGGGCATATCGGCCGGCAACATCTCACCGTCCTCGGTCACCGAATACCAACCCAGCTTTTTATCGAACAGCACACTGTCGCAAAAATCGGGCGCCAGGATGTGACCGGCAAGGCCGATGGTCACGCACTCCTCGCCCTTCCACTCAAAACGGTAGATGGCGGTGTTGTACACCTTGTCCTTTTTGGGCTTGCCCGTAGACAGACGCTCAGCGATCTGACGCGCGGCGTCGTTTTTCTCGGCGATGATGAGCTTCAAAAGAGGCTCCTATCTCGTATCTCTGCGGCTACGCCCGCGCTCATGGCGGCCGACTTACGCCCTTGCTTGCTCAATCTGCCCGATGAGCCAATCGCACCAGGCATCCATGCCCTCGCCCTTGCGCGCGCTCACGGCAAACCGCGGCGCCTGCGGATTGAGGTCATCGAGTGTCTTAGTATACCTATCCATGTCAAAATCGAAAGCCGGGGCCACATCGACCTTGTTGAGCAACTGTGCGCCGGCGTGCTGGAAGATGCCCGGGTACTTGATGGGCTTGTCGTCGCCCTCGGGCACCGAGAGGATCATGATGGACAGGTTCTCGCCCAGGTCAAAGTCGACTGGGCAGACCAGGTTACCCACGTTTTCGATAAAGATGACGTCGATATTCTGAAGGCCCACCGCCTGGTCGAAGGCGTCGACGGCCTCCATGATCATGTTGCCCTCGAGGTGACACAGGCCGCCCGTGTTGATCTGGATGGCGGGCATGCCGGCTTCCTTCATGGTAATGGCGTCGACATCCGAGGCGATATCGCCCTCGATGACGGCGCAACGCAGGCCGGCCTTGTCGCGCAGGCGCTCGTTGGTGCCCAGAATCGTAGTGGTCTTGCCCGAGCCAGGACTCGACAGCACATTGATCACATAGGTGCCCGCCTCATTAAATCGCTGACGTAGCTGATCTGCCAGGCGCTCATTGCGCGACAGAATCGGCGATGCGATATCAATCGTTTTCTCGGCCATGGTCGGCACTCCTTAACTTCTAACAGTTATACCCCGTTCCCAGGTGGCTGGTGGGCTAATCGTCGGGGGTTTCGATTTCGATACTGGCGATGTCGAGCTCGCGGCCGTGCAGCAGGCGCACGTTGGCGCCGCCACATTGGGGGCAGCGGCAGTGGAAACGGTCGTGCTCAAAGACCTCGCCGCAGTCCAGGCACTCGCTTTGTGGATGGACTTCCTCCACGGCAAGCTCGCAGCCGCGCGTGAGCGGGTCCTCGTCGCGAAACGTCTCCCACGCAAAGTCGAGCGCCTCGCGCACGACCTCGGTCATATCCCCGATACGCAGCGTTACCAAAACGGCGCGCGAGGCCCCCGCCCCACGCGCCGCGCGAATCACTGTATCGAGTATGCCGTTGACAATGCCAACCTCGTGCATACCGATTTACTCCTCGTCGTCCTCGTCGTCCGAGAACAGGTCCAGACGGCTCACAAACAAGCCCTCCTTGCCCTCGCGCGCGGTAATGACCACGCGGGCGATGGCGAGCGAGATCTCGTAAAGCGAGAGCAGGGCACCGTACATAAGACCCAGCGTGACGGGCGAGCCATCGGGCGTGATCACAGCCGAGCCAACGAGCAGGCCCACGTACACGTAGCGCCAGGCGCTGCGGAAGGCCGCGTAGGACACGAAGTGGAAAACGGACAGGTAGAAGATGATGAGCGGCAGCTCAAACGCCACACCAAAGCCGATCATAAAGAGCAGCTCCATGTTGACGTAGTCCTCCAGATTGGGCAACGCCGTAGCGACGGCCGAGGTCTCGCCGATGAGCCACTCAAAGCCTGCCGGGATAATGATGAGGTAGCAGAAGATGGCACCCAAGAAAAACAGCACCGTCGAGGCGAGCACCGTGGGCACGACCCACTTGCGCTCGTTGGGGCGCAGCGCCGGCAGGAAAAATGCCAGGATCTGCCAGATGATCATGGGCGTGCACATGACCACGGCCATCTTGATGGCCAGCGAGAAGCGCAGGCCAAAGCCGCCGAGCGTGGTGGTGATGTAGAACTTACCGTCCGGCACAAAGGAGCGGATGGGGTCTTCCAGGATGTCGAGCACCACGGGCGTGGCGAAATACAGCACGATAGCGGCGGCAAACACCGACACGACCACGATGGTCAGACGGCGACGGAGCTCTCCCAGGTGATCGAAGAGCGGCATACGCGCAGGTCCGATAGGCATTACTCATCGCCTCCCTTCGGGGCGTCGGCGGCAGCGGCGTCGTCCTCGGCCTCGAGTTCGCGAGCGAGCTGGTCGACGACGGCCTTGCGCTTGCGGGGACGACGGGCGTAGAGGTCAGCCGTCGTGGGCTCTGCCGGCTCGGGCTCCGGCTCTGCAGCAGGCTCAGGCTCGACGACAGGCTCGGCGGCAGCGACAGGCTCGGCGCCCTCGGCCTCGGACTCCTCAGCAGCATCCTCGCCCTCGGCGGCTCCCTCGCTCGCGGCCTTCTCGGCAGCAAGACGGGCGCGACGCTCGGCAAAGGTCTCCTTCTTGGCGGGCGCTGCCGTCTCGGCGGCATCCTCGTCCGCATCGGAATCGTCATCGACGGCAGCCTTCTTGGGCTTGACCGGGGCCGACGCGGCCTCGCTCACCGGATCGATAATCTCGGACTGAACAACGGCCGTCATCTTTTCCTGCGTCTCGCGGAACTGACGGATGGCACGGCCGATCGTGCGGCCCATCTGCGGGAGCTTATCCGGGCCAAACAGCAAAAAGCCGAAGACCACGATGATCGCGAGCTCACCCTCTCCAATACCAAACACACATACCTCCAAGGCTCGATGTGAGTCGAGCCCGCACCGCGCCATTCGGCCGGAACTCGTCTATTCATTCGGTCAAGTATAGCGCCCGGACGCCAAAACGTCCGAGCGCATCACAAACATATACCAAACGGCACGCCCTTTTGGGGGCAAAGATTATGCAGCGGTGATCGAAATCTCCTGGTCGACACCCAACAGCTGAACCACGCGCATCACCGGGGGCTGCACGTTAACGCAGCCAAAGCGCTTGTCGTGATCGGCTGCATGGTGCGCGGCGCCCACGAGCACGCCAATGCCCGTCGAATCGATGTAGCTCACTTGGGCAAAGTCGAGCTCAACGGCCTCGGTGGGCTGCTCGAGCGCCAAATCGATGGCATTGCGCAGGCTATCGGCGTTAGAGATATCAATCTCGCCGGTTACCTTAATGGTGTAGAGCTCTGGCGTGGGGTTGGTGGAAATACCCAGATCCATGTATACGCTCCTTTACGTATCGAAAGTGCGGATAGTACGGGAAGCCGCGCGTTAGGCGCGCTCGGCACGCGCAAGCTCGGCAGCGACGAGCTTAACGGCCAGCACCAGCACGTCGAGCGCGGCCTCCAGGTCCTCGACCGTGGGATAGCTCGGCGCGATGCGGATGTTGGTGTCGCGCGGGTCCTTGCCATAGGGCCAGGTAGCACCGGCCGGCGTGAGCTTGACGCCCAGGTCGGCGCAAAGCGCGGCGACCTTCTGGGCCGAGCCCTCGGGACCATCGAAGCTTACAAAGTAGCCGCCGCGGGGGTGCGTCCAGGTGGCACAGCCCGTATCGCCCAAGCCCTCGGTGAGCTTGCGCTCGACGGCCTCAAAGCGCGGACGCAGGAACTCGGCATGCTTTTTCATGTGCTCCTTGACCGCCTCGATGGTGGGAAGGAAACGCACGTGACGCAGCTGGTTGAGCTTGTCGGCGCTGATGAGGCCGGCCTTCAGGCGCTTGGAGAACTCGGCGATGACCGCGGGGCTCGCACCGATAAAGCCGATGCCGGCGCCCGGGAAGGTGATCTTGGACGTCGAGGCAAAGGCCACCACGCGGTCCTCGGTGCCCGCTGCGCGAGCGAGGTCAAAGATGTTGGCGAGCTCGTCGGTCTCGTCGTACAAGTCGTGCACGCAGTAGGCGTTGTCCCAGAAGATGCGGAAATCGGGTGCAGCCGTGGGCATCTCGACCAGGCGGCGCACGGTGTCCTCGCTAAAGGTGATGCCCGTGGGGTTGGAATACTTGGGCACGCACCAGATGCCCTTGATGGAATCGTCGGCGGCAACCAAGCGCTCGACCTCGTCCATGTCGGGACCGTTGTCGGTCATCACGACGGGGACGTTCTCGATACCCAGATCGGCGGTGATGCCAAAGTGGCGGTCGTAGCCGGGAACCGGGCACAGGAACTTGACCTTCTTGCCGTCGTGCGCGGCCTCGTAAGCCTCCCAAGGGTCGCTACCACATGAGCCGCAACGCCAGAACATACCGGCGATATCGTGCTCGATCAGCAGGCTCGACGAACCCAGCACGAGCGTCTGCTCGGCGGGGCAGCCCAAGAACTCCCCTGCCAGCTTGCGTGCCGAGGGAATACCCTCAAAGCAGCCGTAGTTGGAACAATCGACGTTGCCGTCGTGCAGATCGGCATCGGCATTGAGGATATCGAGCATGGGTCGAGAGATGTCCACCTGGGAGGGCGACGGCTTGCCGCGGGCCATGTCGAGCGCCAGGCCCTTGGCCTTGACCTCGGCGACCTCGGCTTTGAGCGCCTCGATGGCGGCATCGAGTTCGGTGGTTTCCATCTTCTGGTAGATCGTCTGCATGGGGTGCGACCTTTCGCGAAGCGGGACGTTGCAGTTCGTCTAAGTATAGACCGCCACCGCCGCAAGGGTATGAAGCCGTGATAGATTAAGTCCATCGCAATAAATTACGAAACGCCGCGCATGCCGGCGTGGGGCGGCCAAGGAGGCACTATGGAGTACGGATCGTTCCAGGCCGAGGAATTCGGCGACCTACAGCGCCTGGTCGACGGGCTGTTTTACGACCGCCACGCCATCGACCGCCTGGATCTCATCGTACAGGCCGAGATCTTGGACTTGGCGCCCGACCTCATGGAAATCGTGAACCTTTTGCCGCCCGGCTACTACGACCGCCAATCGCTTTGCGACCAGCTCAACTCGGCCCTTGCCGCCCACGGCTGGGGCGCCGTCTACGGCACCGTGGAATAAACCTAGTCATTGGGGCCTGTGGTCAAAAAATAGCAAATATGAGTACTGTTACTTTTTTAGTAACAGCGATTTTGAATTAAAAAGGCCAGTCTTGGCCTTTTGTGTCCGGTTTTGGAAGGATGCATCGGCATTTTTCGTCCAGCCACGCAATCGTTAATGCACAGACAGAATAGATTTGTACATTATTTTTCGCGCCTAAAATGAAACGCCGTTTGTGACAGTACTCACAAACGGCGTTTTTTGGCCACTGGGGTGTCCGGCAGGTGGCAAGTACCACTCAAAACCGCGTTTTACATGCGCTCGAGCAGGCTCTGGCGTCTGTTTCTACGCGCCTACTCGTTCTTGGGCGCGGGGTGCTTGCAGATCACACTCATGTAGATCATGCCAAGTACGGCCGCGGTGACAGAGCCGGCGAGAATAGCGGCCTTGGCGGCCAGAACCTCAAACTGGGCCGTCGGGAAGGCAAGGCCGCTGATGAGAATCGACATGGTAAAGCCGATACCGCCCAGAATGCCCACGCCGGCAATCATATGCCAGTTGACATTGTGCGGCAGCTCGCAGGCCTTGAGCTTGACCAAGGCGAACGTCATGCCAAAGATACCGATCGGCTTACCCAGCAGCATGCCAAAGTACACGCCGAGCGTCACCGGGTCGGTGAGCAGCGTGCTCATGTCCACGCCCACTAGGCGAACCTGTGCGTTGACGAACGCAAAGATCGGCAGGATCACAAAGTTGACCGGCGTGGAGATCAGACGCTCCATGCGAATGAGCGGCGGGGTCACGCGGTGCATGACGCGCTCGACCTTGGTAGTCGAGACGGTAAAGTCATGCTGGCCCAGGATGTGTGCCTCGTCATCGTAGCGGTCATCGAGCAGCGGCAGGCACTCGCCCAACCAATCGGTGAGGCTATCGAGCTTGACGCCGCACTTGGCCGGGATGGTAAAGGCCAAGATGACGCCGGCGAGCGTAGCATGCACGCCGCTCTTGAACATGCAGAACCACAGCAGCAGGCCCAGCACCGAGTACGGGGCAAGGCGGTAATGCTGCGTCTTGTTGAGCCACACGAGCGCGCAGGTCACAAGCGCGGCGGCGCCCAACCAAAACGGATTGGGGCTCTGACCGTAGAAGATGGCGATAGCGGCGATGGAAATGAGGTCGTCGGCGATGGCAAGCGTCGAGAAGAACACACGCACACCGTTGGGCACGCGATTACCCAAAAGCGACAGCACGCCCAGCGCAAAGGCAATATCGGTTGCCATGGGAATGGCCCAGCCGTTGTGCGCGCCGGCATGGTTAAAGATCAGATAGATGCAGGCGGGAACGACGACGCCGCCCACGGCCGCCAGCATGGGAAGCATAGCCTGGCGCGGGTTTTTGAGCTCGCCGACCGTCATCTCGTACTTAAGCTCAATGCCCACCAGCAAAAAGAAAATCGCCATGAGGAAGTCGTTGACGAATAGCTCAACGGTGAGACCGGCCGTAAGGTTGCCCAGACCCACATACAGCGGGGTCTCCAAAAAGTGATGGATGGCCTCGTAGGCATCGGTATTGGCGCAAATGACGGCGGCAATGGCGGCGAAGACCATGACGGCGGCGGAAATCGTGCCGTTCTCGGTGATGCGCTCCCAAATGTCGTGGCGCTCAAAACGCTTGCGCTCACGAACGTTAAACAGCTGCTCGGGTGCTGCCATGGGCGGCTCCTTTCACGGGAAAGCTCCCGTCTTAAAAAAGCACGGCCCGCCCAAGTGGCGGTGCCGCGCTCTAACGTATTACGCTTGCATCTAGCCTACCCTGCACGACAGGCACGCAGGCGTGGCCGAAAAGCGGAACCACAGGTTGAACATTATTTGCTCAACGGCACGGGCGCGCCTATCCAAGAGACGACGCGGCGCCGTGCACAAAAAACGACCGGAGCGCGAGGCTTCCGCGATCCGGTCGTGGCGTTTGGTCAACTAAACCTAGCAGGCGGCCATGATGGGGGCAGCGACCTGCTTCTTACGGGAGAGGACGCCCGGCATCCAGACGCCGTCGTGCTCGTCGGCAATGCCCAGGCCCTTCTGAGCAGCCTCGGTCTCGCCCTCGAGCAGGACCTGCGAGCCCTCCTCCATGATGTCAGTGATGCACAGGACGATGCCGTCGGCACCCTTCTCGACGGAGTAGGCGCGCATGGCCTCGCGAATCTCGTCGATCATGCCGAGTGCGCGAGTCTTGTCGACAGTCTCGTACTGGCCGATGAGCAGCTTCTTGCCGGCAGGCTCGAACATCTTGATGTCGTTGCCGACCATCTCGGCTGCGGTGAAGGAGCCAGACGGACGGGTGAGGAAGACCTCCATGCCAAACTTGACCGGGTCGACGCCCACCTGCTCGCCGAGCTTGGCGGCGACGGCGCGGTCGACATCGGTGGTGGTGGGGCTCTTGAGCATGAGCGTGTCGGTCATCATGGCCGAGAGCAGCAGCTTGGCCTGGACGTCGGAAAGCTCAACGCCGAGCACGCCGGCGAGCTTGGTGACGATGGTGCAGCTGGAGCCCCAGGGCAGGCAGATGTAGTGCAGCGGGCCGGCGGTCTCGAAGTCGCCGATGCGGTGATGATCGACAACGCCAAAGACCGTGGCGTCCTTAAGGCCGGCGACGGACTGGGCAGACTCGTTGTGGTCGGTGAGGACGACGAGCTGACCAGCCTCGACGGACTCGATCACGCGGGGCTCGGCGATGCCGGCGTCGGCGAGCAGCTTGGCGGACTCGGCCGGAAGCTGACCAAGGGCGCAGGCCTCGTAGGTGTTGCCGGCATACTCAACCTGGTTGAGCAGCTGGGACAGGACGACGGCGCTCATGATGGCGTCGTTATCGGGGTTCTGGTGACCAAAGACAAGAACGTTTGCCATGGATATCCTCCACTTGATATGTGTACTTGGACGTAGCTATGGTAGCACGCCGATGCCGAGCCTTCGCAGACGGAAGGGCCACGGCATATTTTGGGGCGCAGGCACGGGGGCCAAGGCTGTCCCTTTTGCACCATGTTGGTGCAATGTAACCTGTCCCCCTTGCACCAGCTATTTACCGGCGGCACGCAGGGCTACGTAGGCGGCACCGATGATGCCGGCGTCGTTGCCGAGCGAAGCGACCTTAATGGGCGTCTCGCGCGAGGCAGAAAGCGCGTAGCGCTGGAAGTGCTCACGAACGGCGTCGAGGTAGACATCGGCCGAAGCGGACGCGCCGCCACCGATCAGGAACACCTCGGGGTCAACCACGTTGGCAATGAGCGCCAGAGCACGACCGAGATAGTCGGCCATGGTATCGGCTGCGGCAAGCGCAAGCTTATCGCCCTCGCGGCAGGCTTGGAACACGTGCTTAGAATCGGAGGGACCGGTGAGCTCGATGGGCTCGACGCCCGCCTTCTTGCACTCGGCAAGGTAGTTGCTCACCACGCCGGTGGCGCTGGAATACTGCTCCAGGTGGCCATGACCGCCGCAGCCGCAGGTGCGCTCCTCAGCCGGGTTCAGGCACATGTGGCCAATCTCGCCGCCGGCGCCCACAACGCCCGATACCACGTCGCCGTTAACGATAACACCGCCGCCCACGCCGGTACCGATGGTGACCATCACCACGTTCTGCACGCCCTTGGCAGAGCCGAGCCAGGCCTCGCCCATGGCAGCGGCGTTGGCATCGTTCTCGTACTTAACGACCGCGTCGGGGCAGTGCTCCTGAATGGCGATCCTCAGCTCGGGCAGGTTAATGGCAATGTTGGCCTTGACCTTGGCATCGCCCGACGCCGGGATGGGGCACGGAACGGCCAGGCCAATGCCCGCCACAAAGGCGCGCGGAATCTGGGCCTTGGCGACCACCTGGTCGATAGCCTCGGTCACCGCGGCAAAGCCCGCAGCGTCAACGATGGGAGGCGTGGGCACGCTGGCCTTGGCCAGCAGGTTTCCGTCCTCGTCGAACAGGCCCTCCTTAACCGAGGTACCGCCGACGTCGATGCCGATGTAATACTGCTTGGGTTCCATAGGGGCCCACCTTTCTCGTTTAATCATTGCCTGTATGGTACCGCTCCCAAAGCAAAAACCTACCAAAAAGGGACAGGTTTGTTTTGGTAGGTTTTATCCGGGGAAGCGCAGAATACGGGATTCGGTTCGCTGGGTGCTATATCGGTTCGGCCCCGTCCTCGGAACGATCATTTCTCAACACGACACTACTCAGATGTTTATCACTTAAAACGCTCTAATTTTGCAAGCAGAGCGAGTTTTTATTTTATCTTTCTCGAACTTTTCAACAACTCAATAGAGATACTTAGGTATTGACTATACTTTCTTTTATTCTCAATCAGGTTGGAAAGGAGGTTCGATGATTCCCAAATACGAGGCAATAGCTGCGGATATCCGTCGAAGCATCGAGGACGGCACTCTTAAATCGGGCGACAAGCTACCCACCGTCGTTGAGTTCTGCGAGCTCTATAGCGTTTCCAAAATCACCGTCAAACGAGCTATCGAGCAAATCACCGAGGAAGGTCTTATTACCAGCCGGCGTGGATCGGGTACCTACGTTAAGGACACGGCGGGGCTTCCCGGCCCGGCGTTTTTCCAGGGCAGAAACGATCGTGCCCATGGCTTTTCGTATGAGCACCGCGGGGAGAAGGTGACCTCGGTGGTCTACGATTTCTCGAT
>ENA-OWZU01000472-OWZU01000472.1-human-gut-metagenome-genome-assembly--contig:-NODE-472-length-12194-cov-7.786556_pt1 | contig 12194 bp, 10 predicted proteins | sample MGYA00249263_ERZ652121 | MGnify/ENA primary metagenome ERZ652121 (study PRJEB26925, sample SAMN05827113) | human gut metagenome | biome: ENVO:2100002; feature: ENVO:00000062; material: ENVO:00002003... | reverse complement strand
ACGAGATGACGTCGAGTCTCGTGGGCTCGGAGATGTGTATAAGAGACAGAAGAAAGCGTTTGCAGATAATGGAGGGAATCACAATGACAGAACCAACGTATATCATGGCTATTGACCAAGGTACAACTAGCTCACGAGCAATTATCTTTGACAAGAAAGGAAGACATATCGGCAGTTCTCAAAAAGAGTTCACGCAATATTTCCCGCAAGAAAGCTGGGTTGAACATGATGCAAATGAAATCTGGAATTCTGTACAGTCAGTTATTGCCGGAGCTTTCATCGAATCAGGGATCAAACCAAACCAGATTGCTGGGATTGGCATAACGAACCAGCGTGAAACAACAGTAATCTGGGAAAAAGATACAGGACGTCCAATCTATCATGCAGTTGTTTGGCAATCCAGACAATCAGCTGGAATTGCAGATAACTTAAAAAATGAAGGATATCAAGAATTTTTCCACGAAAAAACAGGACTAGTGATCGATGCCTATTTCTCAGCAACGAAGATTCGCTGGATTCTTGATCATGTAGAAGGTGCGCAAGAACGCGCTGAAAAAGGCGAGTTAATGTTTGGAACGATTGATTCGTGGTTAGTATGGAAACTGACCGATGGACAAGCACATGTTACTGATTACTCGAATGCCAGTCGGACGATGTTGTTCAATATCCATCAGCTAGATTGGGATCAGGAAATTTTGGATTTATTGAATATTCCTCGAGTGATGTTACCAAAAGTTACTTCTAACTCAGAAGTTTATGGTTATACGCAAGGTTATCATTTTTATGGAAGCGAAGCACCAATTTCAGGGATGGCAGGAGACCAGCAAGCTGCATTATTCGGACAAATGGCATTCGAACCAGGTATGGTCAAGAATACTTATGGTACAGGTTCATTTATTGTCATGAATACCGGTGAAAAACCGCAATTATCCAAAAATAATTTATTGACGACAATTGGTTACGGTATAAATGGAAAGGTTTACTATGCTTTAGAAGGAAGTATTTTTGTGGCTGGTTCTTCGATTCAATGGCTGAGAGATGGTCTTCAAATGTTGCAAAAGGCTAGTGATTCGGAAGCCGCGGCAAAACGCTCCACGAACGAAGATGAGGTCTATGTTGTTCCTGCATTTGTTGGACTGGGTGCTCCTTATTGGGATCAGGCAGCACGAGGGGCTATGTTTGGTTTGACACGTGGAACGACAAAAGAAGATATCATTAAAGCTACTCTGCAGTCGATTGCCTATCAAGTGAGAGATATCATCGATACGATGCAAGATGACACTGGAATCAAGATTCCTGTATTGAAAGTGGATGGCGGTGCAGCAAATAATGAATATCTGATGCAATTCCAAACAGATATCTTGAATGTACCGATCCAACGAGCAGAAAACTTGGAAACAACAGCACTAGGGGCAGCATTTTTAGCAGGATTAGCTGTCGGCTATTGGAAAGATACAGACGAGATTCGTGAATTTTATGAAGCTGGCAAGCTATTTGAAGTTCAAATGGAGGAAGAGCGCCGAGAAAAACTTTACAATGGCTGGAAAAAAGCAGTAAAAGCTACCCAAGCATTTGAATAAGGAGGAAATCCATATGTTTTCAAACAAGACAAGACAAGATAGCATTCAAAAAATGCAGCAAGAAGAATTGGATCTGTTGATCATCGGTGGCGGAATCACTGGTGCCGGTGTGGCAGTCCAGGCAGCAGCATCAGGAATCAAAACAGGATTGATCGAAATGCAAGATTTTGCAGAAGGGACGTCCTCTCGCTCGACCAAACTTGTGCATGGCGGTATTCGTTATCTGAAAACATTTGATGTGGAAGTAGTAGCTGACACAGTTGGTGAACGTGCAGTCGTACAAGGTATTGCCCCACACATCCCAAAACCAGATCCAATGCTTTTACCAATCTATGAAGATGAAGGAGCAACAACCTTCAATATGTTCTCTGTCAAAGTAGCAATGGACCTTTACGACAAACTGGCAAATGTGACAGGAACTAAATATGAGAACTATACCCTCACACCAGAAGAAGTATTGGAAAGAGAACCATTTTTGAAAAAAGAAGGGCTAAAAGGTGCAGGTGTTTATCTGGATTTCCGCAACAATGATGCCCGTTTAGTGATCGATAATATCAAAAAGGCTGCAGAAGATGGGGCTTATCTAGTAAGTAAAATGAAAGCGGTTGGCTTTTTATATGAGGGCGATCAAATCGTTGGTGTCAAAGCTCGTGATCTGCTGACAGATGAAGTGATAGAGATCAAAGCAAAATTAGTGATCAATACGAGTGGTCCTTGGGTAGATAAAGTACGGAACTTGAATTTTACGCGTCCAGTCTCTCCTAAAATGCGTCCAACCAAAGGGATCCATTTAGTCGTAGATGCGAAAAAACTGCCTGTACCGCAACCCACATACTTCGATACAGGAAAACAAGATGGGCGGATGGTTTTTGCTATCCCAAGAGAAAACAAGACTTACTTTGGTACGACAGATACGGATTACCAAGGAGACTTTACGGATCCAAAAGTCACACAAGAAGACGTGGATTATCTATTGGATGTAATCAACCATCGCTATCCAGAAGCAAATATCACATTGGCAGATATCGAAGCAAGCTGGGCAGGGCTTCGTCCACTATTGATTGGTAATTCTGGTTCTGATTATAATGGTGGAGATAATGGATCGATTTCAGACAAGAGCTTCAATAAAGTGGTTGATACAGTAAGTGAATATAAGGAAAATAAAGTTTCTCGTGCTGAAGTAGAAGATGTGTTGAACCATTTGGAAAACAGCCGCGACGAAAAAGCACCTTCTACGATTTCCAGAGGTAGTTCTTTAGAAAGAGAACCAGATGGCTTGTTGACTTTATCAGGTGGGAAAATCACTGATTACCGTAAGATGGCAGAAGGAGCTTTACGATTGATTCGTCAGCTGTTAAAAGAAGAATACGGAATAGAGACGAAAGAAATCGACTCTAAAAAATATCAGATTTCAGGTGGAAACTTCGATCCAACGAAATTAGAAGAAACAGTGACGGAATTAGCAAAAGAAGGAGTAGCAGCCGGTTTAGAGGAAGAAGATGCTACTTATATCGCTGATTTTTACGGGAATAATGCTCGACGTATCTTTGAATTAGCAAAAGAAATGGCACCTTATCCTGGTTTGAGTCTCGCTGAGTCAGCTCGGTTACGTTATGGCTTAGAAGAAGAAATGGTTTTAGCTCCAGGTGATTATCTCATTCGTCGTACGAATCATCTGTTGTTTGAACGAGATCAGCTGGATGAGATCAAGCAACCTGTGATCGATGCAATTGCTGAGTATTTTGGGTGGACAGAAGAAGAGAAGGCGCAACAGACTAAACGTTTAGAAGCATTGATCGCAGAATCAGATCTGCGGGAACTAAAGGGGGAGAAATAAATGAACAGTGATATGACTCAAATCATGGGGGAGTTTATTGGGACTTTGATCCTAGTTTTGCTTGGAGATGGTGTGTGTGCGGCTGTGAATCTAAACAAAAGTAAAGCACAAGCTTCTGGCTGGATTGTCATCGCATTTGGTTGGGGACTCGCTGTAACAATGGCTGTCTATATTTCTGGATTCATGGGCCCAGCTCATTTGAATCCTGCAGTCTCTCTAGCTATGGCGGTGACAGGGGCAATTAGTTGGAATCTTGTCGTTCCTTTCATCATTGCGCAAGTTTTAGGAGCTTTTGCAGGGGCCATTCTTGTTTGGCTTTCTTATTTGCCGCATTGGAATGCAACGAAAGATGAAAGTGCGATTTTAGGTACGTTTGCAACAGGTCCTGCTATACGGAATTATCCAGCAAATGTAATCACAGAATTAATTGGTACATTTGTATTAGTTCTTGGGTTGCTAGCTTTTGGGCAAAACGAATTTGCACCTGGAACGAACGTATTCGCTGTAGGTGGATTGATCTTAGCCATCGGTCTTTCATTAGGAGGACCAACAGGATACGCAATCAACCCTGCTCGGGACTTTGGTCCTCGATTAGCACATGCGGTATTGCCAATAGCTAATAAAGGAACTTCAGATTGGGCATATTCATGGGTACCAATCGCAGGTCCAATGATCGGAGCAATTATCGCGATAGGTGTCTATTCATTAATGGTGTAAATCTATAAAACATACTAAGGTTTGACAATCAAAAGGCGTCTTGCTATAGTTAAGTGGAAAATAAATAAGACCTAGAAGAATGGGGAATGTTTTGTGAGTGTAGCTGGTATCTAATCAGTAAGTCGAATAGCCAATAAACAAGGTTTATTTGGTGTGCTTATGAAACGGTACCTGTCAGGAAAACAATATCTTTGTATTCTAATGAGGATAGGACATGACTTTTTTAAGTTGTGTTCTATCCTTTTATTTATCTCTAGGCCCTTATTTATTTTGGGACAGGTATCTCTTCAAGAAAAGGAGAGAGTATGAACAACGAAATGATTAGTCAATTACAATTTGATCAGATCAAAAAGGAAGTCCAAGCAAGAGCAATCGGAAACTATAGCAAAAAACGAATCAGTAAGATGACGGCCTCGTCAAACCTACAAACCGTCTTGGATCGTCAAGAAGAAACAAGAGAAGCACGCTTGATCTTAGAAAGTAGTCAGCATGTTCCATTTATGGGATTGCCGAGGATTGATGCACTGACAGAACAAGTCAAAAAAGGGTTGGTTCTGTCGCCCGCTGATTTGATTGAATATGCGGATTTTCTAAGAAGCAGTCGGATGATCACAAAGTTTTTTGATAAGAATCAATACCAGGCACCTTTGTTATTTGCTTATAGCAAGCATCTTCCTGATTTGATAAATGTAGAAGAGTTGATTGACCAAAAAATAAAAAATAATAAAGTCAGTGACGATGCTTCACGTAATTTGCGTAAAGTACGCAAACAATTACAAATAATAGAAAAAGAAATCCAGTCAAAATTGCTGAAATTCTTGCGTCATCCGAAAAACAAAGAAATGATCCAAGAAGCAATAATCGTTCAAAAAGGTGAATGCTATACGATTCCTATCAAAGCCAGCTATAAAAATAAAGTAGATGGGACGATCATCGATGAATCGAACAAAGGAACGACGGTTTTTATTGAACCGACTGTGGTTTCTAAACTGAATGAACACTATCAGTTGTTAAAAGCTGAAGAAATCAGTGAAGAATATCAAGTTCTGGCTGCATTGACTGGTGCTATTGCAGAAAATGAAGAAGCAATCGATTTATTGATCGAAACGATGACGGTATTAGATATCATTTTTGCTCGGGCAAAATTCAGTCGAGAAATCAATGGGATCACGCCTAAAATCAATAAATCAGAACATATCGTCATCAAACAAGGCAGACATCCATTTTTACCTGATCATGCGGTACCATTGGATGTTGAAATCGGTAAAGACTATCGAGGCTTGATTATCACCGGAGCAAATGCCGGCGGCAAAACAGTCGTGTTGAAGACGGTCGGTTTATTGACTTTGATGGCGATGTTCGGCATGCAAGTTCCGGCAAAAAAAGGGACAGAGCTTGCTGTCTTTGATGAGGTTTTCGTCGATGTCGGTGACCACCAAAATTTAGAAAATGCGTTGAGTACATTTTCTGGTCATATGCAAAACATTGCTGCTATTTTGAAAAAGATAAAAAGGAATACATTGGTACTTCTGGATGAGATTGGCAGTGGAACAGAGCCAAATGAAGGGGCTGCATTAGCGATCGCAATCATGGAATCTATGTATGAGCAGGGGGCATTGATCATTGCCACGACCCATTATGGAGAAATTAAGAAATTTGCTAGGGATCATGAAGATTTTGTGCCGGCTGCTATGGCTTTCGATCGGGAAGCACTTCGTCCTAAATATCAATTGCGTGTTGGAGAAACAGGAGAAAGCCAAGCTTTATGGATTGCTCATAAAATGGCTATGTCTATGAAATTGATCCAGCAAGCAGAGCGTTACCTGGAGGAAAAAGCCTATCGGACACAGAAAAAAGAATTTCCTCCTAAGACAGCAGGTATAAATAGGAAGGACAATAAAAAAGAACGCCAGCTCTTTGCAAAAGGCGATCGAATATTTGTGAATGAATACCAAAAAGAAGCATTAGTTTATGAGGATATAGGTGAAGATACGATTGCCGTATATTTAGAAAAAGAAATGATCCGTGTGCCTCGTCAGTGTGTTCGTCTGGTGCGTTCAGCAGAAAATCTGTACCCGGCAGGTTACGATTTAGACAGTCTGTTTATTGATTTTAAAACACGGAAACAGCAGCGTGATCTAGAGCGAGGATCAAAAAAAGCCCATAAAGCGTTAGTAAAAGAAATGCGTAAACGACAGGAAGAAAGAAGAGCAAAAGATGAAAACAACAAGTGATTATTTCAGACCAACGCATATGATCAGTGATTGCAAAAAAATAACAGCAGTAAAATCATTGGTTTTATTCTCTATGTAAGCTAAAATAAAAAAAAGAGTGCTGAGGAGGTGGGACGGTCAAATGAAAATAAGCACAAACTGGCGTAAAGAAATCCAAACAATTCCGAATCTTTTATCGATATTCCGTATTCTCTTGCTGCCGATTTATCTTTATTTTGTGCTGAGACAGTCGTTTTATGTAGCAGGAGTGGTCATTGTTGTCTCAGGTTTGTCTGATTATCTAGATGGGGTCATTGCTCGGAGATATAATCAGGTAACAGACTTAGGGAAGGTGCTTGATCCGTTTGCAGATAAATTGACACAACTTTTTCTGATTTTGTCTATGGCATGGTATCGACCGTGGCTTTGGCTGTTGTTTGGTCTATTCTTGATAAAAGAAGGCTTTATGTTTGTAGCTGGATTAATCGGGCTATCTAAAAATATCAAATTAAGTGGTGCGAAGTGGTATGGCAAAGTAGCGACTGCTGTCATCTATGTTGGCATGATCCTTTTGCTGCTTTTCCCAGAATTACCAACGCTGTGGGTGAGAGTCATTTTTGCCGTCATCACTTACGGTCTTTTACAATCTTTTGTCTTGTATGCTGTCGAGTACCGAAAGATGTTTCAAAGAAAATAAAGAAGGGGTGTGACCTATGTCGCACTCCTTTTTTTGATAAATAGACTCCCAATAGCTACTTCTCGATAATAAGCCAACCAAACCAAAAACATGAGAAGTTGTTTTTAAAATTATTTCTTGTAACTCGGAGTTAAATGGGTAGGCTCACAACCGCTGGGTAAACGGTGTTCAAAAGCCAGTTTCTCGGTATTAAGCCAAATTTATGCAAAAATGTAGAAAGCCATTTTCACAAAATTTTTCTTCATACTCGAAACTAAACAGCTTTTTCACAACCTCTTTATTTCAAATCTAATTCTACTGGACAATGGTCACTGCCCATAATGTCCGTATGGATCTTTGCATCAGCCAGTCTTGGCGCTAAATCTTTGCTCGTCAAAAAGTAATCGATCCGCCAACCAGCATTGTTTTTTCTTGAATTGAATCGGTAATTCCACCAAGAGTAAACACCTTCTTGGGTTGGATAAAAATAACGAAATGTGTCGATAAACCCGTTATCCAACAGTCGAGAAAGAGCCGCTCTTTCTTCCGGGGTGAATCCAGCATTTTTTTGATTCGTTTTCCAGTTTTTCAAATCGATCGTTTGATGCGCGACGTTTAGATCCCCGCAAACGATGACTGGTTTTTGTTTCTTTAAATTTTCTAGATAATTATAAAAGGCTTCTTCCCATTCTAATCGGTAATCTAAACGTTTCAATTCACTTTGAGAATTTGGCGTATAACAAGTTACAAGAAAGAAATCGGAATATTCCAAAGTGATCAGACGGCCTTCTGTGTCGTGGATATCGATACCCATTCCGTAAGTGGCATTCAATGCAGGTTCTTTAGCAAAAATGGCTGTACCAGAATAGCCTTTTCGTTCTGCATAATTCCAATATTGATAATAACCAGGAAGATCTAAATCAATCTGTCCTGCTTGGAGCTTTGTTTCCTGCAAACAGAAAAAATCGGCGTCTAACTCATGAAAAACTTCTAGAAAATTTTTATTTACGATGGCACGAAGCCCGTTCACGTTCCAAGAGATAAATTTCAATAAAAACACACTCCTTCAAATTAAATTCCTTACCTTTGCGATACTATTGTACCTCATTTTAGTAAAAAATGAGGTAAGATGAAAGTAACTAAATGATCCAGGAGGAAAGTCGATGAAGATTGGTGTAATCGGTGTAGGGAATATTGCAGAAAAAGCATATTTACCAACTTATGCGAAAAAACAAGGAACAGTTGATTTTTATTTTGCAACACGAAATAAAGAAACAAAAGAAAGAATCCAAAAAGAATATGGGTTCCAACATCTATATGAAACGATCGATGAGCTCTTAGAAGAAAAAATCGAAGCATGCATGATCCACGCAGCAACAAAAGTACATTATGAGCTAGCAAAAAGATGTCTGGAAAATGGTATCCATGTTTATATTGACAAACCGTTGAGTGTCCATCTAAACGAAGTGCGTGAATTGCAAGAATTGGCTGATAAGAACCAAGTGATCTTGATGGTCGGTTTTAACCGACGCTTTGCTCCTATGGTAGAAGAATTGAAACGTATCCCAGAGAAGCGGCTGATCCAACTGCAAAAAAATCGAATAGCGGCAAAAGAGACGACAGAATTCGTCCTTTATGATTTATTTTTACATCTCATTGATACAGCGGTGTATTTATTGGATGAACCCATTTTGAGAACAAAATATCAGATAAGAGAAACAAAGGAATATTTGGAATATGCCATTTTACAATTAGAAACACAAAATCAAACGGCTATATTAACGATGGATTTGGCAAGTGGTGCTAATACAGAAAAATATCAAGTAACAAGTAAGAACGGTACTTATGAAGTAAGCGACCTGACCCAGCTTGTCATTCAAGATGCTGATGGAAAAAAGGTGAAAGAATTTGGCGACTGGACGAACACGCTAGTCAAACGCGGGTTTGAGCCAATGGTAGAGGCCTTCTTATCTCAGATTCGTTCAGGTAAACGGGAAGCAGAACTGCTTAAACAGCAAGAAGTTGTAAGAAGTCATGAATTATGCGAGGAAGTGCTTAAAGAGCACTACCGTCATCAACTTTGAACAAGACTGGCAAGATTGTATTAAGCGTGATAGAATAATGGGGACGTTTGAGAAAAGAAAGGAAAATCCTCAGTGAATAAAGAAAAAATAGTTGAAAGCTTAGCCACGATCACTTTATTGTTTGATGAACCATTGATGAACTATACGTTTACGAAAACAGGCGGACCAGCTGATGTCCTTGCATTCCCGAAAAAGCAAGAAGAAGTAAAGCAAATCATCGATTATTGCCGAATCCATGATATACCTTGGATGGTACTAGGAAACGCAAGCAATCTGATCGTTCAAGATGGCGGAATCCGCGGTGTAGTCATCATGCTGACTGAAATGAAACAGATTCATGTCAAAGGAACGATGGTCATTGCGGAAGCAGGTGCCTCACTGATTGATACGACTTATGCAGCTTTGGCAGAATCATTGACTGGATTTGAATTTGCTTGCGGCATCCCTGGAAGTGTCGGTGGAGCGGTTTATATGAATGCAGGTGCGTATGGCGGAGAGATCAAAGATGTTTTTGCTGAAGTGGATCTTTTGCTTGAAGATGGAACATTGAAAACTTTGACAAAAGAAGAAATGGTATTTTCTTATCGTCACAGTAAAGTCCAAGAACTACGTGCTATCGTATTGGAAGCTCGATTCAGTTTGCAAACAGGGGATTATGAAGCAATCAAAGCAAGAATGGATGAGTTGACAGAATTGCGTCGATCAAAACAGCCATTAGAATATCCTTCATGCGGCAGTGTCTTTAAGCGCCCAGTAGGACATTATACGGGTCAGCTGATCCAGCAAGCAGGATTGCAAGGTCTGAAATGGGGCGGTGCACAAATCTCTGAAAAACATGCTGGATTCATCGTCAATATCGATCATGCGACAGCGACAGATTATATTGAATTGATTGCGCACATCCAAGAAGTAATCAAAGAAAAATTTGATGTGTCTTTAGAAACAGAAGTGCGGATCATTGGAGAGAAACAAGCACTATCAGAAACAAGCAGAAGTTTAGCGAATTAATAAGTAATTGCACTTAAAATAAGTAAAAGAGCAGGACGGTGGACGCCCTGCTCTTTTTTGTGGTTGTTTACGCAAATGGTGCAAATCTTGTACATTTTAACACAATAAAACAAAAAATATAGAATATTTTCCCGTAAATTTTTCCATTTTTTGCAATATTCTCAAAAAAAGATAAAAAATGAGAATAACTGATGAAAAAACAGGTGTAATCCATCATAAAATCAGTATAGGTGAAAAGATGAACTTTCATCTGCATATCAAGTGATTGGTATGAGGCATTTTTTTGAGGTGTAGGATATGAAGTTGGATTACCTTATCGAAGAGGAAGATAGAGAAAAACTGCTGTTAGCCAGATATTTAGAATTTGAGAAAAAGAATTACGTCGTGTTGTCTAAGTTATATGAAACATTAGGTTTATCTAAATTTAAAACAAGAAATTATATCATAGAATTAAATAAAGAATTTTCTGAATTCAAATCAAAGCCAGAGATCCAAATCTCAGAAGAAGGAGAGATTCATGTTGAACGGCTAAATTTGACGGATATTAAAAATTTAAGAAGAATCTACTTTCAACGATCAAAAATTGCTCGACTGTTAACGGAGATCGTAGATTCAAAAGTAACAATTGAAAAATTTGCAGAGAACCATTTTTTAAGCATATCAAGAGCTTATGTAAAAAGAAGAGAATTAGTCTCTTTTCTTGAACAGCATCAAATAAAGTTAAAGAAAAACATACTAGTTGGGGAAGAAATAAACATACGGAACGTATTATTTGGGGTATATTTTGGGGTCTTTAATGGTTTTTCTATGCCATTTAGAGAAAGCGTCATGAATGAAGCAAAAAGTATCGTGCAATATTTTGAATATCTGTTCAATTTAAAGTTGTCTGCCACAAAGCGAATCAAATTCAATTTGCTAACTACTGTTAGTTTGTTGAGGATTTATGGAAATCAACCAATAGGAAAACGTTTCTTTTCAGATGAATACTTTAAGAGCTCAGAAGGAATGAAGATTATTAAGGATTTATCGCATATTTCTTTTCTACATATCCCTAAAGAGCAGATTATTGATGAGATTTCTTATATCATGTTATTTTGATTACGGAAGAAGAATTTGAATTAGATGGTGCGTTTGGACTTGCGGAAGCTCATTTCCATGATATCCATATGATTAGTCAAAAAATGTCAGTGGAATTGATTGATCAATTACCATTTTCAACTGAAGTTTCTGAAGAAGAAAGACTCCATATACGAAAAGAACTTCGTATGGGGATGATGCATGTCAATCGGAAAAATTGGATATTCGACTTTGAGATGACTAGTTTTGCGTCTAAAAAGCAGTTGCAGTTTTTCTTCGAAACGTATCCAATATTCAGTACAGCGATCCAAAATGTCATACAAGATAATAAACGCTATTTCTTGGAAAAAGATGAACGTTTCATGATTCGCTTATTTTATGATTATCTTTTTTTATTGGTCGGTATTTGTCCAGTCTCTGATTTTGAATCACCAATCTATGTCTGTATTGATTTTTCTCAAGGATCTGCCTATACCGATTATATTATTTCTCAAGTGAAGGGATTTAAAAATTACAATATTGTGATTGAAAATCGAATCACTTCCCGTACGGATATTTATTTATCTGATTGTTTGCTTGAAAAATTCAACAAAGAGCAGATAATATGGAAAAATCCGCCGACTCCAGATGACTGGGAATATCATTATCAGAGAAAAAAATAGACATTTAACTGAAAAAATCAGCTAATATTTATGGATGACAACTTTGTCTCACCTATTTATTAGCTGATTTATGTGTTTTTTCAAAGAAAAGATGACTAGATATCGAGAGGTATTGCTTGACAAAATTAAAAAGTACATAAGTTATTATTCCGATTTTCTTGAAACAATAAAAAATCAAGAAAAATACTGTCCGAATTGACCATCTTTTTTTGATTTTATCTATATAATAAAATCATCTTATGAAAATTACTACTTCATGCCGAGGCAAGAGTAGGGAGGACTAAGAATAAACTGTCTCTTATACACATCTCCGAGCCCACGAGACTCGACGTCATCTCGT